>ENA-ORUX01001858-ORUX01001858.1-human-gut-metagenome-genome-assembly--contig:-NODE-1858-length-15058-cov-3.722922_pt1 | contig 15058 bp, 10 predicted proteins | sample MGYA00242087_ERZ509225 | MGnify/ENA primary metagenome ERZ509225 (study PRJEB26280, sample SAMEA2338864) | human gut metagenome | biome: human gut; feature: human-associated habitat; material: faeces... | reverse complement strand
GGACTTATGAGGACAGCCGCGCCGAAGCAAAAGTGCAAGGAAATGAAAGGTAATGAGGGCGAACGGTTTTCAAATCATTACCCGATAGAGAGGTAAGTTTATAAGTCGTTGGAGTTTATTTCTACTCTCTGCCATATTCTGCATAACAGTGTACAACTCGCTGATAACTAATTTTGTAACCAAAAAAGAATTGGATTATGCGAAGTACATTTAAGGTGCTGTTCTATGTGAACGGAAGCAAAGAGAAAAACGGTATTGTCCCCATTATGGGACGAGTGACAATCAATGGCTCGGTGGCACAATTCAGTTGTAAGCTGACCATTGCAAAAACAATGTGGGATGCCAAAGGCAATCGAGCAAAAGGTAAGAGCAAGGAGGCACGAGACATCAATTTGGCTTTGGATAACATCAAGGCTCAAATCATCAAGCATTATCAGCGCATCTCGGATAGAGAAGCCTATGTTACTGCCGAAATGGTACGCAATGCCTATCAAGGAATAGGAACAGAGTATGAAACACTGCTCGGTGCATTTGATAAAGATAACGAGAGTTTCAAGAAGCGTATCGACATAGACCGTGCAGCAAGTTCCTACAAGGTGCGTGTAAGGTCACGAAACCATTTGGCTGCATTCATTAAGAAATGCTACAAGCGTAGTGATATTTCTATGCTTGAACTTACTCCCGATTTTATCAAGGAGTATGAAATCTATCTCTCTACCGATGCAGGTTTGCATAATGGTAGTGTATGGTCACATTGTATGTGGTTGAAGACAATTGTTTCAAAAGCACATTACAACGGACTGACACCACGAAATCCATTCGCTCAGTATCGGGTAAATCAGAACATCAAGGAGCGACAATATCTTACAGAAGATGAAATCAAGGCTGTAATGACACATGAGTTTGCGGATAAGAAGTTGGCTTATATCCGAGACCTGTTCGTGTTTGCAAGTTTTACAGCCTTATCGTTTGTGGATATTAAGGAACTGACCACCGATGATATTGTAGAGATTAACGGAGAGAAATGGATTCTATCCACGCGACACAAAACAAAGGTCAATTTCCAAGTGAAGTTGCTTGATATTCCATTACAGATAATCAAGCGTTATGAGAGGTTTCAAGAGAACAAACTCGTATTCCCAAATCTTAACTATTGGAACATCTGTAAACCACTGAAAAAGATGATAAAAGAGTGTGGTATTTCAAAGGATATTTCCTTCCATTGCACTCGCCATGGGTTCGCTACGCTTGCTCTGAGTAAGGGTGTTCCCATTGAGAGTGTGAGCCGAGTATTGGGGCATACGAACATTACCACGACACAACGATATGCGAAGATTACCACCGAGAAAATTGACAAGGATTTGACGATGTTCGGAAACCGACTTAATCAATCGTTTAGTGAAATCTCGATAGCAATGTAACTATGGAACGAGCAATTATAACAATCAGCGAGAATGGCCATGTAAATATTCCAAGCAGTAATGTATGGATGTCTGAAATGGAGTTGGTGGAGTTGTTCGGGGTGATAGCCCCGACACTCCAAGCTGCCATAAAAGCAATATACAAGAGTGGAACACTTTGCTCTGTAAGCACCCAACGATGCGATTTGGCTACGCCTAAAAGTTGGGCTACATTCTACAATCTTGAAGTAGTCATTGCTCTTGCATTTAGGTTGAATACCTATGAAGCGAGCAGAATAAGACAAAAAGTATTGGAGGGTCTATGCCAGCGAAAAGAGAATGGGATTAGCATAGTGCTATCATTAGGGAACATCGGGCATCAGATTTCAAGCAAAGGGCTATGTTAATATAAGAATGAGACCTGCTATTCTTACGAACGGCAGGTCTCGAACTAACGTCTTATATGTAAATATCTATCAAAGGATGATAGATTTCTTTAATTCACAGTCAAAGTACCACTTACAACTCTACCTACCATATCGCTATGAGCGTCAGCACCATTATTCTTAACGGTATTACCGCTTACAGTAACATTAGTAAATGTAGTGTTTGCATTAACAGTACCAATTACAGCACCAGCAAGAGCAGTTTTACTTGTTCTATCTTCAGTAGCTTCTACTATTGTATTTTCAACTTTAGAATTTTCAACAGTTGTTGTACTATGAGTGTAAGCTACTAATCCTGCAGCACCACCTACAGATGTTAATTCACACTTTACAACAGAACAATTTTTGATTGAAACCTCAGATGCTTCTGAAAATGCTAATAAAGCAGCTGCACGTTCATTACCTGTTACCTTTGATTCAAAGAGATGACAGTTGGTAAATGATGCTTTGCCGGAATGGTCAATATAGCTGATAAATGCAGCTGTTCCCAAACCATTCTCCACAGTAGCAATACCAATTACTGATTCAGAAATTGTCAAATCATTAACAGTAATGTTAATACCGCCTGTACCTGCAACCAAAGGTTGGTTAATTCCCTTGATGGTGTGGTTGTTACCTTCAATAGTAACAGTACCTGATAATGCAAGTGATGTCCAGTCACCAGTTACAGTGTAATCTCTTGTAAGAGTGATAACACCATTTGCGTCAGGTGTCAATTCAGTTGCAAGAGCTGTAGCTGAAACTACGAATGTGATATTATTAAATGTGTTTCCACTTACTGTGCTACCAGTGTTTTCATAACCAAGAATTTCACTCGCTTCTTTTTCAGAATATTCAATAACACAATTTTCAGCATAGTTGTCTTTTACAGTACCACCTGCTGTATAACCTACAACAGAGCCAACTTTCTTCACAGCTTTTACTGTACTATTGTAAACTTTACAATTTTCAACAATGGTATTACCATTCATACCGCCAACAATTACACCAACTTGGCTTGTACCTGCAACAGTAGCATTCTTAACAATCAAGTTTTTGATTACTGTATTTGTGCCAGAATATTGTGAAACTTGGTTGAAGAGACCTGCATAATATGTTCTGTTGGTTGCATCAATCTTGAAGTTGCTGATAGAGTGACCTTGACCGTCAAAAATACCATCAAAGAAACCTGAATCATCACCAAAACCACTAATGGTATTTCCACCCAAATCAATATCGCATTCCAAAACTACATTCTGATAATTATTGCAATTCGGATATTTACTATCGTTCATCATACCTACCAATTCTTCAGCTGAGGAAATGCGATATACGCCATCAGCATCTGCCACCGGAGTTGTTGCACTCTCACCATCCCAAACACTTACGATATAATCGTTTTCAGGTGAATCAATGAAGTCTGCATCAATAACAATGTTGAATGTAGCAGGATTGGTCAGAAGCTTACCAATGATGTTAGTACGATAGTTGCGCTGAACAGGAATGTTCTTGAAATGAGTAGTTGGGTTGTTTGTCTTTGATGCGTCTGAATTCTCCCATACAAACTCAACATCGGTCAATGATTTTTCTGTACCAGCATCGCCCACGAGAAGATAGTTCAATGCAAGATATTTGAACTTTTCTGTATTAGCGATTGTACCATCACGGTCAACATCCACCTCAAGCTCTTCGGTTGGAATGGTATTCATCGCAAATGTCATTGTTACAGGTTCTGCTGTTGCGACAACAGCATTGTCGTATGCACTGAATTGATTGTAAACATTAGTAACAACAATTTTGCTCTTGGCAACTGTAACGCCAGCCTTCACGGCATCAGTCCATTCTGTATTATCTACACCCAAGTTAAGCTGGGCAAATGGACGGTAAAGAGTTACATCCTCGTTGATGGTATTCACTGTCGCATCAACGTCAACATATGCTGTAAATGCATCACGGTTCTCAATATTTGAGTTCTGAGAATCTTTTACTTTAATGTCTGTCAAGTAGGTTACATCATATGCATCAGCTGTAGAATTGTAAGCAAAGAATGCTACACGGTATTTCTGACCCTTTGCCAGACGAATTTCATAAGTAGCCTTCATATCTACTACATCGCGAATAGCGTATAAATCCCTCAACTCGGTACCTTTTTCGTCATAAACAGCACAAGCAACCTTATCTGCTTTTGTGCCATTTCCGATTGTTGCACGGGTGGCAATACCATCTGATGTACCAATTGTGAACTTTGCACTAACGTAATCGCCCGTTGTGGGTTCGTTAAGCAATTCGTCTTGCGAACATGAGGTCGCAAACAGCATACCTGCTATTGCAAGCATACTCATAAACAAATTCTTTTTCATCTTTTGAATTTTTTAAATTAATAATAAAAGTTTATATTATTTTCTTTCTTTTCACGCTTTCCCACATATTTACATATACCGGATCTCGTCCAGTGTTCATAAGGATTATTCCTTAGGGGCAATTCATCATAGTAGAAATCTCCATAAAGAGATTTTAAAAGAATCACATGAGGATTCCATTTGTTTATTTATACTATCTGACTCTATTTCTTGAAATTGAATTAATTTTGAGGGTTATACTTTATTCTATTGTCTCGTTATTTTCTGTCGTATTGAAATCCTTCTCGAAAGTGATGGTATATGTAATTGTGCCTGTCAACAGACCGCCTACCACATTTGTACGATAGTTGTTTTCCAACGGAATGTTTTGAATGGTTACATCCTCACGAATTACGTTATCGTCTTGGTCATAGATAGTGTACGTAATATCTATATTCTCTTGTCCAGCATCGGGATATACATAGCACATTGCAATCCTTTTGTAGGTCACTTCTCCAGCCACAAGGTCTTCACCGGACACATCAAGAGTATATGTCACCTCTTTATCTTCTCCGATGGCAGAACCTGTGAGGGCGTTGAATGTATCTTTCCCTGTCAGGGTTATAACCATTTTTGTAGGCGTCATTGCAAAAGTTTTTTCGCTTGCCACTGCATCCCAATCATCTTGGGTTACACCAAGATTTAGTTGTGCTAATGGACGCCTGAGCGTTACTGTTTCCGACTTGGAGCCTGTTACTTCGACCTCTACACTTTCTGTGAATGCGTCAAATTCACTTTCAGCAGCAGTTGCTCCCGAAGCACGAGTAATGGCTGTCATATCGTCCACATCATAATTGTCGTCTTTCATAGCCCAAAAGACAACATCGTATGTACGACCTTTAATCAAGCGAGGAGCAAATACGATGTCTTCCCCCTCTTGAATTGTAATAACTTCACGCAAGGAGCTGATTTCTTCTCCGTCCTCAAATACGGCACACACCACCTTATTCACATTCAAATCGGTCGTACCTGCACGTGTGCCAATTCGTTTCGGCAGTTCTGTACTGAAGCTTACCTGAACTGTTTCTTCACTCGCCATCCCTTCGTCTTTACTGCACGATGTAAAGAGCAGTGGCATTGCCAATAGTAGATAGATTAATTTTTTCATATTGATTAATAATTTTTGGCTACAGTAATAGAAGTACCATTTACATAAACTTTTCCCATTGTATCAGTAATACCAATCCCCAATACACTTATGCTGGTATAGTAGCAATGACCGATATATTTGCATTGCGAATATTGGTCTTTTCGGTTTTTATAGGTATTGTTACTAAAATTCTTCTCATCGTATGTAATGGTAATGGTCTGTCCGGATGTCGTACGAATATCTCCAATAAATTCATTAACATGTCGCCCGGCATATTTTTTAGTCAAAAAAACTTTTCCATTATTAACACCGACACAATTTAGAGTTGTATTCTTGACATAACATCCTGAGATGGTTGCGTTTGCCGCAATAAAGCCAAATGCTCCGCCAACCTCGCCGTTGGCTTTGAATCCAAAAGAATCTTTACCCCCGGAATCATAGTTCTCAATGCTTAATCCATCGACAACACAACCCGTAGCAGAGAACGTTCCCGTAATATAACCGGCAAGTCCTCCCATTTTGTTGCATCCATACAATTTTCCTCCGATAACTTTGACATTTTCCAAAGTATTGTTCCCTTCGGCAGTACCGCAAACAATCGAAGCATAAGCGTCACCATCACTGCCTTCAGCATGAGTTACTTTTACATTAGCATTATTGAAGGTTATGTTTTGAATTGTAGCAGTTCCACATCTTCTTATAAATCCACCACCGTCCCATGAATTGGTATTAAAGGTCGTTTCTACTTTTAAATTGTAGATAGTCATATATTCACCCAAAAGTTTGGATATATTTGTCAATGGAGCAAAGTTCTTCGCTCCCATATCTACATGTTGCATAAATTTAATCGTGCCTGGATTTGTTCCTGCACAATTAGCCAAGTCAAATGCCGAATAAATCAATTTGGTAGTTCCATCTGTAAGCGGTGTGATTTTAGTTATACCATCCCAACAGGGGATAAAGCGATTAGCGCCATACATTACAGTGCCACGATAGCATTCCTCATCACCTAACCAGGCATCATATTTAGAATAGTCATTGTCTGCCAGCCAAGCGCCCTCATTACCCTCACGATAAGGAGATACAAATTCATCAGCCGACCTTACGGTCGCAGAAAGTGTAAGTGTACAATTATTATTGAATTGCAAAGTTTCTTTATTATCATAACCACGAAACAGGCCTACAAAATGACCTTCACTTTGTGTGCCGCTTACTGTTGTTTCTGTTACGTGACAATCATCAAAGGTTACGGTCAATGTCTCTTCCCTATTATTCGGGTCTTTACGGGAAATATATCCTACAATACCACCTGCAGCTCCATTTTGTGTGCTGACGGATGAACTCTTTATATGGATATTGCTGAATGTATTACTTCCTTTGAGTGTATTAACCAATACTCCTACATGGGTCACATCGGCAGATGTATTAGCTACAGTTGTTTCTTCTATGGTTAAGTTCTTGACAGTAATGTCTGTTACATCCCCCAAGAGAGCATTTTCTAACTGCAAGCCTTTGATGGTATGTCCATCACCGTCCAATATACTTCCCGAAGGAAGTTGTATAGCGGCGAGACCACTGCCGTTATTCATATCCACATCGACTGTCATAATGAAAGTGCTATTAGCGGCAAGGCTTTGGGCATTTTCTTGAACACTCAACCAAGCCACATCATCGGCTTCATCAATGATGTAACGATTCTGATTCTCAGGGTCAGTAGTTAAAGTGGATTCTGTCGGCATTTCACCATCCCACACACTCCATGTTTCAGGCTGAAGAATAATGGATCCAAGTACATTGGTCTTCTTATTTTTCTCCAATGTAATAGATTTTTCTCCTTTAAACTCAAAAGTGTTTATGGATGTACCGTCAATCTGCTGTAATTCGAGAGTAGCTTCAATAGAGGTGGTTCCTTCTGCTGGAGCAAACAGATAATTGCTCGCTACATAGTAATATGAAGAATTGTTGATATTCAAAGTCTCTTCTTCTGGAAAATCCTTAAAGATGAAAGACATGTCACTTTCGGACATCGTAATCATACCAGAGAACGGGTCAAAAGAAGTGGGGAATCTGTGAAAGGTAACCACCGCCTTATGTGTTTCCTGAACTGGCTTTGTGGTATTGTCCGCAAAGTTGACTTGAGCTAACGGACGAGTAAGATAAATTGTTCCCTTATCTTCTACCTTTTGTGCCCCTACAGTCACTGTTTCGGTAGCATAGAAAGCATCCAACTGCTCCATTTGGGAAAACCCATCATTCAGATATTCTTCGTAGTTTACACTTATCTTTCCGTCATCGGTCAGACTGTATGCCTTATTGTCAGCATCCTGCGCCCAGAAGATGATATTATATGTTCGACCCTCAATCAATGAGAGTGTTATACCATCTTGCTGAACAGTGTTCCAATCCTCCGAATAAGAGAATGTTTTTGATAATGTCCCGTTCCCTTCGTAAACAGCAACAACCAGTTGGTCTATACCTGTAGCATCTCCTATGGCACGGGTATTCAACTCACCGCCCAACGACGGACGGAATGTTATGTTCACGCTATCTCCACTCTGCCCCAACATATCTTCATCAGTACAAGCAGACATTATCGAGGTTGCAAAAGCAAAGAATAAGTATCCAATATATCTATATATCTTCATTGTCAGTCAATTACTATATTATGGTTTCCATCAAAATCAGGATTTATAACTATACCTCCCGTTGCCTGTTGCATCAAGAAAGATCCTCTCAGTATTGTATGATAACTTCTCCTTAGAGATACATCAATAGGTTCAGACAGAGCAATCTGCCTATCTTCCCCATCATACAACCCAATTTGAACGGATACTCCGGCTTCCTTTCCGTTTACGAATACATAGTCAAATCCCAATGATGCTTCATTATCATTTAATATCCCGAGTCTTGATTCAAACATTACTCCCGTTGCAGAATCGATAGGTTTGTCTGTATTTATATTATAGGTGTTAGGCATAAATCCCGAATAATGAAATACAACCTTGTACTTATCTGTATCAACTCGTGTCGGGGCATTTTCTCCACGTGTAGCGGCTTCTTTTTTCAGATATTCAATCTCTTTATCTATAAATTCCTGTAAATCATTGGTAATGAATTCAAATTTTGCAAGCGGTCGTTGCATCACTATATCCAGTGTATCCGGCAGATGCTCCACAATATCCGCTACAAGAGTTATGTTGTTCGTACCTCTGAAAGCATCACGGTAGTCATTGTTTCCCTTATGGTCGCCTTGCAGTCTGATTTCCGCAAAGTTGTCGGCATTGTAGAAATGGCTGTCACCGCTTGTCTGCACCAAATCCGACCATACCATCACATTGTAGTTGCCGGGCAAGAGGTCGAGCGTCACTTCATGGTCGTAGCCCTCTGATATATCTTTCGTGAATACGAACTCCTGTGTATAATCCGATGTGGTACGCATTTTCTCCGACACGGGATAGGTACGGACAATGTAGCGTATCTTGCCATAATCACGATGATTGTCGTATGTCTCGCCATATCCCTGTTCAATGACCGATATCCCATCATACAGATGTTCCCATTCGGTCATATCTGTTTCATAATTGAGGCGAAGATGCATTTTTACAAACTCCGGCGTTTCAGGCCATTCGTGAACATCACAAGCCGAAAGAAACAATATCGGCAAGCACATAATAAAGTATAGAATCTTTCTCATCGCTTGCCTCCTTTCTTCTTTAAGTCAAACGAATAGGAGAACGATACCGCTGCTTGGTCGATACCCCAATAGGTCTTCTTGATGCTCTCTATCATCAGACCGTCTTTTGTGCGTGGGGTATTGTGGAACTTGTCGTAGTGATTTGAATATACTCCTGCTCCGAGTGAGAACTCCACCCTCCAACGGTTGTTTTTGCTGATGGGCAGACGATAACCGATGCTCACACCTCCACCGATGGCAGGCGTCTCACGGTCATGGTCTTGGTAGCGGTAATCGCCATCAAAAGCAAAATTGTAGTATGCCAGTCCGAAATGTGCTCCTGCAAAGAAACCATCGTTGTTTTCCGACAGCCAATAGCGGAACTCAGGCTGCACGGCGAAGGTGCGGAACTTGATGGTTGATTTGAAATAGTCCCAAGCCGAGTAATAGACAGGAAGCGTAAACGACCAATGCTTTGCCAAGTCGATTTCCGCTGCGACATTGGCAATGCCCATTCCCAAGCCGATGGCGTTGGCCTTGACGTGCAGTTTGCGTGTCCATTCCTCCACTTCGGGAATAACCGTTTCTATAATAGCCGTTGTGTCGGGCACAATTTCAACGGCTTCAACTATTGGCTCTACCTTAATGGTATCAGGCACGATTACAGACACTTGTATGGGTGGCAACTCTTTCTTGTAGGTTACGAATACCGCACACGCATTTCTCATCTGCTCGAAGAAGAGATTGTTCATCTGCTGCCATACCTTACCACCGTCCAATGCTCTCAATTTTACGACACGGTTGTCGATATGCGTATTCGGGTGATGATAGTCCACCAATCGGGCTTCTTCCTCCAAGATGGTAATTACTTCATCCTTACGGATAAGTCCCGAATCCTCAATCTGCGATTTGAGATAATCCCACGGGATATAGCTGTTATTATAGGTAATAAGGCTGTCGGGAATATCCACCTCACTGCGGATGAACTTTTCAAGTGCCGAGAGACGGCCTTGTGCCAACTTGCGGTTGAGTTGATAACTGCCTTCGGGAGAAGCTGCTCCGCAGAAGGATACTTCAATGATATTGAATGTACTGTCTTGGCGTATAGTTCGTAGGAACTCCAACATCTCCTGCATACGGGCGGCATTGTCCGAATAGGCGGAGTCTATGACAGTACTGTTCACACGGAAGTCAATACAGATTTCCGTGTGTCTCTCTTGCGAATGCGCAACACCTACACCAAATAGCAAGAGAATCAGTGTTATACAATATTTCTTAATGCGCATAAATCAGAATAATAGGTCACTTCTCTTTGGAAGAGTGATTTATGCGACATACTGCTATTGATTACGAGTAGGTTATTTGAACAGTCACGACATAATTTGCTCAACAATCCACATTGCCACTAAACAAAATCTGAATCGAGCATAACATTTTTTATTGTAAATTGGTGCTATTTGCCGAAAAATGTGTAATTTTGCATCGGTAATCATTTCTCTTCCAAAGAGATAAGTTCTCTCTTCCAAAGAGACCTTTCATTCGCTCAACAATCTATTCTGCTCTGCACCTTCAACATCAGCCCTATTCTTTTGGCTCTTACGGCTTATTGTGTCTTGACTTTATAATTTCAGGAGTATATTTATAGAGATATTTACGGAAAGAATGGATGTTAAGTCCAAATCGTTCAGCAATATCCTTCATCGTATCTGTGCCGTTTTTCAGACATTCGATAGCAGCTGCATATTTATCTGCCGTCTTTTGTTTCCTAAGTATCTGCTTGCGTTCCGTCTTACGATGAAGCAGTTCGGGATACTTGCTCTTTATGTAAGTTCTGAAATATTCATTGTAGCCACACTCGTCCATCACGGCATGGATAGTGGCGTTCCCTGATTTCAACATTTCTACCCCTTCAGCAAACATCTGTTCACTGGATACAAGCAACGAATTATGCTTTTCGATGGCTTCGGGATAGTTACGGCGTATAAAACCGCCTACACTATTATAGGTAAGTCCCAACCGTTTGGCAATGGATTTCAAGGACTCGGAAGTGGTTGCATAGATGCGTAGCGCCTCCGCATACTTTTCTGCACTACGATTGGAAACGACCTTACCGTCAGATGTCCTTATCATTCCACGGGCTGTAACCAATTCGGGATGATGCTCCCTGAGATACATCCTGAATGTTTCGGGATTCAGTCCAAATTCCGCTGCGACCTTTGCTGTTGGCAAATCGGTATTCTGTAATCTTTCGATTGCATTGGCATATTTCTCAGCAGAAGATTTTTTATAACGTTTGGTTTGCTCCAATGCCATACCTTCGTCAAAGCCCCGTCTAAGAACCATCAGCTCGGGATGCCAAGTTCTCAAGTGGTAGCGGAAGCCACCGAGAGTTACCCCAACAATACGTACTATATCCTTTACATCCTTCGATGTTGTACGATACAGGTCTATAGCCTTCTCATATTTTTCAAGAGTTTCACGGTCTGGCTCACAGACAGTCCAATTCCCGTTACGCAGACCTCTGACCTTTTGACCTGTTGCACGGATACGTTTCTCCTCCCTATTACGGGTAATTTGTGGGTAATAGGCTAAGATGTGTTCTCGCAAACCCGTGTAGGATACATTACAAGCCTCTGCAACCTCTTCAATGGTTTTATCGGATGATTGCAACATCTCAATGGCAGTAGCATACTCTTCCTTGCTCCACTTGCGTGCTCCATATTGCAGATTGACGGTTATTCCTATCCGTCTGCGTTCCTGTTCTCTGCGTGGTACGATATCGGGGTAATGTCTGCGAAGTTGGCTTGCCAAAGAGGAACAATCTACGTTGAAGATACGTGCTATCTGGGATATATTGTATTCAATATACTCCATACTGTCGCAAGCGGCAATGGCATCCTTGTATTTGTAATGGGCGGCAGTAGTTTGACCTTTCTTTCCTCTAAGTTTGACATTCTTAAATTCTGTAAGATTATGTCGTTTGAGGATTAGGTCACGGTGATGAGTGGAGAGGTAAGAACTGAACGCGGAAAAGCCGACCCCGGTCTGCTCACATATTTGTTTTATGGAAAGACCGGTCTCTACATAGAGGGTAATTGCATCGCTATACTTTTCTCTGGTTTCGTTTCTAATTCCTCGTTGCTCTTTCAACTGTTGGTTGCCATTTTTTATGGGTTACTTAATTGGGGTAGGCAATCGTCAGGTTTACAAGTTCTTAATTCTATATAAAGAAGCTAAAGAGTAAACCTCTCTTGATAAGAGCAATTCATATTGTAGGTCTATTCTATGAATGAGTCTATTAGCAGGTTGATACATTGGAATTTGCTCAACAATAGACCTGTGGAGCAAAACAAAATGAAAATCAACCTGCTTTTTTAATTCCTTTTTGGGTTCCGATTATATTATTCTTCGTAAATTTGCAACGGTAATCATTTCTCTTATCAAGAGATTTTCTCGTTCGCTCAACACTCCTTCACTCATAGAGATTTCAATATCATACTGTTCGCCTTGTCGATGGCTACGGTATCCAATGATGCAAGGTAGATGCGTGTGGTGGCTTCCGAGTCGTGTCCCATACCTTCACTGATTACCGATAGCGGGACATTCTTACTCTTGGCGATGCTCGCCCAAGCGTGACGGGCAACATACAGAGTGAGCGAAACGGATAATCCCAACTCCTTACCGATGATTTTCAGGCAACGGTTGATATTGTGCGCTGCATAGATATATTGTTTGCGTTCGTCAATATCGTTGAAAGGCTTGATGATGGGCAACAGGTAATTGGATTGCGAAGTATCGTACTTATCCACAATCTCCTGCATACATTTCTCCCACTTGATGAAGAGTTGTTGTCCCGTCTTGCGTCTGCGATAGGAAAGCACACCATCCTGCAAATCCTTTTTTCGCAGGTATGCCATATCCACGAATGACATACCTCGGGTATAGAAACTCATAAGGAACATATCTCGGGCAAAGTCAAATGTCGGATTCATCGAAAAATCCAACTCTTTGATTTTCTTGATAACTTTCAATGGTACGGCTCGCTTGACGGTCTTATCCACTCCCGTATAGACGTGCTTGAACGGAAAGCGTTGTGAGGTAAGTCCCTTTTCTACGGCTCGATTATATACTGCTCTGAGATTACGCATATAGAAAGATGAAGAGTTGGGACTCACTCCGTTATTCTTCAAATATGCTTCGTATGCCATCATCATATCTGAATCCATATCATCCAAGGGCACATCTTTGTCCTCTCGGAAGCGTCTGAAACTGCATAGGGTCGCAGCGTATGTCTCCGATGTGCGTATCTTACCCAATGTTTTCAGATTTGAAATAACGCCCTCCATAAATGGAAAGAGAAAATTTGCAGGGTTATCCGATGCAAATTCCGCTATCACATCATCTGCGGTATAATCACAACCGCTATGCTCAAAATCAGCGATGACCTTCTGGAAATGCTTGACATCCATTCGGATTTTGTCACCAATCTCCGATAGATAGCGTTTTCTGCTCTCGTTGAACTTAGGTAAGACCACCTCCGAAGAGTGACTGTTCCACTCATAGCCGTAGAGACGGTAGCCCGTCTTTTGCTGACGGGCTACACGATTATGGATTACTTGATAGAAAATTGAGCCTTGTCCGCCATCAACCGTTGATGGTCGGAACTTAATCTTTACTGTTGCCATATTACAATCAGGGTTTTGATTTATTTTGTTTAACCTTACTATTATCCTGCTTGTTCTTAATGGATTTGGCTTTGCTCTCTTGTTCCTTGGCAGCCTGCGCCTTGAGCCTCGCTTGCTCGGCAAGGGCGGCTTGTTTGCGTACAGCCTCTTCATAGGTTTCTACATCCTCACGCATCTGCTCGATTGCTTTGGTATTGCGGTTGAGTTCAAAGATGTCCTCCAAAGTGGCTATCTGCTCTGCCGAGGCATCGCCTTTCATCTTGATGTAGCGATATTTGAGAGAGTCATCCTCTTCATCTTTATTTCGTTGCGACTCAAAGTAATATGCAGACGCTAAGAATGCGATGACAATAGTATTGAGTGTAAGCATAAACCAATCAAGTTTGGAATTGAAGTTTAAATTGAAATTATAGTCATTCTCTCTATGGAGAACTTTGGACTCCTCAATCATCGGTATAAGTGATGCTGTCAACTTTTTAAGGTTCTCAAACTCATTTTGAATGGCTACAAAATCGGGCTTATTCTTACCAGAAACACCCTTTACATTATCATTGACAACACCGAGATTTTCACTCAGAGTCTTTGTAAGTTCTTGAATCTTGCGTTCTGTGTACTTACAATTAGCACCTGTAGCATTTTCTACAAGAGCCTTAATTTCCTGAACTAAAGCGGTGTTGTCCACATTAGGAACTGTGGAATTACCCTCATTCGGTTGAAACTTTTGCAATTCAATTACTGCGGTTTCGATTCTCTCCAAGCATCCGTAGATGCCTTCCATAAACGACTCATTGTCGTTGTTATTAAAGTTTTTATTACTCATATCAATTTGTTTTAAGTGTGAAAAATTTGTTTGCTTAGAATCTTATTCTTTGATTCTTCTTTCGCTCCTTTTTCTTTTGCTTCTGCCAAGAAGGTGGTTGTTCATCTTCTGATGGTGCATCTGGAATATTCAGCAAGCCCAATCCATTGCTTTCAATAAGACTATCAGTAACGCTGTAATTTTGCACTATTTCTTGCCTTATCGGTTTCTGTTTAGGCTCAATCTCTGTCTGTGCTTGTGGCTTATCCCATATCAATTGCGCTCTTAATTTCTCAAAAGAGAACTGACGGCTGATTTGAGAAGCCTTAAATGTTAGACCATCTTTTTGGAATCGTATGCCTTGAACATCCTCAAAAGCACGAGTACCTTTTCGCCTAAATACAAACTCCAAGAGAATACCTCTGCGTTTCAACTCCTCATTGAACTCTCCCCAAGTACGGCTTCGTTTCAAAGCAGCCTTAACAGCATTATGAATCTCATACTTCACCCGTTCAGGATCGTGGAGTTTCGGCACATTGGTCTTGCTCTTATCCTCTGCGTAGGTCAATCCGTACTTGTCTTTTAGT
>ENA-ORUX01001854-ORUX01001854.1-human-gut-metagenome-genome-assembly--contig:-NODE-1854-length-15099-cov-5.982518_pt1 | contig 15099 bp, 18 predicted proteins | sample MGYA00242087_ERZ509225 | MGnify/ENA primary metagenome ERZ509225 (study PRJEB26280, sample SAMEA2338864) | human gut metagenome | biome: human gut; feature: human-associated habitat; material: faeces... | reverse complement strand
GAGATTGCCCTTGTTGAGGTTGATCGTTCCCACGTTGGAAACAACCTTCTGAAGGTTACTGTCTCCGTCGGAAGTGAACTGACCGCCGGTCGAGATTTGCGTCAAAGCAATATCCGAAGTGTTTCCATCGACATTGACAAATTCTCCGCCGTTAAGAACCAGCAGATCGGCCTTGACTGAACCGGCTGCTTGGTTAAAGAAGCGGTCGTTCTCAGCCAGAATAAGATTTCCGACCTCAACGTTGCCTGTATTTTCAGACTTGGCAGCCGCAAATTCGGTAGCTTTTACCGTTCCGGCATTGTTCAGTTCTTTTAATTGAACCTTTTCAGCCTCAATCGAGGCATCCTGTCGAACATCAGCCAGTGTCACATCCTTGGAGCCGACGGAACCGCCCTGAATCATGCCCTTCAATAACATGAGGTTTGAAAGCTCAAGGTGGCCTTCATTGGCGATACCGACATCGGCGGCTTCAGCCATTTCAATCTTGGTTGTGCCGGAATCTTTGAACTGAGCGGCTTGGGCAGAGTTTTGTACCTGACCTCCGGTGATATTCAAACCGTTCAAAGCTAAGGAGCCGTTGTTGCCAACCGTGCCGCCTGTGACATTGAGCGCATTGGTATTTTCCATTGTGCCGTTGTTGTTGAGTTCACCTGAAGCAACCGTGACACTCTGAGTTCCGTCAATTTTGAGGGTTCCGTCATTGGTAACAGTACCGTTAAGTTCGGAGGCTCCGTTAAGTCCGGCAATGGTCAGGACGGCATCCGCTGCATTAGTAACAAGAGATCCTGCTTCCGTCAGGAGCGAGTCCATTTTGGCAAGCGCATTATTAATGAAGCTGCCCGCAGTTGCATCCTGAACGGGTGTTGCGGCTTGAACGGTGAGTTTTGCAATGTCCACTTCGCCGCTGTTGGTCATATCACCGGCAACAGTTAGCTCATCCGTAACGGACAGTTTGCCCTGATTTTCCAGCGATCCACGAATGCCGTAAGTTCCCGAAGCACCGGCAAGAGCGTTACCGGAAACGGTCAGTTTTCCGGCTGTCAGTTCAGCACCTTGCTTATTAACAGAACCGTATTCGCGTAGTGTCAGCTCATTAAAGGCTGCTTGACCGTTGTTTTCCACGTAGCCGCTGATGTCGGCAGTACCGATCTCAAAGTTTCCGTAGTTAACAAACGAATTATTGGTGTTGCGGGATGCAATATTTTGAGCTTTGAAAATACCGTGATTGCTCATCGCGCTGCCGTCAACAGCCGTATAGTTTCCGACAATCAGCTGAGTGGCTGTGTCATCGGCATTGCCGATAACCAATCCCTCTCTGTCATTGCCGTAACCGGCAGAGCCGTTGTTCAGCACGTCAACAGTGAACTCGCCATTTTTGACAATCACTTGACCACCGGCACCTCCGAGAGCGGGATTCGCAGGGGATATTCCAATGTTTAACTCACTAAGATAGCCTTTTGTTTCAGCAGCAGAACCGTAAGAACCAAGTGTTAGTTTGGAAGGAGTGACGGAACCGTCAATGTTTTTGTTGCCGCCAACCCAAACAGCGCCGTCAGCTAATTCAACCGGAACGAGATTCGGGTTTGGCTGAGACTGACCGACAAGTACAAAATGGCTTCCGTTATTAATATAGAGGCCGTCCGTTACTCCCGTGACATTCATAAAGCCCATGTTTTGACTCAGAACATTCGGTGTACCGGAACTCGGAACAACAACTGCACTGCGGTCATTAGCGCCGACTACCAATGAAGTAGCGCCGGGGTTTGCAGTGCTCTCATTGGAAAGTGTCTCATTAGCAAATGTTGCATAAGCTAACGTTCCGGCAGCCGTGGCTTTAATTGAATTGGCGAGGTCAACGTTGAATCGTTCGGCAGCTTTTCCGTTGAATGCAACTTCAAGTTCTCCGCGGCGATCCGCAGGAACATCTCCGATTGCTACGAGCTTATTAACTGCGTCACCGGCAAGAGCAGCACTGTAGGAGGCGTCGTCAAACGCGACAGTACCCCATTGAAAAGCGATACCCTGTGCAACAGAACCGATAATGTTACCGATGCCCGTGACGATTTGAGGATTGCTGCTGACTTCAACTTTATCTTCAGGATTTACTGCATCAAGATTTAATGTACTGTAATCAAGATCAGTAAAGATCTGATCCAAAGTTGTGGACAAACGACCGCCTACCAAATTGGTTGTCTTATTGCCGTTCATCGCAATGTGCTCGGTTCTCAGAGTGGCGCCGCGACGAATTTCAACGCTGGAGGAACTGTCCAGTGTTCCTACGGTGAATGTCGCCGCGTCATTGGAACCGGAGCCCGTGCCGAGGACATAGGTGTTGCCCGAACCAAGGACGGCGTGTTCCATTGTCCCACCGGTCAGATCAATTATTGAATGGGAGAACCACCCTGAAGAGCTGGAAAGGCTTCCTGCCGTCTGGACGTATTTAACGTTATCAGCTGCAAGGCTGCCGACATTGATTTGTCCGGCATTCGTAAAGGTATCGTTGCCGAGACCGGCGCGTTTGAACACTATCAGACCGTCACCAGTAATCGAGCCGGAGTTGTTCAAAGTACCGCCGAAAGTAAACGTACCTGCATTTTTGATCGAGCCGGTATTCGTAATACCTAATCCGCTGCCGTCAACGAAAATGTCAGACACGCCGCCGTAGGCTTCTGCTCCTGCTGCATTGACAAATTCGCCCGCAATCGAACCGGTTCCGTAATAAGCAATGCCGTTATTAGTCTTGCTACCGCCCTCAGAAACCGTCAAATTCTTCAATTGTTCGGTTGCCCTTGCAACAGCTCTGGCTACTTTTCTTAAGCGAAGAGGAGAAGTAGCGAAAGTTTGTTGCGCGTTGTCTCCATTAATAAAATAGCCGCCGTTATTAATAACTAACGAATCGGCAATCAATGTGCCATTGTTGGAAACAACACCGCCGCTTAGAACTGTGAGTTCGGAATCATCGCCGGTAAATTCTGCAACAGCACCTGAAGCATTGGCGATCAAACCGGATACCTGTGTTTTACCCGTTGCTTTAAGAGTGTAAGTATTTCCGATGGTGCCAATGTTGCCGTCACCGCGGGAACCGATAGCTGTATTGAAAAGACGGATTTCGCCCGGATTTTCAAGAGTGCCAAATACGGTTGAATTATCCAGCGCTTCCATGTAACCGAAATTTCTGAGTGTGCCGTTGACGTTAACCGTATTGGCAATTAACCGAGCGCCTTGGCTGTTTTGCAAGGTTCCGTCGATATCTGCTGTTCCAACTAATTTGGCATTGGCATTATTAATAAATCTGCCGCCGAACTGAGTATTACCGCTGACAGTCAATTTTCCATTGTTGCGGACCTCTGCGCTGTTCCAGCCGTTTAAAGCTCCGAGGACGGTTTCGCCGTTATTTTCGAGAACAGCTTTGTCGGTGAATGTGCCGTTGTCACTGCGGAACGTAGAATTTTTATCTACCGTTGTTGTACCTCCCGAAGAGGTGTGATTCGTGACAAGATAGTCGCCCGCAGTGATTCTCAATTCTCCGCCGTTGGAAAGATTGACTTCCGAGGCCTGACCCTGATAAAGAGAAGAGTCTTTAATACCGAGACTGCCCAGGATCAGTTTTGCTCCGCTGCCGACAGCAGATATAACTTTTTCAGCTAGAGTGAAACGATTTCCTGTTCCGTCGGACTTACCGCCGATCAGAGTAAGCTCTTTCCCGTCTTGAATTGTTGTTCCGGTTGCTTCATTGATACCGGTAAAACCGGTGTTGTTCCGAAGACCGGAATTGCCGACAACAATTGCTCCGTTTTCGCCTTCAAGTTTGCGATCAACGAAAATAACATCGCGCAAGTGCTCTACATTGTCATAAAGCTCATTGGTTTTTGCGACGGTTAATTTATCATCATGTGAAACGCCCGCTATCGTGCCTTGGAACTCGAGGGTCGTTGCACTTCCAAACTGTTCTTTGAATGCCTTTGTTAAATCGGCGGCTTGGGTCTGAGTCAAATTGACGCCGGTCACGATGACTTTTCCGCCGGTGAACGAGGCATGATCAGCAAGTGTTTTAGCGACTGTGCCCGGAACGTACTTCAGGAAGAAGTCAGTCAAACTTGTCTTGACTTCTTGGGGCAGTGAGGAATTGAGACTTACATAGTGCAGATCTTGCCGACCTGTGGTTCCGAGGCTGTCAAAAACGTCTAAAGCGTTATTCGTTTGGATTGTTCCGGAAGAGGTTAGGCGTCCGTTTCCGAATTGGAAACCGTTCTGAAAATTGGCAAAGCCTGTGTTGTTTAAATTTCCGGCAATCGTAAAGCGATTCGTTTCCGTCCAGTTGCCGCGATTGTTCAACGTGCCGGTGCTTGAGAGGTTTCCTCGGCTCGTGACATTGCCGGTTATCGTCAATGTCCCAGTGTTATTTAATGAACCGTAGAGGTTAGCGTGACCGATAGTTAGATTGCCGTTATTGGTTGAGGTGCCGTTGGACTGGTTGAAGTTGGTGACTGTCAATGTGGCGGAATTTGACAGCGATCCGTTCTCTTTGCTGAGAGTAGTGAAGTTATAACTACCTCCGGTAATAGAAACCGCAGCGTTGTTCTTAATGCCCAATGTTGGAGCATTGCTGAAATGACCGCCGCCAAGGGTCAAGTAATTTCCAACATTCTGACCGACAACGATAGGATTACGATTTATAAAGGTACCACCTAGAAGTTCAAGGCCCTGAGAGATAGTCATAGGAACAGCAGAACTTTCGACATAGTTGCCGCCCCGGACAATGACCTTTCCAAAATTTACGGACCCAGTACCCGATTTAAAGTCAACGGTTCCTGAAGTGTCTAACACGTTGGCATTCAACGAGATTTTTGGGTTCGTATTTCCGTTAAGACTGTCGGCGAGAGTCCCGGACTGCCCTAGCCGTAAGACTCCGTTCACTTGTAAAGAGCCGGTCTCTCCTCCGCGATCCAAGCTAAAGTAAAGAGCGCTGTTAAGGTTTAAATCTCCACCGACGGATAAGGTGCCGTTCGATCCTCCTCTGCCGGAGCCGTGTCCGGCTAGAATGAGAATCGCCTGATTATCAATCGTCATGTTGTCTCGGACAGTCAGAGATTGGACGGGGCGTCCTGTATCTCCGTGTGAGCAATCAAAGGCAATAAAACTCCAACCTGTTTGTCCTCGATAAGGTACTGTCAAGCTTCCGTTGATTACATAATCCGAACGGATCATGCTGGAACCATTGTCATGAAATGAGAAAGCAATATCGTTCCACGCGGTGTTGCCGTTGATCGTTGCAGCATTGACTGCCGTCATGCATGACATCAGCAAAGCCGATCCGACAATCACACTTGTCTTGTATCTTTGGCTTGCAGCCGTCATGGCTTCGGAAACAGCGACAAAGCACCCCCGTTTCCGATTCCATATTTTCTTGAAAATTTTGTTCATATCTCCTCCTCGGGTTGTGCTATTTATTTGGTCTGAGACGTCTGTGCCGGTTCTTTTTCAGCCGGCGTAAAAATGAGGGGGACGGCATCAAAAGCGACGATTTCTTTGATGCGAATCCAACTGTCGCCGCGAATTCCCCGGAACTGGAAAACTTTCTCTTGGGATTCGGGATCGGCCAAGACATCTTGCAAAGCGGTTATCTGCGAATCGACCTTTTGATGATCTTCGGGTTTAAGGTCAAGAACTAGATTTGTTCCGTTCTTGAGATGGATAGTCACACGTTGAAAGTGAATTGCTTCTGCCATTTTTTCCTCCTTAAGGAATGAAGTTGATTTAGGAAAGGGCTTGGGAAGGAAGCCCATTCCTAAAAAAACTGAGGAGGAAAAAGGGTGCAAAAAGCCGAACTGTCCTTAAAGAAGGAAAGTCCGAACCTTGAGATTTGTCTGTTGTTCATAACTCTAATTTCAAAAAATCTGGCGGGACTTTCTGTGCAGACTGTTATGAACCGAAAGATCAACTGTCACCGTTCTTTCAACGGGGCGGGACGATTAGAATAATTGGTGCCCGGAGGCTGCATTGTCCCGCCAAGGATGCAACCGCGCCTGTCAATCAGGCCGTCTGCTTCCGGGCATTAACTGTTACGCTGACCGCAATCGGCCTCCGACCTTCAAAAGAATCCAGTCCTGAAGTTCGGCTATGTTTTCAGAAGCCCTTTTTTGGGTTACTGCGCCTTTTTTGATATTTGCTTCATAAAGGTGAATCGACTTCGGCCCGGTAAGACCCACAACACGTTTGGATTCGATGACGCGGATGGAAACATTCGGGTATTCCACATTGTTGATTCTCATTTTTTATCTCCCGATTTATCTTTGCTTTTCAATGTTTCCAGATTCTCTTTCAGAAACTGTTCTGTTAGTTTCACAGTGCTCTCTGAGATCCCCTGTATTCGCTGATTGTTGACGATTGCCGGAAGGACCTTCATTGCTGCCATAGTCTGAGAACTTGGAATAAATATGAAGGCGGTGGTACAAGCTATGCCAAGAAGGGCTCCGAATAAAGCCATGGCTCCTGAGTAGATCTGGATGGCACAAATGATTAATAGAGCGGAGAGACATGCTAGAAAAATAAGACCAAGGGAGATCTTGTCCATCGCGCCGATCCAATAAATGTCAGAGGCAGTTATTTCAACCATGATGAACCTTTGATCTTTACCAATGCACCCTTGTCCAATTTTTGCCGTTGATGAATACATCAATGGCTCGTCTGGACTGATACTGCTGCCATTTCACCTGTTCATAGACGCGGACAGGGCGGTAGCAAACGGAAGAACTGCTGCTGTCTCCCGAGCTGTCATAACAGGTGTAACTCTCATAGGCAGTACCTTGATAGCCCTTAACGCAAGCCTTAGTGCCTCCCCAATGACCGGGAGAGTCCTCGGTTGCTTTGAACCAGTGTTCACCGCCCCAGTTGTAGCTGGCATTATTTTTTCTAAGCAGTTTGTTTTTCCGACGGTCAGTTTTGAACTGATTGTTGTCGTTGATGTTTCCTTCAACGATCCAGCCTTGAGGAGCATCTTCCATCCCTTGAAGGATGCAAGGATCAAATCCGTCAGAAAGCTGCTTTGCATAGTTGCCGTCTCCGGCCATCGGGCAGGATGGAAATTTGCATGGGTGACGCCAAGAAAGGCAGTCAAAGAGTTTGTCTATCGGAGGACGACATTCGCTAACCGCTCTCGGTCCGTTTGGATTGGCTAAGCAGAGCAGGACTTCGCATCCCCAACGGTCATTGCCGGTCATCAATTCGATTTTTGGCATACCCGGGATTTGAGAATAATCCGTCGTATCAGCCAACACTTTGAAACCCGCACCGGACAGCAGGGCGCTGACGGCTGCCAAGGCTAATAAAGTTTTGGGATTTGAGACTTTTATTTTCATTTTCAGTTTGCCATCAATTCTTTAAATTTCATCGAGAAAGCGCTTGCGCTGGCTAATCGCTCCGTCATCGCTTCAATGCTTAAGCCTTGCTGCTCTGCGGCTTTTTTTATCGTCCAAGCGTCGATTTCACACTCGTACCAAAATGTCCATCTACTGGACAATTGAATCGGTTTCGGAAACGTCGGGTCGTTTTTTACCAATTTGTATAACTGGGTTTTACCGCAGCCGAGCCGTTCACAGACCTGCTCAGGTCTTAGTTGATTGAGGCTTAAGTTACTCATAGAGCCTCCGATCAGGAATAAAAAGCAGCGCCGCTGAGAAATCAGTCCTGTTCCCGAAAAAAGAGAAGAGGTGCCTGCAAGGATCTATATACCCGAAGGAAAATGGCACCAAAGAATTCAGAAACTTTGAAAGCGCTGAAGACCTCTTTAGCGAATCTGACAAGCGGGGGTAGTGTGCTTGTCTCGATTTGCTTACCAAGAGTCCGAGGAAATTGGGCCTCCGAGGAAAAGAATAGAATTTAGTTGCCAAACTCAAATCGCTAATCAATTCCCGGAGGGAAGAAAGATGAAAAAGGGTATTTTCCAAAAAATTTTTATCTCTGCTGGATTGTTTTTTGTTCTTGCCTTGTCCCTTGTACCGATAGCTATCCTTTACGGCAACGAAGCTCAAAGGAACATGGTGTTGTTTCTTTGTTCGCTTGGTTCTTGTGCTGCCGGTTTCGCTGCTATTTATGTATCCGCGGAGAACAGTAAGAATCAACAGCAGCTTATTAAAGCTATTGTTGACGCAACCGAAGAGCTTCAGAAACTCAGAATTGCAATAACTGACAGTGGAATGACCACAAACACCAAAAAGTAGCCGGAAAACAGCAAAAGAAATGTTTCTGCATCCGTTGGAAACAAACTGGAAAGAAAGTCTCCTCGAAAAACCTTCGGCATTTTTGATTTCACTTTCAGGATGTAAACAAGGCAAATTAAGTCGAAGTGAGTGGTAATGATCACCCAACCATACGTTAAGTAATTCCACCAAAACTGAACGCTTTGGAATTCCTCCCAAGGATGAAGAAGTTTTTCCAACATTTAGAAGTTGATTTGATAAAAAACAGAAAATCGTTTTCATATCAGCCCCCGTAACTGTCCAGTCCCACAAAACCGCAGCAGCCGATAAGGACAAAAGCAATGCCGATAACCATTAGTCCGGGTGCGGTTAAAGACACTGAGTTTCTTTCGCTGTTTCGGAACAGGAATAAGGGTGCAATTGCCAGACAGCAAAGGCCGGAAAGAAGAAGGATGAAGAAGAATTTCTGCTCGGCCATCATCCCATCCTCACGAAATTGGTCTCCGGTGTACTGGGTAAAATTTGAGCTGTCAGACAAAAATCCAAACCCAATACCCGGAGGAAAAAGTGAAAATTACTTCTGCTGATAAATTTATGTGCTGGCTGGCAGTCAGCCTTTTCGCACTGATTTTTTGTTGGTACAAAGAACCCAAACTTACAGATTTCTTGTGTACTGCAATGTCTATGTTTTGCGCTTTGTTTTCGGCTCTTACTGTTGCAGAAGTGAGAGACACGAAGATTCAAATTGAACAAAAGAGCTTCGAACCGGATTCCAGCACTTTGAAAATAATAAAAGCAATCCCTAAAAGAAGAATTACCAGAAGAGAATATAGAAAAAACTCTTTGTCTGTCCATTCTCGGACCTTGCGCATAAAAGGCGGCCGGAGAAAAAAACACGAATAAACTGTCAGAGCACAGAAGAGAACTGCAACAATGATTTTCGGCGCGTAATCTTTTAACTCTAGGTAAAACTCGCATGAAATCATAATGATCTCTTCTATTTCCAATTAGAGACTTTCTGTCGGATGTCCTTGGCTGGCCCTTTCCATTTTTCAAAAAGGCAATATTCCTAATTTCCAACAGCACAGCTGCGAAATGAGAAAAAACAGGAGAAACCATTTGAGAAGCGAAAGGTCTTTGAAGAAACAAGCGTTCAGTACGCAGATAATCAGAAGAGCAAGCGTTAAAAAAAGAAGCAGGAAGGTAAACACACCTAACGGTGATTGAAGATTGGCTTCCATCTTTTCCCCTCAAATTTAAGCAGCCTGTGTTTGTCATTGCTTTTCCTTGTTCTTATTTTCAAAGTTCAAGCGGTTAATGCTTCTGCTCCGGGGGAGCTCAAATACTGCTTAATCTCTTTTTTTAATCTGCCGGTTTCAGCGTTACTTCTATCTAATTGAGCGAACTTCCAAGGGATATCCGGACGCAACTCTTCACAAGTTAGGTGTCCACGGGAAAGGTTGACCAATGTCAGGCAATTCTCGGGTGAAATTAAACGACGCCCGCAGATGTAAGAGTTAATCGTTGCCTTAGAAAGCCCCAGCTCGGTTGCTAAATACCGTCTAGGATCAGCAACCCCAGCTTCTTTTAGAAACGAACAATAGTCTTTCAAATTCATTGTTACACCTTTTTCTTGAACTCGCGACTAGCTAAGCGCGATCCCTGTTAATTTTTTCTTGCCTTAACTCGTAAATATTCCAAAGTTCATTCCACCGGAAGTTAGGCGCGAGTTCTTCACATGAAACGAGGTTGTTGGTGAATTTCTCTATTCTTGCGCAATGGTTTATAGGAATGGGCCGTCCATTTTTTAACCAGTCATAGACGTTCGCAGGAGTAATTCCTAAAAATTTGGCAAGGGCATACGGCGTCTTAGCTCCTTCAATTGAAAAATATTCATGTAGTTTCATATCGTCGGACAGTAGATCTATCAGCATATGTAATATTATACCATATCATATATCAGCTCAGTGAATCTCATATAAAAAACTTATCTCTGCTAATAAAGGAAGAAAGGAAAATATGGTGGAGAGAACATGGAAACGGTCACTGAAATAAGGCGCCAAAACCTTAATTTTTTAATAGAGCAATACAAAACAATAGCTAACCTTAATTTAGCTCTAGGCCGACCACGTCACGACTCTACCTTGAGTCAAATTCGGAATCAGGTAAAAATCAATAAGAGGCAGGGGCTTCGTTCTATGGGTATTGCTATGGCACGAAGTATTGAAGAAAAATTACATCTCCCCGTTGGCTGGATGGACAAGATTCACGAGGACAAACTCCCAATTCCGGCCAGACAGGAAGAGGATACGACCGACCCAATTCCGATCTCAGAAATACAAAAAATAACATCAATTCCGGTATTTATTCAGCCTGAAAAAGATCTCTCCGGCAACTGTAATCCTAAACTTAAAGGGGAAATTCAATTGCCTAATATGATGATTGATCAATTTTCAGAAGGCGGAGAGCATAATCTTCAGGGCTATATTCCAACTGAAGCTGCAATGTTCAAAACTCTTCCGCTAGGCTCAATTGTTCTGGTTGACACGAACGTAAAAAAATATATTGGTGATGGTCTTTATTTCTTACGCATCAACGGTTTCTATAAATTTCGAAAAATTACCCAATTGATCAATGGAAACTATGAGATAGAAAGTGATGTAAAAAAAGAAATTGCAGAGGAGCTCAACTCAATCAATTTTATTGGAAAAGTTACCAATATCTGGTTAAATGTGAAGGTCTAGCCCTATAAGCATTGCCTTTCAATCACCTTTGAACCACCCTATTTATTCACCAAAATGTGCTAGGCGGGCCTTTTTGCAATCCTTAATTTGTTGATTTACTTTGGTTATATAAGGGTTAGCCTGTTGCGAAGAAGCTTTCTTGTTAACCTTGAGGTTAAGGAACTTATTAGCAATGGCCGTAAGTTGTAAAAGCTGACAATCCTCTCTTCTTAATTGAAAATTGTCAACAACGTTTGCCAGTTCTTCGAAAGATAGTTGTTTTGGGTCTGAGGGAAGTGCAGCTATGCAGTTAAAGGAAAAGCATAAAGAGGCAAGTAGCGAAATTTTCAAAATAGTGTTCATGAGAAGCTCCTTTAAAGATACAAAATAATTATATCAGCATTTGCAATATTAGCACATCTCATATAAACTAATCTCAATATTGATTTATTACAGTTTTTGTCCTTACAGCAAAAGGTTCTTATGTAGGGTCAAAAAGGTTCAACTTATATGAGACTCTATCAACTGACATTAGAAGACTTTACAAGGGAATTTTCATCGCTGCCAGATAAGTACAAGATTCTCTTATTTAAGTTACAAACCTCTTACTGTTTTAAAGAAGAACCATTAAACGAATTTGAGATAGCAGGCATTGCAAATGCTGAAATTCCATTGGACGAAAACTTACTACGTTTTTTAAATAACTACTTCGTTCAAACCAAAGAAGGGTTATGGAAGTCTCCTTCAGTGGACAGCCAGTCAGAACAATTAGAGAACTTAATCGAAAAAGAAGTTCAAAAACGAGTCGCCCGAGCTCTGGCCGGAATGAAAGGCGGCTTAACGAAAGCCCGAAACCGAAAAAACCAAAATTCTCCCGTTTTTGATGAAGAAATCTCTGTCAACGAAGTTCCGGAAGAGCAGCAAACAATTGGCGAAGAACCGGAAGAGATCAAGCAAACCTCTGGCAAACCTTTAGCAAACGGCTACCAAACTCCTAGCAAAACTGTAGCAAACGGCTGGCAAAGTTCTAACAAAGTTGTAGCAAACGTCAAGCAAACTTCTAGCAAAGAGCTAGCAAACGCCAAGCAAACTTCTAGCAAACCTCTAGCAAACGGCTACCAAACTCCTAGCAAAACCGTAGCAAACAGCTGGCAAAATCCTAGCAAAGTTGTAGCAAACGCCAAGCAAACTGCTGGCAAAACCCTAGCAAACGAAAATTTTGCTACAACTGATAAAGCCCAATCCTTTGATTTTCAAGAAAAAATAGAAAATTTGCCCAATGCAGCCGAATTCGAGTCGGAAGCCGGTCCGTCCCTCGCGTGTGCGCACGTATGCGCGTCCGATAATCCGATTAATCCGATATCTGATAATTTTTTAATTAATAAAAATAATAAAAATAAATCGGAATCGGTATCGGAATCGGTTAAAGAAAAAACTGAAAATTTAAAAAATCAAAATTCGCGCGAAATTGAAAAATTCTCTACCGGAAAAAAATGGACGCTTCAGGAAGCCCAAACGCTTCTGGTTGATTCCGGGTTAGACCAAAAGTTTCTCGAAGCGTGGGTTTCGCGCTCAGACAGAAATCAAACCCGCTTCAATGCGCTTTTTTCCGAGGTTCTTCCACGGTTCGATCAAGAGGCTTTTGACCAGCTGATTGCCAGATGCAAAGAACAAAAACGTTCTGAAGGGGCCATGTTTGCGGGGTCAATCGCTTACGTTATCTCCGCACTTGAACGCGAACCCGTGACGGTAAAAAAAAGATCGAAGAAAAGAAGTTCTGAACGCGATTACACGGAAGGACTGATTCAAAACCCCGACGGATCTTGGAGCCCCGACCCGAATTACGTTCCGAAGAAAAAGAAGTATTCGGACAGAGACTGGACGGAAGGGTTAATCAAGAATCCCGACGGCTCCTACAGCCTTGATCCGAATTACGAACGCTAACCCCAACGATTACTAACCCAAGGAAAGCCATGTCATCCGATACCGATAACGTCCAAAAGACTTTCAAAACCTGTCCGGTTCACGGCACGTCCTACGTGTACTCCATAACGGATGCCTCAGGGACGCGCTACACAAACGGCTGTCCGCTCTGTGAAGCAGAAAAACGCTGTCAGGCCGCGTTCGGCCAAGCGCTGATACCTGCCAGATTCACAGATCAAACCTTTGAAACCTATGAAGTGACGAACGACGGGCAAAAGGCCGCGGTAAGCCTTTGCCGAGACTTTGTGAAGCGGTTCGGGGATTACCGTAAAACGGGGCACGGACTGCTTCTGACCGGTCGCCCCGGAACCGGAAAAACGCATTTGGCTTGTTCTTTGCTGAAAGAGATTATTGCCGGAAAGAAAGCAGCGCTTTACACGTCTTTGGATCAAGTCTTTACGGCTGTGAAAGCAACATGGAACTCGACGGATGATTCTCAGAAAAAGTACCTTAAGAAGCTGGCCGGGTTGGAGTGTTTGGTTATCGACGAAATCGGTACGAATCGCGAGATTTCTCCGAGAGAAAAAGATCTGTTTTTCACGATCATCAATGACCGTTACGAACAATTAAAGCCGACCATCCTCATTTCCAACCTTTCCTTGCGCGGGGAGGATTCCTTGGAAGAGTTCATGGACGAACGCACAGTAGATCGGATCTTTGAGACAAACACTTTTGTCGTTTTCAACTGGGAAAGTTACAGGGGGACAAAATGAAATCAGAACAGCAGAAAAAGTCTTTGGACAGGTTCATTTATGAATCAATGGGAGAGAAGCAGTATTTGATTTCCTGTCTGGACGACGATCTCTTTAAAAAAGCGCTCAAAGGATTTCGAAAAGAATGGCCGGAAATAGATTCAAGAACAAACGGATTCCGAATGTGCCTCGAAGCGCTTCAGGCATCTGAATTATTCACAGAGATTTCTTTTATCGACCTGCACGGAACGAAATTTCCGTTATTCCGCAAAAAACAGTAATCGAGACAGTGATGCCGAACAACCTCAGACAAAAAACAGCCGGAAGCCCCGAAGAGGGACTTCCTGCGTTAATCCTCAACGCAGCCGACGGTTATAAAAACCAACTGTCAGCGACCGCCGAGATAATCAACACTAGCAGCGCCAAAGGCACCGCAGCTTTAACTTTGAAGGTAAACCCTTCTCTGTTTACATGTGTTAATATCTCTGCGGAGATTAGCGAGTTCTTCGACTGCATCGCTTCTACTCCAAGTTTTGACTTCGGCTCGACTGTTCGCACCAGTTGGGCCGTTGGCGTTTTACGGGCCCAAAATGAACAATCTGTGCGATTCTTAAAAGAACAGCACACCGCAAAAAAAATGCCGGAACAAAACCACCGTCCCGGCGTCGAGCACTATTCCTTAATTAAGAACAATAGCGCTGCTGCTCCAATTACGGCCAAGGAGACAGAGCCTTCAAAGTTGACAACGAAGTCAGCTCTGACGGATAATTCCCTCAACACGATAAGGAGCAGAAATAGTCGTACTTGTTTACGTTTCACGACTAATCTCCTTGTTCAAGGGCTCGGCGCTTGTCCAAGGCGCATCGAGCCCTGTGTTTTTCTTCCCTTAAGAGAATTAGAAGATTTCATCTCAAAAGGGGCTTCTGCCTCCCTCTCGGAAAGCATTCTCCATCGAAAAACAAAAGCGCTTAATCCTACACTTTTTTCCTTTCCTAAGGAGGAGAAACCGTGCGCTGCGTAATCCATCACCTTAATAAATATTGGAAAAAAATTGACTGGGATCAGATTCAGTCCGGTCTGATCAATCCATTGCCGGAACAATTTGAAGTCGTTTTGCTTGCTTACCGTCCGGAAGGCAGCAATCAGCTCTTTAAAACCCGCGGCTACTGGAACGAAACATTTTTCAATGATGTGACATTCACCCTTGATTTTCAGGATGCTTTACTTCACCCGGTCACAAGAGAAGTTGTGGCATGGCGTCCGTTAAAAATCAAAGCATAGGAGAAATAATATGGATTTCAAAACAGTTAAGCCTGAAGAGCTTTGTGATCCGACACTGATTGGATATGTCACGAAACTGCTGAAGAACGAAGCAGCTTTCCCGGAAATATTCGCTGTTGCTTACGAAAACCGAAATGCCAATAACTTAGTATTCAGTATTCCTTCAGATTTAAGGAACCTCTGCACAAAAGGTGGGTGATATGCTATAATTAGCACACTACC
>ENA-ORUX01001848-ORUX01001848.1-human-gut-metagenome-genome-assembly--contig:-NODE-1848-length-15148-cov-2.601007_pt1 | contig 15148 bp, 9 predicted proteins | sample MGYA00242087_ERZ509225 | MGnify/ENA primary metagenome ERZ509225 (study PRJEB26280, sample SAMEA2338864) | human gut metagenome | biome: human gut; feature: human-associated habitat; material: faeces... | reverse complement strand
AGGAATGGTTTTCCTGTACTTGTATTGAAAGATGCTCCTTATCTTAGAAAATTAGGAGTAGCAGGCACTATCAACGCTCGTTTGTTTCGCGGTACAACGATAACGTTAGATGGCAAACGACAGAAAATTACAACTTCAATCCCCTATCGTCCTCCCTACATGAGATTGGATTATCGTGTTGATTGTGTGCTAGAAACAGATGGAACATTACTTTGTCCGGTTGTGATTAATGGGAAAAATTATTCTCTTGCATTTGATTCATGGTGTGAAGATATAATTGCGATGTCTCCGGAAGATTTTGCTTTATTTACAGGGGAAAAGGCTGGGCAGGAGTTGAATATTAATTTGGGATATGAGGCTCCGATAAAGACTGAGCAAGTAAAAGTTGCAGATGAATGTTTATTTGTTAAGAATATGATGAAAAATGTTCTTATTCCAGAAAATAAGAGTTTGCAACGTTCCGTTTTGGGGGTAGGATTATTAAAGGAAGGAATATTGTCAATAGATGTGCGTCGCTCGAAAATGTATTTCCAACCTTATGATCTGGTGAAAATTGAAGATGAGTTGATTCCTAAAGATTTGAATGTGAAAATTGAATCTGGAAAATTGAATCCGATTACAGGAGAATATTTTTTAGAACATATTTTTGATTATAAAAAAGGGGGTGATTTTGTTTTAAAAGGAGATAAACCTGTTGTTATTGATTTCTGGGCATCTTGGTGTGGACCTTGTATGAAGATGCTTCCTATCATGGAAAAGTTAGCGGCAAAATATAAGGATCAGGTGATTTTTTATAAAGTAAATGCAGATGTGGAAAGAGAATTATGCCGGGTCTATGATATTGAGGCTTTACCGACATTCTTTTTTATACCGGTTGGGGGAAAACCAATAGTTGAAGTTGGTGCTAGACCTGAGAATTTTGAAAGTATAATTCAAGAGCAGTTATTAAAGAAAAAATGATATTGGGAATTATACAAAGAGGACGGGATATCCTAAAGTCCTCTTTGTATGTGTAGACAGCTCTATTGTGTAGAGAGGTGATTACTAGATGTTTGTGAGGGATGTTTGGGTGGGGCGCCGTCTTAAATGGGACTTAGGGAGAGTTCTCTTTTTTTTGTTTGTCACTTTGTCAGTGCGGTCGTAACAATGCGTCAGTTCAGAACGTATATCACAGGTTGGTACGTAGTTTGTATGAACGTATTACAAATGTATAAATTATAAAAGTATGGCCTACATAGATTACTATAAAATTTTAGGAGTTGATAAAAGTGCTTCACAGGATGACATCAAGAAGGCTTTTAAGAAACTGGCCAGAAAGTATCACCCGGACTTGAATCCGGACGATCCGAATGCCAAGCAACGTTTCCAAGAGATAAACGAGGCGAATGAGGTGTTGGGTGATCCGGAGAAACGGAAGAAGTATGACCAGTATGGAGAGAACTGGAAACATGCCGACGAGTTCGAGGCCCAGAGACAGCGTTACCAGCAGCAAGGCGGCGGAGGTTTCGGGGGTGGAGCCCATTGGTCGTCGGAAGGCGGGTTCTCCGGCATGGGGGGAGATGGTGAATTTTCAGACTTTTTCGAATCGTTATTTGGATCTCGTCGAGGAGGAGGACGTTCTGCCGCATTCCGGGGGCAGGACTATAATGCCGAATTGCATCTGTCATTCCATGATGCCGCACAGACACACAAACAAGTGTTGTCGGTAAATGGTAAAAATATTCGTATTACCGTTCCGGCCGGAGTAGCTGACGGGCAAACGATTAAATTGAAAGGACAAGGTGGACCCGGTGTGAACGGGGGACCCGCGGGCGATTTGTATATTACGTTCGTGATAGCAGAGGACCCGGTGTTCAAACGTTTAGGGAATGATCTGTACGTGACGGCTCCTTTAAACCTTTACTCGGCTGTTTTAGGTGGAGAACAGGTGGTGGATACGATGAATGGTAAAGTGAAATTAAAAGTAAAACCCGGAACACAGAACGGGGCGAAAGTAAGGTTGAAGGGAAAAGGTTTCCCCGTCTACAAGGAAGAGGGAAAATTTGGTGATCTGATCGTGACTTATTCTGTCGAGATTCCAACAAATTTGACGGAAAAGCAGAAAGAGTTATTCCAGGAATTACAAAAACTTAGCTAAAGGGAAAGAGTTATGGAAACAGATTTAATTATAGTTAGGGAATACTGTCAGAAAAGTCACGTGGATCCTTCATTTATCGTGTCTTTGGAAGAAGACGGGTTAATTGATATCCGGGAGGTCGATGGAGAACGTTATTTGCTCGAATCACAATTACGTGATTTGGAACGTTTTGTCCGTTGGCACGAGGATTTGTCCGTGAATATTGAGGGGATTGGTGTCATCCACGAGTTGATGGGACGATTGCATGAAATGCAACATGAACTGAATCAATTACGTCGGGAGGTTCGGGTGTTCCGCTCGAATCATTTCGGGTATTGGGAAGAATAAAAATTGGAGAGTGTCCGTATATACATACGTCACACTCTCTGTTTTTTTATAATTTGCCATTGTTGATATCCCGTAATTTCAGTTCGAGAGGTTTATAAACTTTCTGATTTTCATTTTTAAGTTCCTTTTGACTGGCAATCGCTTTTTCCAAGATGATTTTGGCATCTTTAAAATTTCCGATTCTGGCTAGCAAGTCGGCAGCCGGGATGGCAACTTTGTCGTTGAAACGATTTATGTTATAGGCATAGTTGATCCATTTGCTGCATAACGCTTTGGTTTTCTTGTTGGAAGGGGAAAGTTTCCAGAAATAATCAGTCCAGGCGACGATGTTATGTGCCGTGATATTTCCGGTTTCAAAGATATGTTGTGCGAAAAGTCTCATTTGGCCTTTTAAGCCTTCCTTTTTGAGCATATCCAGTACTGGATTATGCTCTTCTTTGATCAGAGAATCAACGGGGTTCTCGCTGATTAATTTGTCCATATAAGAGACTAAAGTGTTTTTGAATTCCTCCTCGTTTACCTTGTTTTTGGTCCAGTAGCAAAGTTTATTATACTCTGGCGTGGCAAAGAATAAACCCCGCCCCTGAATAATGTTGAGATCACCGTCCAGTAATTTGCCTCCCTTGTAAATCCGACCTCCATAATTGGCGAATCTTTCTTTTAGTTGTAACAATTCATTGAACCATTCCCAGTTGCCTTCTTGGATACTTTCGCGCAGGAAGGTTGTGATGTCGTATTGGACAGGGAAGACGATACAGAATGCAAACTTCTCTGCGTATTTCCCGTCAGAGAATCGGCCGTCGTTGCTGGCTTTCACGATCTCGTCAATAAGTCTTGTCATCAGATCTTTGTCGTAAAGGGAAATTTCTGCAATCAGTTTGTTGTTCTCGTCAATCAATTCTTCAGTTGGAAGCGCTTTTAAGTAAAGATTTAAGGCCTCCGGTTTACTTTTGGGGCTAGCGGAAGTGTAGTAATCGTATAGTAGTTCCTTATCGGCAGTCCCGTTTTTAATGGCGGCCATCATGTTGTCAATTCCACCGTGACGGGCATACATGATGATCATTTTTGCTTCCGAGATAAAACCATTGGCATCTTTGGCCCCGACCATCTTGTGGATGACTTTGCCATTCCCGTCAATGAAAAAGAAAGTGGGGTAACCCGTTACGGGATAGGTTTTCACAAACTCTTTTCCGGCAGAGCTTTCTGCGTCTATTTTGAAATTGATAAAGTGGGAGTTATAGTATTCTCCCAGTTTTTCTTGTGGAAAAACGTTTTCTGATACGTGTTTACAAGGGCCGCACCATTGTGTGTAAACATCTACGAAAATGGTTTTGTTTTCGGTCTTGGCTTTTGTCAGGATTTCCTTCCACGTACCCGATTCGAATTTCACGCCTTGGGCGTGGCTTGCATAGCAAGCCACGAGTACACATACAAATGATAATACAATTCTTTTCATGATTTATAATGTATAGTTGAACATCTTATCGTCCTGTGAATGCGTAATCGGATTTCCATGCCGAACGCTCCGGACTGTTGGTCAGAATCCAACGCATTCTTTGAGCCTGTTGTTGACTGACGGAACGGTGAACCCCGACGGGATCATCCATGATATTTTCAGCTAGGAAGAAACAATCTCCGACAAGTTTATAGGCGGTTTGATTTTTGTTATATCCCTCGTTGTCATTTCCATAGTATTTATGCGTGTCCGAACAATAATCCTGGGGTTTCGCTCTGCTTGAAGCTCCCCACGTGGGAAGTAATCCCAGGTATAACCCGAACCCGTTTACCAGTTCGTTTTCATTCTTTTCCCCGAAAGAACGTACCATCGTCTGTATCGATTGAAGTTTGTAGAGAATGCCGACCTCGTTGGGGGTTGGAGTCCAGTTTTCCGGAACAGAAGATAGAGTCAAACCTTTCGGGATTTCTGTCGGGTCTGTGCCGGGGGTAATATACCGGGGAATGCATGTTCTGGAAATGGTATAGAAAAAATTGTTGTATTTGTTTTCTCGATCCGAAATCAACCACACGTTTAAATACTTGTCATAAGGCCATAGTGCTTTTTGATTCACGATAAATGTGTTGTATTTATCTTTTGCCTCATCGATCACCTCATCCACGTAGATTCGGTTGATACCCGATTCCTGTAATTTATTCCCGTAAGGATCGTAAACGGCTGCTTTAAATCTGATTTTAGTGTCGACTCCCGTGGCATTTGTGCTGACACTTCCGGAGAACGTGTTATTAATTTTATCTAAAAGCAGGTGAATTCTTTCCATGGGTATTTCGCCTCCGTAACTAGCTATATCCTTGTTGGATTGAATCAAGTGGAATATTACCGGAATCGTGATCTCCGTGTAAGCGTTCGAAACGGAAGGATCTATAACCGTGAACGTTGTTGTATTCGAGGTGAGATCCGAGCCTTTGATCTTGGCGTACACGTTGAGTGTTTTCCCGATAAGTGATTGGTCGGAAGTCGAGAATACTTTCGATAGGGTTTCTCCCGATGAGGTGTAATACTCTATCTGGGAATGATCTACCCGGCTGTCTTGTACTGTAAATCCGTCTTCCGTCGTGAGCAACGGGTTGAATTCGAGTTGAGCTTTCCCGTCGGCCAATACTTGGTAATGGCTGGTACGTAGTTTTATTTCCTTGATGTGATCCATGTCAACCAGCCCCATTTCCAGAACTTCGTCTTTATCCGGGGTACAGGATAGGATGCATCCGATAAAGATGGCCGCAAGGGTATATAGAATTTTTTTCATGTTTTTTAATTTAGAAGTTAAAGACTAATCTCATCCCAACCTGGGTTTTGAATCATGTTCTTGTTTACCTTCATTTCGCTTTGCGGGATGGGGAAACAATAACGATAGTCGTCCGGTTCGAGTACGTATAGCGTACCATTGATAACTCTTTCCATCCGTGTTCCAATACGTTTCATATCCAGCCACCACATGTCTTGTTCATGATAGAACTCTAATTTTCGTTCTTTCAAAATCTCGTTTAGCAGGTCGGATTCAGTGTAAGAGCCCTCGATATCGAGATAACGTCCCTGTTTGAATTCGTTTAGTGCCTCTTTGGCCTCTGTCGTTTTTCCTAATCGATACAGGGCTTCCGCTTTAATAAGTTGAGTCTCTGCTGTCCGGAATAGCATGACTATTCCTCCATAAGCTATTCCATATATGGCGTATGGGTTGGCGGAAAGATTATACTTGTCATACACAAGGCTTCCATCTGTTTGAGTCCTGAAGAATGTGTTTTTTCTTACATCATCATCTTTATACAGGAGGTAGAATTCGAGTTCCGGTCCCGGATTGGCTTGATTGGTGGGCGAGGTTTGATAATATATATCTGAAAAGTCTGCGATTTGACCATTAGCACCATCTACTATGCGGAGGTAAAACTCATCGTTTGTAAAAGCTTGTAGAGCGGAAGCATCAAACATGGCGTTATATGTTGCTTGATCCCGAACGAAAGTACGTCCGGTCATCGCTTTGTCAGCATGATCAATTGCGTTTTGCCAATCCTCTTCTTCAGCAGCTGCTGACATCGCTTTGTAACAATAAATGCTGGCAAGCATCCCGTGGAGAAAACAGGGATTGTAAGCACAATTCCATGTTGTGGAAGGGGTACGTTCCATTAAATCGAGAGCTTCTTGACAATCCTTCAGGATTTGTTTGTAGACATTGGTTTGAGTTTCACGTTTGGGCATGGCGTTACCCGGGTCTTCGTACGGTTTTAAATACACGGGGATGCCATACTTGTCTTGTTTGTAAGGAGAAAAATATTGGAGTAATTTGAAGTAGGAATAAGCTCTCCATACCAAGGCTTCTCCCTGCACGTAATCCCGCAAGCGTTCATCATCTCCATCGGCCGTCTTGATCCCTTCTATGATCATGTTGATCGGTCCGAGGAAAGAGTAATATCTGTTCCAGCAATTGTCGTTGGTGCCCATCCAGCTCATCAGATTCACGGCATTTTGTTTATATTCTCCCAGAGATGCATCATAATAAGACCGGGAATTTTTATTAATGGTAAGTTCCCCAGAGCGATAAGCAAATGTTGAGGCCACGTCGAACGGGGGATATAAAAAATAGCCTCCCAGAACTGGTTTTTGACTACCGTCCACGGTTTTTAATAATCTCATGTAGCTTGCCAGTATGTCTCGATAATCTTCTACCGTACTGACCACTTGTATATTCTCCGGTTTCAGGTCCAAAAATTTGTCACAACTCTGGACAAAGAATAAACTTGTCAGGGCGATTAATGTATATAACTTTTTCATATCGTTGATTTTTTAAAATCCTACGGATAGTTTGATGTTGTATTCTCTTGATGTCGGGTAAGAGAACGATCCTGATGTACCGACATCCAAGCCTTTATATTTGGTGGATGTGAGCAAATTGTATGCGTTGAGGGAGAGCGACATGTTTTTCATCCCAAAGCGTTGTGCCACTTCCGAGGGTAAACGGTAACTGATGGCGATATTGGATAAACGCAGGTAATCCCCTTTCTCGTATTTGGTTGATGTTTGAATCCCGGACCAGTAATCATTACCGGAAGAAACAAAACGGGCAATATTGGTCACGTCTCCTCTGTTTTTCCAAAAATTCAAGTAACGTCGTTCCCGGTTGGTCCCCGACACGCTTAAGTCACTAACATAGCCGATGGCAGCTTGAGCTTCACTTCCCCAGTTGTTCGGGGCATTCTGGAGATCATTGAATGATGGGATAATATGTCCTACCTTATAACTCCATTGAGTGGAGAATTCCAGATTTTTGTAACGGAAATAGGTATTAAACCCTCCCACGTATTTCGGATTGGAACGTCCCAGATATTGCATGGAAGATTTGTAATAATCCGGTTGGCTATTGGCATCCCGGTCGAAAGATACATAGTCAGGGACAGATTCTAGCGAGGGAACGACTCCACTGTTTAAATACGTTTGTCGATTGGCTTCCGACAAGGAATCCCATCTGTCCAGTAGTTGTGCATATTCCCTTTTCCCTTCCGGTGTCAAGTAATATTGTGGGTTACCGGATAGCGGATCAACTCCTGCAAATTTCCAACCATAGATAGAGCCGGTTTCTTTCCCGATCACGTTGACGATACCCCCTTTAAGAACACTGGATCTTATAGCAGATGCGTAAGAATCGTAATCGTGTTCAGAACGGATAATTACATTTTTATTTCTAGCCACGTTTGCTGACGTACTGAACGTGAGGTCCGTCCGGTTGATCCATCTGATATTGAGGAAGAGCTCGATACCGCTGTTTTCCACCGTTCCCCCGTTGGCTTTCACGCTCGATCTACCCGTGGAAATAGGAATACTTAAGTTTTCCAGAACATCTTCCGTACGGTTATTATAATAATCTAAGGTAAAATTGATTCTGCCTTTCAGAAAACCGATGTCTACACCCAGGTTCCGATCTTTTTTCTTTTCCCAGCCCACGGAAGGGTTCGGATAGGTGAAGCCGATTGCAAATCGGTTACCCTCGTAAGTATCACTTCCTAGCGTGATCGTGGAGAACGGGTAGGCTGTTCGGTCTATATTTCCGGTGTAACCGTACGACCCCCGGAGGGATAATTCCGAGACGATATCATTTTTGAAGAAATTCTCGTGATGTAGATTATATCGTAATCCTATGGACCACAACGGGGTAAATCGATTGGCATCCCCGATAGCATCTGCCCCGTCAGCCCGGTAGTTAAAATTCAAAATGTATCGGTCTTTATACCCGTAACGGAAGGTTCCGAGGAACGATACGGTACGATCCTGTCCAGTAGAGGTGTTGAACATGTTCCCGATTTGAGTTCGTAGCGTTTCGTACAAGACATTATTCCCCAAATCCGGAACGCCCGTGATGCGGTAATCCCCGTAATATATGGGAGACGTGTAGCCGGAATTATTGAATTTTTTGGATGTGACTTCGTTAGCCAGTAAAATGCTGAACAGATGATCATTCTTGAGGGTAAAAGAATAGTCGATCTGGTTGCGGATCGACCAGTTGAAGTTTTTACCCGAAGATTCGGATAGTTCTCCGTTGTTGAATTCGCTTGGGAGCACATTCTTGTATATTTGTTTGGCAAACGTTTCTTTGTAGTAAGAAGTGTACGTGCCGGCTTCGATTGCCGTAGTTGTCGTGTTGTAACTGGCACCTTTCCGGATAATGGATGAAATGGCAAGTCCCGGAAGGATGTCGTAACGAATATTGAAGGTTAAGCTGGCATCCAGTCCGTCATCCGATTTCTTGGTCTCGTTCAATTCCCGAAGAATGTTAAACGAATCGTATTTATACCCGGAAGCTGTCATCTCCGTGTAATTGGTGCCAAGATAGCTTAAATCGGCGGCATAATTCCCGTTTCCGTCATAAGGACGTTCGTAAGGATTGGCAAAAACCGCGTACTTGAACGGGTCAACGGCAGAAGCGTGGTCCCTGTTCTTGCGGATGTTGGCTGACAAATCAAGAGCGAGGATTAAGTTCTTGATCGGGCGATAATCCAGTTTCATCAAGATTCCGGCATTCGTGTATTTATTGGAAAGTAAAATACCGTTTTTCTCTTGAAAGTTGACAGATGTATAATATGTCATCTCGTCCGATCCCCCTCGTATGCTGATGTTGTGGGAATGGGATTGGGCCGTGCGGAACAAAACCTTGAACCAGTCCGTGCTCTTACTTTTCAATTGGTTGAGTTCCTTGTCATATTGATCTTGCGTGATGAATCCTTCCAGTAATTGTTTGTAGAGATATCCTCCTCGTCCGGTCCAGTCAGAAAAACTGAGTCCGAAAGTTTTTATAATGTCTTGCTCGTATTGTAGTTTTTCCCGGGAATTCATGAAATCCATGTGTAAGCGTGGAGCTTCAGCCAGACTATAATTCCCGGTATAGTTGAATTGTGTTTTTGAACGGAATCCTTTTTTCGTGGTGATAACGATAACCCCGTTGGCTGCCTTTGCTCCGTAGATAGCCGCGGCGGAAGCATCTTTCAAAATGGTTACCGATTCGATATCTTCGGGCATGATGTTACCCACTCCGTCCTGCATGATGGTTCCCGCGTAATCTCCGGTATTGTTTTCCGGTACACCACTCATGAGGGGAAGACCGTCCACGATCCAGAGAGGTTCTGTACGTCCGGTGAGGTTATTTTCTCCCCGGATGGTAATCTTTGCACGGGTTCCGGGAGCTCCCGACAGGGTGGTACTGTTCAGTCCGGCGATGGTTCCTTCCAAAATTCGGTCGATGGAATTGATCCCTTGCGTACGTAAATCTTTTGCCGTGATCACGGTAGCGCTTCCTGTCATATAGTCTTTCTTGATCGTTTCCATACCGGTAACGACCACTTCCTCCAATTCGGCAACATCCTCTTCCATGACCACCGAGATCGTTTGCTCTCCTTCCACTTCCCGTTGCACGGGCTTCATCCCGATAAACGTGAAACTTAGTATATTCTTTCCCTGCGGTATATTGATTTTAAACCGTCCGTTAAGGTCTGTAACCGTACCTTGCGAGGTGCCTTTTAAGATAATGGCAACGCCGGGTAAAAGCATTCCTTGCTTATCTTTCACAACCCCGGAAATCAGGTTTTGTGAGATTTGAGCGTTTGCTTTTTCCTGTTTCTTTTTCAAGATAATGATTTTGTCTTTCATCGTGTATGTCAATCCGAAAGGAGTAAGGCATACTTTTAAGGCCGAATCCAACGACACGTTTTTCACGTTCACGGAAATCGTTTTGTTAACATCAATCTCCTTGGAGTTATACATGAAATCGTAATTCGTCTGGTTTTTGATTTCTTTCAAAATTGCCGGTAAATTGGCATCTTTCAAAGATAGGCTTAATTTCGTTTCGTCTGTCGTCGCCTTGGCTGACAATATGGGGAGAAGCATGGCTAATGTGACCAGCGAAAACCTGAAATAATTCCATAGTTTCCCCATACAATTATTTTTATAATTGATTTTTTTCATAGTAGATATTGTTCGCTATTTTGTGATGAGCTTATCTGATTTGTTGTTCCGAAAAACTTCGAGGGAATTTCACGTCCATAACTATGGCGGGGGTCACGGGATAAACAATTCCCCCGATCGTTTCCGTACTTTCCGGAATGATTTCTTTGATGCGAATCACCCCTTGTAACCCGTTGCCGGTTTGCACGAGAACAAAAAGCGGGGTTGTCGACCCGACAGGGATGGATACTTTGGATTCCGTGAAATCGAAAACGAAATCTTCTTGTTGTGCCAACGCTTCAAAATCCTCGTTCGTGAAACTCTGCGAGGCAGGCATGTACTTCGTGTGGCAGGGAAGGTCAAAACTGTAATTGAGTAAACTTTCATCCTGGAACGTGTTGTGCCACAATAAGGCTCTCATTTTTATCGGGGATTCGAAATACACGGCTTGGTTTGTCCTGTCGTAGGCCAAGGCGATATCGATGCCTTTCTTAACGGATGCCGAGAGTCCTTTGTATAGATTGGCCGAGTACACTTGCTGCGTGGAACTCAGGAAAAAAGAAGTGGCTCGCAGGTAATCCGGCTCGCTGTGGAACACGCCCTCCAGATCCGTGTATTCCACTTTGTCAAACAAGGCTTCCAGCTTGACATTCTCGTAGAAATTCACCGTCCCGATTTCTTTGCGGATGTCAAATGCTTTCAGGCTTCCCGTGTAGGTCCCTTCAATCGATCCCCCGAAACTGGTTTTGCAGTTGAAAGTAATCGTGTAAATATCCCCTTCTTGGGAAATGTTGACTTCCCCTTCCGACAACTCGTTTGCCATCGTGCTTCCTCCCGAATTGTATTTCACGCTGGAATTTCCCTTGAAGGAATATTCGTCACGGTTCAAGGAATAGGTATATTTGCCGGGTACGATCCTGTCAACCTCCGGGGAGGCGACCCGAAGACAAATGCAGGCTCCACTCCCGCGTGCATCCTTGGTCAGATCACTCAACACGAAGCCGTGTTCGTAAAGACCGATTAGGAAATTACCCGTCTGTTTCCCTTTTACCTCGGCACTAAAACCTTTTACCTGATCGACTTTCTCCCCGTCTTCTCCTTGATATCGATCCTCGAAAGTGTAATCTGTAACTGCAATCACCGAGTGATTGTTGTCGTGATAAATTGCTCCTTGCTCTAGCAGATAGTTCTCTCCATAAAAACTAATCCGGCCCGTGGCTGATCGTTCATTATCCTCGTCGGAACAGGAGGGTAAACCTATCAGTGCAAGTAACATTGCGGTTAATATTCGAATAGTTTTTTTCATAAAATAAGTGTTAAAAATTTGGCATATTTATGATTATCTCATAAAACGATCGTTTTGTAAAGTACTTAAGTTCAGATTATTGTTGGGTGTTGCTTATTCGCTATAACTCACGATCAGCGTCTTTCCGCTTATCTTGAAATGTATCCCTCCCGCTATTTCCATCGCTTCGAGTAGCGTGTTGATGTCGTCATATTTTCTGACATCACCGCTAAACACAACGGATTTTGCCGCTTCGTTACTGTAAAATACCTCGATGTCATACCAGCGCGACAATTGTTTCAGTATATTCTCCACGCTTTCTTCCATGAATATATATTGCCCGTGTCTCCACGCCGTGTAGAGTTCCGTGTTGACCGTCGTTAATCTGATCGGTTCATTGGGGAGGTAGGTGGCTTTGTTGCCGGGGCTTAGAATAACAGAATCTTTGCCTTGGCTCATTCGTACGGATCCCTCTTCCAGCACCGTCTCGATTGCATTCTCGTCCGTGTAGCTTCGCACGTTGAAAGAAGTTCCGAGTACCTTGATATTAACCCCGTTTCTGGCATTAACATGAAAAGGATGTCGAGAATCTTTGGTAACTTCGAAATAGGCTTCTCCTTCCAAGTAAACTTCCCGGGTGATATCGTTGAATATAACGGGATACCTTATTTTACTTTGAGAATTCAGCCATACTTTCGTGCCGTCTGATAAGGTAAGCGTGAATTCGCCTCCCTTGGGAACAATCAGTTCGTTGTAGGTAGTGGCTTGTTCATTCTTTGTGTTTTCGGATGCCGTGTAACGTAATTGCGAACCTTCATTCCGGATAGACAATTCCTTGGTAGCAATGATTTCTGTTTTGTTTTTTTCAGAAAGGGGAATGACTTCTCCGTTATTTAAGACTAACATTGCCTTGGAACTTCCAGGGGAAATAGTGGTTTTGGCCACGGTAAGGTGTTCTTCCTGGTAGAAAAACAGCGTTGCGATGCCGACAATAAAGACAGCGACTGCCGCGGCCCAATACCATTTACCCAATAACCGTCTGTTCTTATGTACGTAGCGTCTGCGATAGTCTTCCAAACCGCGGGTGGTACTTATCTGCTGGTATCTGGCAATATCCTCGCTGAAACTCTTTTTTTGTAAGCGGGAGTATATCTCCTCGTTTCGGGGAGAAGCTTGAAGCCAAGAAGTTAATTCTTCCTTCTCGGACTTGCTTAGTTCGTCTATTTTCTCCTTTAAAATAAGAGATGCGATACGTTGTTTTTTTATAATCGAGTCCATAATTACATCGTTTGTGTCTTATAAACCCGCAACTTTTTATTTCGGTGACAAGAAATGGATTTTTTTTGAGTATTTGTCGTTTAATCCATCTCCTTGTTTCGTATTAAGATGATTAACAATAAGAATGGGGTATCCTTCAATAAGGAACGTAAGGATTGAATCGCTCTTAACTTGTATGTTTTTGCCGAATTCACGGATATTTGCATGTTATCGGCGATTTCTTGAAGGGATTTACCCTCCAGTATCCCAATGATGACTTGTTCGCATTGTTTAGGCAATTGATTGATCGCTTCATTCAGCAGACGGCTCATCTCTTCTTCCATCAAGTAATCCTGGCTCTCTTCTTCTTCTTTCAACGGAAAATTCTCCGAGATAAGTTTTTGGCGGTTTTTAAGATTGCGAGCCACGTTCAGCGTGCGGTTCTTCGTGGCCGTGAAGAGTAAGGAATGAAGGGCGGCAGGTGATTTTAGTTCTTTCCGGATTTGCCAGATATGATGAAATATTTCAAGCACGACATCTTCCGCCTCCATAAGTTCCAGATCATGACGCATGGCGTAAGATACCAATGTCTTGTAATACTGGCAGAAAATCGATTCAAAGGATTTTTCGTCACCTTTAATAAATTGTTGAAAATGTTTCTCGCTAATAACCATGATCACGCTACTTATCCTTGCACAAATTTAAAGATAAAAGAATAAATAGCATCATTAAAGGATAAAAACTATTTTGGTGCCCAATAAAATAACCGGCAAGTTCAAATTGTTGTTGGTTTGACCGTGGAGCTTGACGGTTTGCCGTTGTTGCTGTTACGCGTAGATTATTATAAGATAATAATTATCTTTACGTATTATAAAAGTAATTACAATACAGGTAAATAATCTTTTCGTTACAGCAGGATATGTCTTCACGGCGTATGATTAAGTCATTCAACGAACGTAAGTTGATTAACAATTGTGCCTAGAATAGTACAAAAAATAGGATTAGTAAATCTTTTTTACTTACGTTCTCGTTTAAGGTAAATAGGGAAATCGCCCAAAAGGCGAGAGCCTCGAATGACATACTAATATAAATAGATGGCCTATGGAAAAAAAGAAGATAGGATTATTACCCAAAATTGTAATCGCAATAGCTTCCGGTATCGTGTGCGGACTTTTCTTCCCCGATGAGTTGGTAAGAATATTCTTAACGGTAAATGGCTTGTTTAGTAATTTCCTTGGTTTTATTATCCCGTTACTGATTCTTGGATTGGTGGCCCCGGGTATTGCCGATTTGGGCAAAGGAGCCGGGAGATTGTTGTTGATAACTGCTTTACTGGCGTATGGATTTACCCTGTTTTCGGGGTTCTTTACTTACCTTGCCAGTGATTTGAGTTATCCGTGGTTATTGAAAGATGCCGAGTTGCAACCGCTGGAAACGGCGGTGGTGGAACCTTTGGCTCCTTATTTCACGGTGATTATGCCGCCTTTGATGGACGTGATGACTTCTTTGGTCTTGGCTTTCACGTTAGGTCTGGGAATGTCGGTGATCAATGGGGCCACGTTGAAAGGAGCGATGGAGGATTTCAAGGATATTATCAACAAAGTGATCACGGGCGTGATTATTCCCTTGTTACCGCTTTATATTTTCGGTATTTTCTTGAATATCTCGAATTCCGGACAGGTTTCCGGTGTGTTGGGCGTGTTCGTGAAGATTATCGTGATGATATTTTTCCTGACGATCATTCTGTTGTTTATCCAATTTTTCATTGCCGGAATCGTGTCGAAAAAGAATCCGTTCCGGTTGTTTCGGAATATGCTGCCGGCTTACATGACCGCTTTGGGAACACAGTCTTCCGCCGCGACTATTCCCGTGACGTTGGAGCAAACGATAAAAAATGGCGTCAACCGGGAACTAGCCACTTTCGTGATCCCGCTTTGTGCCACGATACACTTGTCGGGTAGCACGATGAAGATCGTGGCTTGTGCCATGGCGATCATGTTGATGTCAGGAATGCCGATTTCTTTCGGGGTGATGGCCGGGTTTATTTTTATGTTGGGAATTGCTATGGTGGCGGCACCGGGGGTACCGGGTGGTGCGATCATGGCGGCTTTGGGGTTATTGCAATCTATGTTGGGATTTGACGAAACGGCCCAAGGGTTGATGATCGCTTTGTATATCGCGATGGATAGTTTCGGTACGGCTT
>ENA-ORUX01001830-ORUX01001830.1-human-gut-metagenome-genome-assembly--contig:-NODE-1830-length-15228-cov-2.231793_pt1 | contig 15228 bp, 18 predicted proteins | sample MGYA00242087_ERZ509225 | MGnify/ENA primary metagenome ERZ509225 (study PRJEB26280, sample SAMEA2338864) | human gut metagenome | biome: human gut; feature: human-associated habitat; material: faeces... | reverse complement strand
TATTCCTTTCTTCCTGTTTTCCTGCCGGGTCTCGTAGGCCCGTAAAGCTCCCGCCACGATCGTGCCAACGTGTTTCATCCCTCCCTCTCCAGCCACGATGGCGTTCACCCGGTCTAGCTCCCCGTTGAACCTGTCCACGACCTCCGCCACGTCTATCGTCGTGTCTCGTGCCACCTGCTTCAACCTCTCGCAAGCCATTATCACCTCTCTCGCCAGGTAACGCTGTTTCACGATCCGGGCGTGCTCCACGATGTTAGCGACTCCCGCCACGAGGTTCGTCAGCCCGGCTAGGTAATGCACTCCCCCGTTATGGCTCAACACCTCGTTCCCGATCATGCCCTCCGCTACCGTGAGTAAATCGACAGGCCTGCTCGCGGAGTACAACCGCGCGATCTCGTTGTAAATCTCCCGGTTCACAGGCTCGTAAAAACAATCGGGATTCAAGATGGAAGATACTCGGGTCAAGGCATCAGGTTCCACCATGATCGCCCCCAGTATCGCCTTCTCCAGCTCCACCGCCCGTGGTAATACTTGTTCCTCAATCGAGTTTAACGCTTGTCTTGTATTCATCGCTTTTCGTGTTTAAAGATTCTACCGGGTATTCAGTTTCCCACCTGCGCTGGTTGATCCACGTTTTCAAGTTGGCGAACGAGGGAACGAACTCGCCACGCTTGGCCGCCTGCTCCCTCCATCTCGTCAAGTTTTCCAAGGCGGGGAGTAACAACGGGACTATCTCCGTCACGTGACCGCCGTATTTCTTCACGAACTCGTTAAATTCCGTGTCAAGCCCCCTTTTCGTGCCGGGGTAACGCTTCCTGAATATTTCAAATTGATCTTTCAAAGAAACTAGATCGACCTCCCCTTTAGGGGATCGAGGGAATTTTTCTTTTATTATTTTCTTATTATATATTATATTATCTTCTTTTATAGCGATTGTGGTGCGATCCGACTGCGATCGCATTGCGATAAGATTGCGATTTCCCCACCTCACTTCATTCCCCTTTTTACCTGCCAATGAACGCTTTAACTTCTTTTCACCCCAATCGTTCATTCTCCTTACCAAGCTCTCGCTAAGGAACACGACCCCACCCTCGATAACAAATAATTGGTACCCCCTGATTACTGCCTCGATTTTTTGAGGGGTGGTGTTATATTTCCTCGCCAAAGAGGGTAATAATGCCAACGGGTATTTATAATCCGGTTGGTCTCTCAACACCTCTATTAGCATCCAGTAAATGCCGTACCCCTCCATCCCCAGTTGATCGATCAACAGGGCGCATTTCGGGTCATCCTTGGCGTTACTGTCATGCGTGAAATAATATGCGTCTTTACTCATGTTAATTTGCTTGATTTTTAATATTCACTCTCGCATAAAGAACGAACCTCCGGGTTCACGTTATATTCATGCAACCCTTGAGAACCTGGCATTATCTTGGCATCCAAAGTTCCAGTTAGGTGATTGTACCCTTTAATCGGTTTTTCATTATAATACTTTTGACGCAACATTTCCTCTTGCAAACCTCGTTTCACGTTACTATTTTTCTTTTTCATACCACTCTATGTTTTTGAATAAACCTGTCAATACTGCTCAACTCGTACCAGAACTTTCCCCCGTAACGGGAAAAACTCACCTGAGCCTCCTCTCGTAATTTTTGCAGGTAATTATCAGAACAATCAAGGTATCTTTTCGTCTCGCTGCTCGACAACCATTTTTTCTCGACGCGAGCTATTTCCATTACTTTTTTTGCTCGTGGCATAACCATCATTTTATTCGTTCCACCTTGATCCCGTCTACCATATCTTTCTCCGTTGCCTCGTACGAGTAACCGGATAGGTTCAGTTCTTTCACAACCCTGCGAACGAAAGTAGGGGTGTAGTACGCTCGCTTTATCACCACGGGTTCCAATGGCATCATCTCCAACAACTTTTCCCGCAACGTTTTTTTCTCTCGTGTAATTGTATTTACCATATTTTTATCTACTTTTGAAAATTGAACTATTTTTATAACTCGGTTTGCAAACTTGTTATAGAATTACAGTACAAATATATGAGCATTGCTATTAATTTCAAAATATATTATGAGAATATCTCATAGATAATATTTATAAACATGGAAACGACAGTAAAAGAAAGACTACTAAAATTTATCAAATTCAAAGAATTATCAACTCATAAATTTGAAAAAACCTGCGGATTAAGTACCGGATATGTTGCAAATATCAGAGTTTCAATCCAGCCAGACAAAATTCAAAAAATTGCTCATAAATTCTCTGAACTAAATACAGGATGGCTTCTTACTGGCGAAGGGAATATGCTCAAAGATAATTCTGAGATTAAACATATAGGAGCACCGTATTATAATGTTGATTTTTTAGCTGGATTTGACTTAATTTTTAATGATCAAACAACAATACCTAGTTATTATATCGATTACAAACCATATAACGGGAAAGATGTACTTTGGTGTAATATCACAGGACATTCCATGGAACCTGAGATTAATCATGGAGACATTATCGCAATAAGAGAAATAAACAACTGGCGAGAATTTTTACTCATGGGCGAGATATACGGAATTATTACAAATGAATTTCGAACAATTAAAAGACTTGAAAAAGGGAGTAATAAAGAAACATTCCGCCTTATTCCTATAAATCGGGAATACCAAGAGCAAGAAATTCCAATCTCGCAAATTCAAAAAATTTTCAAAGTAATCGGATGCATGAAAAAATTTTAAATCATGGAGCAAGACCAAATCACTATATACTCTTATTCCTTAACATATCGGTTTCTATCCGAAAATGAAAAGCCATGGAAAGGAGATATTAAAAAGGAAATTGAATATGAGCTATTGATTAAGCCAAATCCTTCTCTAAAAAAAATTGAAACTCTACTAAAAAAAGAATTCAAAAGAATATCAAAACTGGAACAATTATATTTCAACTCCGTTTCATCATGGAAAGTTACAATTGAAAACATGATAAAAAAACTAGGAGAAGATGAAGCTACAAAGTATTTATGCTTACATCCAACTCCTATTAATGGGCTACAAAGTGAATGCTCCCATCCTGAATTTCGTAAATTCAATGAATATCTTATACATAGAAGAGATATCGAAAAATGTTCTGATGAAGAATTAGGGCAATTATCAATGTTATTAACAGCATTTCAACGCATAATAAGAACATATTTGTAATGAACACACCTGGGTTAGATTATGTAGCCATTGATTTCGAAACGGCTACATCAGAGAGATACTCGATTTGCTCTGTTGGCATAGTAACTGTCACTGGTGGTATTATTATGGAAAAATATTTTTCACTAATCCAGCCTCCCAAAAATGAATATACAAATATATGTGTATCCATCCACGGAATAACCCCTAACAACACAATAAACGCACCCACTTTCCCGGAAATATATCCGGAAATAAAACGTAGGCTAATAAATAAAATCGTAATAGCTCACAATGCTAAAAGTGTAGAATACAATTACTTAACACAAGCTATGCAACTTTACAACATCAATGATGAATTAAATATCACTTGGATTGACACGTTAGACATAGACCATAGATCATTAAACGTCATTTGCGAGGAATTAAACATTCCCCTAATACACCATGATCCTTTATCTGACGCCCTCGCTTGTGCAGAACTATACAAAATCAATATACAGGGAAAAAACTACAAACCGAAAACATTCGATTCAAATAACAAGTGCGATACACAGCAATATTACAAAAGAGAGCATAAACTCTTAAATCCCGAATTTGATCACGAGGATAACCCATTCATCGGTAAAAAAATTGTGGTTTCCGGAAACTTCATAACATGGCCGTCCCGGGACGACTTATGTGATCTTCTCGAAATACTTGGAGCTCGAATTAGTAGTTCTGTATCCAAAGCAACAAATATACTAATTGTAGGGTTACAAGCAGGAGATAAAAAAATAGAACAAATGAACGAAAATATCAATAATGGCAAAGATGCAATGATTTTAAATGAAAATGGCATTATCGAATTACTTTCCCTATGTGGTTTCGAGTACAATCTAGTCGATTTACCTATCCAAGATAAAAATTCATTCACAGAAACAATAACCTTACAACAACACATTAAGGCTTGGCACGATAAACACGATGAACAATGGAAACCGTACAACTCTGATATATAACTTTACCAATAAAAATACCCCGATAGAAATTCTACCGGGGCTTCTTTTGTCAAAGTAACATAGCTAACCCAAGGAAAGCGATGTTTTCTTTAGCATGTCGCTAATGTCATTAATAGCGGCAACAAACTTTTTCCTTTCTTCATCCGTGAAACGTGCGGGCTTCCCGTTTACCAGATACCCGTTTATCCTTTGATAAAGCCAATTCCGACTTTTCCCAAAATATTTTTTAGCGATATAACTAAGCGAAATTACTTCCGGTATTTCCCCTAGTTTATCTCTTAATAAAGCATCCTCAGCCCTCTCGACAAATCGTCGTGCTTCCTTCACAGTTTCCTGTAAAGCTTTTTCCGTAACCTCAAGATAGGCTTTTCTCCCCCTTTCCGTCATCGCATCCAACCGTGATTGACGTTCCTTTTGAAAAGCCAGTTTCTCCTCGTCTGTACGCAATTTCTTAAAGCGTTCAAACTCTGCCTGTAATTCCGGCGTTGGTAATAATTTACTCGTGTCCATATTTTCTCGTTTTACCCCTCCCCGAAGGGAGGGTAATTACCTACTTGTTCAATTCTTTTTGGATTCTCAGCATTTCATCTAATATTTGATCAACAATTTGCTGCATTTCCTTTGGGTCTTTGGGAACTCCGAACTTCGAGTGAAACTCCAGAAGCATCTTTAAGTTCTCGTAATCTCTTTCTAATTCTTGTTTCTCTTCATCAGTCATTTCCTTTTGTTTTGATTAATACTATTGTTACTTTGACAATACAAATATAATAATCATTTGCATATTATACAAGTAAAATCTCATTTTTTGTCAGGAAAACATAATCAATGACTTTACGGTTAGCTTCATCGACTTTCCTCTGATCGAAGTCTATATAAATATCGGTAACCGTGTTCCCTCCATGCCCTAACGCCGCAGCTATCGTTTCCTTAGGTATATCCAAACTAGCCGCGATAGTAGCCCATGTATGCCTAGACCAATACGACGAGATTCCCGGGAAACGAGGTGTGATCTCTTTTTTTCCTCCCCGGCCAACTCTCTTCACGTCCCCTATTTTCTGAAGTGCAGTGTTTAAATGATGAAGAAAATCCAAGTAATTTTTATAAATATCTAACACGTCAAGCATGTAATTTTCCCCCTTGTACCTTTGTATAATTTCCATCGCCTCCGGTTCTACTTTCAACTCGTAAAGCCTGTTTGTTTTCGCCCGGCGATAAACGATCTTGTTACCCACCAACGGTGGTAAATTGAACAAATCCACGGCATTTATTCCTCGTAAATAAAACATCAACATGAAAATATCCCTGTACTTTTTTTGATACTCCTGCACGTCGTAGTCTTTTAACTCCCGTAAATCTTCCACGGACAGGGAACGTTTCACGGTCTCCTCTTTTTTTATCTTAAACCGTCTAAACGGGTAGAGAGTCGTAACCTCGTTGTCTATTGCATAATTAAACACGGCCCGAATATTCCGAAGTTGTTTACCTGTATAATTTACCCCACACCCGCTCTCCTTCATCCAGTTCTCGAACCGGGAAAGCCATTCTAAATTAATAGTCTGGAAAGTCGCGTTCGGATCGAACATTTCTATCTTTTTCCTTGTTTCGACATACACTTTCTTGGTTCCCCACTTATCCTTCATTTCGATAAACTTATCAAGATAATCTATAAACGTCACCCCCACGTTATTTCCAAATAATTTATTTTCTATGATATCTTTAAGCACTTTATTAGATACGCTATTTTTCCCGCTTTCTTCCATCTCGAAAATGATTTTCTCCACTTTATTAAGCATATCTCGGAGCCGGACATTCTTTGGTCGATAATTTGGTTCACTATTCGAAAATTTATCCCCCACCCAATTCTCAACCCGGGAAGAAAAACCTGTACTCACAAAAAAGACCTTCCGGTTATTGTTAATGTAAATCTTCACGGGGTAGGTTTCATCCTTTTTTATGTTTCTCGTATCGAGATAAAATTTCGCTGTTATCATGACTTTCTCTGTTTGTAAATTTGCAAATCATTTGCAAACAAAGCTATGAAAAAAGGGATAAAAACAGATAAAAAGAGGGGTTAAATTAACAAAATGACATAATAAAAGGAGTTAGAATTTATCCTAACTCCTTGATTTTCAAAAGTGATCCGGTTGGGATTCGAACCCAAGACCTACGGCTTAGAAGGCCGTTGCTCTATCCAGCTGAGCTACCGAACCAAGTGTCATTCAATTTTAACGGTGCAAAGATAGTGCTTTCTCCTATAAATACAAACATTCGCTCATATTTTTTTAGATTAAAATGAACCCCTCCGCATTATTATCCATAATACATTTAACAAAGACAAAATTTCATTCGCTTTCGTAAAACTTTATTTTCCAACTCTCGTAAAATAAGTTGTGAATTTTCTTTTTGTGGGAGAAAAATAAAATTATATATTTGAAAAACAATAATAAGTCAAACACTAAAATTTAAAACACTATGGCAAAAATAACACTCGCAGGTAATAGCATACACACAAAAGGTAATTTACCTTCAGTCGGTTCAGTAGCTCCCGATTTCTCATTAGTGAAAACAGATTTATCCGAATTAACCTTGGCAAGCGAAAAAGGTAAACGTATTGTCCTAAATATTTTCCCCAGTCTTGACACTAGCGTATGCGCAACATCCGTACGCACATTCAATAAACTTGCAGCAGAAATGAACAATACCATTGTATTGGCCATCTCGAAGGATCTTCCTTTCGCACATGCTCGTTTCTGCACCACAGAGGGAATTGACAAAGTAATTCCTCTTTCTGCATTCAGAGACCACGCTTTCGGTGAAAAATATGGGATTGAAATGGTAGACGGACCTTTAGCCGGTTTATTGGCTCGTTCTGTTGTCGTTATCGACGAGAATGGAAAAATTATCTACGAAGAACTCGTTCCGGAAATCACTCACGAACCGAACTACGATGCTACATTAGCTAGCTTAAAATAAATAGGTAGCGAGATAACAAATATGGACGAAACGTAGCGAATCGTACTGAAATAATATTCATTACGTTTCGTCTTATGAGAAGCACATTCAAATTAAATTGCAATCTACTGAATAGTAATACTATAAAAAAAGAAAGTCCGTAATGGGTAACGATATAAAAATGAGCAAACTACTTTAGTTTACGATGTTTTTCCATCGCTTCAAATAACTCATTACAAAGGTAAACAACTATTTTTATATATCAACTAATCGTCTATCTTTTAACCAATTTCTTTTGGTTATTCATCCATTGAATGGCTTCGGCAGTATTTTTCCCTCCAATACGTGCAAATATCTTTTTCTTATGGTATTTAACTGTGGGAAGTGATATTCCAAGAATTCCGGCCATTTCAGTCTCAGTTTTTCCATTACTTGCGAGTTTCAAAATCATCATTGCCTTTGAGGTAAGTCTTTGGGTTTTTACTGCCACAAATATATACGTAATAAATTTATATTATGGAAACAAATTATTTATCGCATAGGACTGTTGAAGTTAGTGATCTTAAAAGAATATGTCAGTTACCTAAAGATGAGGAAGAATTGTTTTTTATGTTTCCTAAAGCTGAATATCCATTGACTGAACGCCAATTAGAATTTGCCATTAATAGCCGATTCGATTCCACAGTTATATTATTTAACAACATTATTGTTGGGTTTGCAAATTTCTATGAGGTAAAGAAAAGTCAATATACCTCAATAGGAAATGTAGTGATAGATGCTAACTATCGGAATCTTGGAATCGGCAAATACCTAATTCATACTATGGAGCAAATTGCCATAGAAAAATACGGTGTTTCAAGACTTTATCTTTCATGTTTTAACACGAACACAAAAGGTATCCTATTATATTCTAAATTAGGCTATATGCCATGCAAGATAGAAAAATGGTTGAACTTTCAAAACGAATCATTAGCATTAATAAAAATGAAAAAGAGAATATCATCCATTTAACGAACTATAAGATTGGGATTATGAAAGAAATGCCAATACGAGAAATATAAACAAGCTAAATCATTTTGTTATAAGTAATTAATATTCATGTAGCATAAAAATGAAATATAACTTGATCTAAATATTAATATTTACAAATTAAAATTTATGCTTATGAATGATTTATCAGAAATAAGGATCTCAATTCGTTACTCATAAGACGCACATTTTCAAGTTGATAAAATCACTTTTTATGAGTCGTTTGAGAAATGTAAAACCACAGCCAAACAGTGTTATAAGCAGTCAATGAAGGCTATCAAATTACTGTGTTTCACTCTGTCAAAAATGGGTAATAGTGTAGAAACTGATTGTTTACCGCACTCTGCTCAAAACGGCATTTTAGCAATCCAGTAACCGAAATTACTTAACACCAATCATATTGACTTTTCAGATAATTATCATATTTTTCATTTTTAGCTTTTCGGTCGGGAGTTTGCGAAGTATATTCAATGTGTTATTCCAGAGGAAGAAAAGCCACGCCAAGCCCAACGGCAACCTACCCCTGATGTACCCGCCTTACAGTGAATGGCGAAAGCAAATATTCAGTTGCAAGTTGGACATAAAGAATAACCGTGCTTCGGGCAAGAGTATTAAAGCTCATCGAATCAACCATACTGTTGATAAAATTCGTGTGTATGAAAACCGCTGCTATCAAAAACTTATGGGAGGAAAGGCAAAGTAGGCATGGGCTTTAAAATCTGCAGCAAGGTCAAGCGACTACACCGTTGAGGAAACAATCTCCACCTTCATGCTTCGCAAGCGGGTTCAAGGACAATCTCTTTGCACTCCCGAAGGGAACGGCTTTCAGCCACCCTCCCCCCGAAGATACAAAAATTCACCGAATGTCCCGAAGGGATAAAAATCGTTCTCGAAATCTCAGAATACGATACACATATTCATTCCCCAGCCATCCAAAGAGTAATATGGCACACTTGCAAAAGTTGCCTTATTACATTTAGCCTTTTTGAAACATTTAGAGTATAGCCAATAAGTAAGCTTTACACTGGTTATTCCTATACAAGCACCCGCAATCACATCGTTGATGTAGTGTCGATTATTATATATTCTCAAATATCCGGTAGTAGCTGCAACCGCATATCCAGTATATCCAATCCACGGCGAAACATCCTTGTACTCTTTATAAAGAAATTCAGCACCCATAAATGCCGTGGCAGTATGCCCCGAAGGGAACGAATTACGGGCATTGCTATCCGGTCTTTTTTCCTTAAAGACAAATTTCATAGTATTGACAAGAATACCAACTGTTGCATAAGACATTGCAAGGATTATTGTTCTATCCTTAAATCCATGCTTCCCCTTTATCCCACATAAATTCAATCCATAGACAGCCACCATGGGAGCATATTGGCTATGATCATCAAGTTTGAATTTATATTTTCCTTTGACAGAAAGGACGTTTTGAACATTTTCCCTTTGTTTGGTTAACCATCCATTATGAACAAACAGTGCGGAAGCACCAATCACTGCAGTTGGAATTAATACTTCCTTAAGCCTTAAATTATGTGTATCATCTGTAGCATGTTGGAGATACAGTTTGGTGAAGGCTATCCTGCTTTTGAACTTGCGCATGTGCAGGTACGACACAATACGTAAGAAAGCCTATTATAAATAAGCTAACTTTCTCGAAATAATAAATTTTCATCTACGCTGTTTTTATGCGCAAACCATAATCTTGATAATACGGGTAAAACGATAAATACCTCAGCGCAAGAAAAATGAAGCGTGAGCTTCACTTATCTAACTCTGAGGTATTTGGCGTGACCCGTATAGACGATAAGTTCCACCCACGCACAGCGTAGGCGTTCACTGAACTTATTCGTGTCTATACATCATCTAATCGCCAAATTTTCAGAGTATATCGAATAATAGTAAACGCTATTAATATGTTATGTTAAAATTATCTCTTTTCTTAATTTGTATTACTGGTTATTAATGTTTTAACGCAGCAAAGATAGCGATATGTGTTGAGAATGGCTAATCTTAAAGATTATTTTTCAAAACGAATACCTATATTTTGCGTGTTCAAAAAAACTATTTATCTACAGATGAAAGAATTATTTGACAGCATAGTAATGCAAATTGCAGGAAATAGTACGAAAAGTTTATTTCTCAATCGGTTAAGCCAAACCGATAAATATTTAAAATAAAAGAAGGGGTTTAAACACCCCTTCTTGGTTATTATTTAGCACGCTCCAATTGAACAGTGAAGTGACGCATTAACGGTGCTTCCCAAGTAATCCGGAAACCACGAGTAATCTGCTCACGACGATCAAATACATTCTTCAAAGCAACAGCGATCACGTCCATGTGGTTATTCGTGTATACTCTTCTCGGAATAGCCAAACGGAGAAGATCCAAACCACCAAAACGATTCTCTCGAGTTACCGGATCACGATCAGCCAAGATATACCCGATCTCACAGCCGCGGATACCGGCTTCCAAATACAACTCGACAGTCAACGTTTGAGCCGGGAATTCTTCCTTCGGTACATGAGTCAACACTTTCGGTGCGTCAATAAACAAGGCATGACCTCCGGCAGGACGTTGATAAGGAATTCCGAATTCATCCAAACGTTTTGCCAAATACTCTACTTGCTTAATACGAGTTTCCAAATTATCGAATTCGGTATTTTCATCCAAACCGATAGCCAAAGCATTCATATCGCGACCATTCATACCCCCGTATGTCAGGTAACCTTCGAACTGTACGCAGAAACCTTTAGCTCCATCGTACCAATCTTGATGACGAGTTGCAATGAATCCACCCATATTCACGATAGCATCTTTCTTCGCACTCATGGTCATACCGTCAGCATTATCGAACATTTCTTTCACGATCTCTTTAATCGTCTTGTTCTGATAACCTTCCTCACGAGTTTTGATAAAGTATGCATTTTCAGCAAAACGAGCCGAGTCGAACACTACTCGTTTGCCATATTTGTCAGCTATAGCACGAACTTCCTTGATATTCTTCATAGAAACAGGTTGTCCACCAGCCGTGTTATTCGTTATCGTTACAATGATAAACGGAATCTTATCAGCATGTTCTGCCAATACCGCTTCCAATTTTTTCGGGTCAAGATTTCCTTTAAAAGGAATTTCCAACTGGGTATCTTTTGCCTCATCGATTGTCACGTCCCAAGCGATAGCCTTACGCCCCTCAATATGACCTTTCGTCGTGTCAAAATGAGAGTTACCCGGCACGATATCACCCTCCTTTACGAGATAAGAGAAAAGCACGTTCTCGGCTGCACGTCCCTGGTGAGTCGGGATCACGTAATCAAATCCTGTCAAACGGGTAATCATGTTTTTCAAGTTAAAGAAAGAAGATGCACCTGCATAACTTTCATCACCCAACATCATACCTGCCCATTGACGGTCACTCATTGAACCGGTTCCCGAATCTGTCAACAAGTCTATATACACATGCTCTGCACGTAATTGGAATACGTTATAATGAGCCTCTTTAATCCATTGTTCTCTCTCTTCACGAGTACTTTTACGAATGGGTTCTACCATTTTAATCTTCCACGATTCTGCAAAAGGTAATTCCATAATCTTTAAACTTTAAATAGTTAATGATATAAATTAATTGTAATATAATTCTCAAAGAATGACCGAATGGTCATAAAAAATAAGCATGTAAGTGGGGATATAAAAAACCATCACCTTCAATCAACAAAGGTGTCGCGTTTCTTAATATTCAAGAAAAGTTTACTTACTAATATGATACTCTTATCTTTCATCGTAGCAAATTTGAGAAAAATAAAAAAAAAGACCAAGAATTTCTTGATCTTTTTTTTATTACTTTTTCTTTTTCTTTGCCATTCGTTTCTTCATCACGTTTCTCCGGTTATCCTCGGCTGTGTATGTATTTTTCGCCTTTTTAGCGTGAAAAGCCCCGCCTCCTTGCGGTTTTCCTCGCTGGTAGACAATATTATTTGTCTGCACCTGTTCTTCTTCCAGCAACAACTGAGAAATTTCCAACTTTTCTGGCAAATCAAGTATTTCAACTTCTTGATTGATCAGACGTTCAATATCCATGAAACGATCTTCCTCAACTTCCGACACGAAACTGATAGCAGCCCCTTCTTTTCCTGCACGAGCCGTACGCCCGATTCGATGCACGTACTCTTCCGCCAAAGAAGGTATATCAAAATTAATCACATGACTCACGTCCTGCACGTCAATACCGCGAGCTGCCACATCAGAGGCTACCATGATACGAGTCTCCCCCTCTTTAAATGCCCTCAAAGCCTTCAGACGAGTATTCTGAGCCTTATTCGAGTGAATAACACTTAACTCACCTTTCCAGTGATCAGCCAAACGCTCCACTATACGATCCGCATTTTTCTTCGTCTCGGTAAAAATCATCACTTTCTTGAAGTTCTCCTTGTCGGCAAGCAACAACTTCAATAAATTGATCTTGGTAGAAATATTCGGTACATCATAACGATACTGTTTCACGTTGGCCACGGGAGTTGCTTGACGAGCCACTTCCACTCGCACCGGGTCTTTCAAAAAATCATGCGACAGACTCTCCACCGCCTCCGAGAATGTAGCGGAAAACAACATCGTTTGATGTTTCTCCGGCAAAACCTCGAAAATCCCTTTCAACTGCGGCAAGAAACCTAAGTCCATCAACCGATCGGCCTCATCCACCACGACTGTCTTAATCATTTTCGTACGAATAATGCCATTATAGTATATATCCATGAAACGCCCCGGAGTAGCCACAAGCAAATCCACACCTTCAAACACCCGATCCTGCTGTGTCCGAATATTCGTTCCCCCGTACACACCCACGCAGCGAATATCCATAAATTCCGTCAACAACTCAACACTCTCGCACACCTGCACCACCAATTCCCGCGTGGGAACAATCACCAATGCCCGAGGTACCAACCCTTGCGCATAATGTAATTTCATCAACATCGGGATCAAGTAAGCCAACGTCTTTCCTGTACCGGTCTGGGCAATGCCAATCAAATCCCTCCCGGAGCGACTGACCGAAAATACTTCTTCCTGAATAGGAGTCGGGTTCTCGAAACCAGCCTCTTCCAATGCCATCAATATCTGCTTACTTACATTCAAATTCTGAAATCCCATACATGTTACGTTTTAAAACTATACGGTTACAAAGGTACAAAAAGTAGTGCCTTACACGAAATAAATTTATTTATAAAATAAATTGCATCTAAATACACAAAACAAATATCTAATATTCAATACAATAACAAAAATCACGTTTGTAACAAAAATGCAAATAATAAACTTTTCATTTGTTTTTATCAAAAAATATTTCTAAATTTATTGCACATAAAACCTCTAAAATTACTACGTTATGACTTATACTATTACTTTTAACGAGCTGAGAAAAATCAAAGACATGCTACCTCATGGAAGTATGCAGAGAATTGCAGAAGACTTAGGTATCAGTACAGACACCGTACGTAACTACTTCGGAGCTGATAATTATGACAACGGGGGATCAAGCGCAGGCATACATGTTGAACAAGGACCTGACGGCGGACTCGTCATTCTGGACGACACGGCCATTCTAGACAAGGCAAGAGAACTTTTGAACGTGTAGCAAAAAGATTTTAACACCGGGAAACAGTAAAATAGTGTTCCCGGTATTTTTTTACCACTTTTTTATCTACTTTTGTCCCATCAAGTCACAGGCAATCCTGCTACTTGTCAATCTGTAACCAGTAACGTCGCAAGGCGACATGAATAATTATGAGCAAAATAGTCCTAAAAGCCGGTAAAGAAAGATCTTTATACAGACTTCACCCGTGGGTCTTCTCGGGAGCAATAGCCAAAATCAAGGGTGACGTGCAGGAGGGAGACGTCGTTCAAGTGTATAACAGCGATGACGAATATCTCGCCACAGGTCACTACCAGATAGGAAGTATTGCCGTGCGTGTTCTCACATTCAAGGAAGAGAAAATTGACTATGATTTCTGGGTGGAACGTATCCGTCAAGCCTACCAGACTCGTGTAATTATCGGTTTAGCAACTAATCCGAATAACAACGTGTACCGCCTTGTTCACGGGGAAGGCGATGACCTTTCGGGACTTGTCATTGATTATTACGCGGGAGTTGCCGTTGTGCAATTCCATTCCGTGGGGATGTATAAAGCCCGGGAAGACATCTCAAAAGCCCTGTTAGAAGTCATGAGTGACAAACTCATTGCCATATATGACAAATCGGAAGGAACTCTTCCTTTTAAAGCGGGACTTAACCCCAAGAACGGCTATTTGTACGGTCACACCGATAACTTTATTGCCATCGAAAACGGATTAAAATTCAACGTAGACTGGCTGGAAGGTCAAAAAACCGGCTTCTTTGTCGATCAACGGGAAAATCGACGTTTACTGGAACAATATGCCCACGACAAGAACGTCCTCAATATGTTCTGTTACACGGGAGGGTTCTCATTCTACGCCATGCGGGGTGGGGCAAAACTAGTACATTCGGTGGACGCCTCGGCCAGAGCCATCGAATTAACCAACCAAAACGTAGAACTCAATTTCCCCGGAGACACTCGCCATGAAGCTTTCGTGGAAGATGCCTTTAAATTCCTTGATAAATCACACAATAAATATGACTTGATCATTCTTGATCCACCCGCATTTGCCAAACACCAGAATGTGTTAGACAATGCCATTCAAGGATATAAAAAACTAAATCGTAAAGGTATCGAAGTTATAAAACCCGGTGGATTAATCTTTACCTTCTCTTGTTCACAGGTCATGACAAAAGACCTTTTTCGTCAAACGGTTTTCACCGCAGCAGCCAATACAGGCAGGAAAGTTAAAATCTTACACCAATTAACACAACCTGCCGATCACCCGATTAGTATTTACCACCCCGAAGGAGAATATTTGAAGGGATTGGTACTATACGTGGAATAAAAGAGTGTCAAAACTCTTTCAATCAAAAAATGAGTTTTGACACCTCCCTTTGCTAATACAGGCTTTTGGCCACCTTTATAACTTCTTCTGCCAATCGATTGGCTGCCG
>ENA-ORUX01001826-ORUX01001826.1-human-gut-metagenome-genome-assembly--contig:-NODE-1826-length-15237-cov-5.845211_pt1 | contig 15237 bp, 11 predicted proteins | sample MGYA00242087_ERZ509225 | MGnify/ENA primary metagenome ERZ509225 (study PRJEB26280, sample SAMEA2338864) | human gut metagenome | biome: human gut; feature: human-associated habitat; material: faeces... | reverse complement strand
AAAATTAAGTCTCTAAAGGCCATTGGGAAGAATCAAGCATTTTACAGAGCTTCCTAAATAGTCAAGCAAAAGAAAACTTCAAGAGCCAACTTAATGACGATCCTTCCCAACCGGTCTATATTGGAAATGTGTACCTAAGTATGATCTCATCTTCAAAGACGGCTCCGGGCGGCAATCCGTGGGCCGTTTTGCTCAATATGTAGATGAGGCGTCGTTAATCCTCGTTATATTTCAGCTCGATTTTCTCTTTTTCAAGGATTGTGTACTTGGGCATTCCTTTTGAATAATTCTGAGCTCCTTTCTCAAACAGAGAGATCCCCACAAAGTAATTATTGTTTTTTGCAATAAAGAGGTAAGACACGGAGTCGTTAAGATGATTCTCCAGAAGGTAGTCGGCTTTGATTTTTGAAAAACTTTTTTCTTCAAGGTAGCGAAATATCAATTGATCACTATCCAAGTAATTTTCCAAATTATTAAGAACGGTCAGTCTAGGCAAGATCTTTTGAAAATTCGGACTCTTTTCCAACAAAGCCATTGTTATTCTTTCTTCCAGAACTGCAAGAAACACAGCCTCTCTTTCTGCTGTTCTGATGAAGTCAATATCCCGAAGATACTGGAATCCGGCAAGATGGTGAAAATGTCCACGGTCGAAGCGAAGATCTATGTCCACTTTGCGCCCCTTCTTTCCTAATACAAATCTGTAAGAAAAACGAGTCAGGTGCAGAAAACTATTTGCAATTTGACAAAGCGGGTCCATAATCGCGCTAAAAATAAGACCCGCACAGTGCGGGCCTAGATGGTGTTTTATTTCGGCTTTCAGCCTAGCTAAGTTGAGGTAACGTCACCGAACCCTTCCCGAAGGCTCCGTGCTTCAAGGCTTCTTAGCACCCTCAAGCACCTCATAACCAAATCTGCACACTCGTTGCAGACTTCCTTCTTCGTATGTATTTTATCCATACGTTTGACACCCGTCAATTTCCGTAAGGGTCAATTTTCCGTAAGGGTCATTTCCGTAGGGGTGGGCCTTGTGCGTTTCAGAGATTAAGCAGCAAACTGATTCTTCCAACAAGTACGCTAAAAACGTGAAATAATTAACAAGATCAAGTTTAACGATCAGTTCGTAAACGTCTGCACAAGAAGTCCCGCCAAGATTTTTTGATTAAAGCGTTATGAACTTCTTTAATGCAGCCGGACTTCATGCCTGTCGGGAAGTCCCGCAGGTCATCCTGTCGTTTCCCTATTCTAAAAAACTCCTCTTTTCTGCCGTAAAAGCCGTCACGAGCCTCAGAACCTCTTGCCCGGAGGTGTCCTATGGACTTTAACTTAAAAGCGTTAGGGGCGGAGACGGTCATGGTTGACAGACGGCTTGCCGCTAGACTCGTTGAAGCGGAACTTCTTCTGAGAGACGGTGAAAAACTGCCATATGCAGAGGAACTAAATCAGTTTATCCGTCAAAACAGCTTTATCGGCGTTAATCCTTCAGAGCGTTTATTCACGAAATGTGCCGTCACCGGTAAAAATACTGAATGCATTGGAGTGATGGCTAAGCCGAGAGAGATAGTGCTTGCCGAAGAGGTCTATTACCGACTGCAAGAACTGGAAACAGCAGAAAGCATTGAAAAGATCGTCGGCAGTTTTTCTAAGAACAAAGATTTTCAAGAGCATCCGCAACTGTCGGAAGCTCTGAAAAGCAGGCTGGAAGAAAAATTCAAAGCAGCAGAAAAAGCAGGTATCCGGCTCGATCTGCGGCACAGGGACGACCCAAAGAAGCAATCCCAAGATCTCGAACGTTAAAGGTTAAACAAAATGAACTACGAAGAAAAAATCGAATATGCGGAACCGGTCGTTATTGAAAAGCGGCTCATGCAGCAGCTGATCGACCCTAACACCGATATCCGGCCTCTTAACGCCGAGGCTGCCGAAATATTTCTCGCCGAGTATGAGGTGCTGAGATTTGAGAACCCGCTGGAAACTCAAATTTGCAAACCTTTCGGAGGAGAAAAAGAAACAGAATGCATCACGGCACTGGCGATAAAGAAGGAAACGATCAAAAAGATTGATGCGTTTGAGCACGATTTGGACGAAGCCAGACAGAACCAATGGCGCACCGAGTACCTCCAAGACTGTAAGTCCGGGAAGGAGGTCAAACCTCTTATCGCCGTTGATATCGAGTACGAAAACATTCCATGGGAGAACCCGCTTGATGAAGAGGAAATGGATTATTTGACTCAGATAACTCCGACGTCCTTTGTGCTCGATCCGAAAGCCGAACCGGGCAGACTTGATCTGCTGGACTCGGCTTTTGTGACAAAGTTCGGAACATTTCTCAAGAGGAAAAACGGAGAAATTCAAGATGACAAATATTACTGCGCTCCGGAGTTTCGCAGAAATGAGGTGTGTTATTACGGCTCTTTAAGGTTTCACCTCCACGAGGCCGGAGAGCCGGTGAAATCATTCGGAAACTGGAACGAACAAACAAAAACATGGAGCGGCGTATTCGATCTTTCTCAATTAAACGTGGACGACAAGGAGGACATTAAAGATGCTTTGGAAGAACTTCCAGAGAAATTATCTCAGGAGAAAGTTTTTCAAGGCGCTAAAGAGGATGAACTTTTCTGGAGAGAAAGTGTGACGGCTCCGGTGGAACAAACGCTGCGGCTGCTTGAAGAACCGAAAAAAGAAATCCAGCTTCAGGTAAAAGAGAAGGATCTCAGCATGGCGGATGTTTTGGAGCGGGACATCCGAGAGAAAGCCGAAGAACGATGGAAAGCCATTGAGACCGAGCGCAACCAGTCCAAAGCAGTTTTAACACCGGAAAACAGAAAGGTATTCGACGTCCTGTTTGAAGCTTATGTTGCGACCGAAGAACTTCAAAAGCACCCTAGATTGCAGAAGGCGCTGGAAAAACAGCTTCTCAGTGTCTTTGTAGCGGCCCAGAAAAAAGGCATTACCGTCGGTCTTAATGAATATTCAATGGACGCCCCGAGCAGGAATCAAACGATCATTCAGGTCAAGCAGCCCGCCCGAGACCGGGAAAAACAATAAGAATAGGAGGAGAAGATGGCAATCAGTTTTAAAGAACAAATTGACAACTTCAGCAACGATTTTTATATCAACACGGCCTACATTCCCTACATCGTCAACGGGCCGGAATGCGCAGACGGTCTGTCTGCGGATGAACAGAAAAAGATTGATGACTTTCTTGATAAATGGTCATACGTCGATTGTTCGGAAGAAATGCTCGACTCCCCGGATTTTGGAGAATGCCGTATCTGCGGTATGCAAGCTGCTGTCACAAGGGCCACTTTTGTCAATAAAGAGGCCGTCCGGGAAGAAGAGCAGCGGAGAGAAACCGATGAAAAATTGTCGGAGCTGTCCTCGGAAAACGCTAAAAACTTTAAGCAGGTCTATGAATCCCACGTTTCGCGTCCCGAATTTCAACAGCATCCCCGCATGAAGGAAATCTTCCGGGCAAAACTTGCCGACGTCTTTGTGGACGCCGAGCGCCGAGGGATTGTTTTAAAACCCGAGGAACGCGCTATTGATTCAAATCGCGATAAACCTAACGGGAACGACAGGGAGAGATAATATGGCCCGATTATTACCCGAACAGCTTGAATTTGATTTTTTCGCGCCTCCTGCCCCGGAACAAGTTAAGAAACCGGAGAAAATAGCTGTATCAGCTGCATTTAAGGATGCAGATATTCTGAAATTTCAATTAAACAAAGACGGCAGCCGAAAACTGGAAGACTTCGGAGAAGACCTTAACAATACCCGCAAAGGCCGGAGCAGAACTAACTCAGATATCGACCGATTCCTCGAACTGCCTGAAAGTGACCTTCAGAAACGGCTCGGCTCAGAACCTCTTGAAAAAGTGTGGCCGAAGGCTGCCATTCAGGCGCTGGCTAAAGATAATCCAGAAGCAGGAGCTTGTCTTTGGCTTGTCCGGCAGCAGCTCGGTGACGTGCGTCCTCGTCAAAATTCAATTAAATATCGTAAGTACATAGCAACCGCTTTGGCAGCCATAGACCTCCATCGACAGGCTGCAATCGGAGAGCTGGCTCCTGAGGTTCAGACGGCAGCGTTTGACAGTTTCTATGCTGTCCGGGACAACTATAAGTATCTGTCAGCGATTGATACTAAATATTGGCCGATGCTCGGACACCACTACTTCAAAGATGTCGCTGACATTTGCAAATACAATGACTATCGGTTAAGCAACGGTCGTCAACTAAACGAGTACGCCTACCTTACGACTCTCCCTTACTCCCGGCATCCGGAAATCTATGACTTCTATCTTATTAACAGCAGCGGAAGCCGAGTTTGCTACAACCTTGCCGGAGGTAAGTCTTGGGAAGAATTCAAAGAGAACATCAATCAGCAGCTTGAAAAAGAGTTTCAAGTTCGGAAGAAGGAGGAAGAAAATCCTCTGAAAATTGCCGCTGATCGCACTGAAAAGACCAAACCCATTGAACTCTTCGGGCGGTCAAACCGTAAGAGTGAATATGAAGTTTACGGCAAACAAGGATCAATTGAATTTCAATTGACAGACAAGGCTCATTTTGATTCCAAAGAGGATTTTTGGAAATTTGTAGCCGAGCATAAACCGGAATTGGAAAGCCGTTACCGGGAGTTAAAAGAAGAATTTTCCAGAAGCGAAAAAGACTGGAGAAGCGGCAATCCGATCAGAGATCGAGTGGGCCCGGACTACCGTCAAGGGACGGACGCCACACCGGAAATCTTTCAAGAGACATTCGGATTCCGAGGCGTTGAGTTCGGGAACTGGGTCAAACAAGGCAAAAACGGCAGGGAACGGCAATGGATGCTCAACAATGCTTATGACTCCCTCATGGATCTCTCAAAGATATTGGACATTCCTCCGAAGGCCGTTGCTTTGGACGGTGGTTTAGGGCTTGCCTTCGGCTCTCGCGGTCACGGAGCAGCTTCGGCGCATTATGAAGTGGCGAACCGCGTTATCAATCTCACCAAAACCAAGGGCTACTCAAGCCTCGCGCACGAGTGGTTCCATGCCCTTGATCACTACCTGATGAGAACAAATTACAAGGAGATTCAAGACCCGGAAAGGCGCTACTTGAGTCAACAGGTAGACTCTTCGATCACCGTTCAGCTTACGGAAGACGCAAAAAGAGAAATCTTCAAGCGTGCCGAATCGGTATACCGTTCTGCAAAATGGATTCCGGCTCAAGTGGAGTATTTAATAAAAAACGATTCAAAAAACTTTGACGCCGCGATTAAATGCGCTCAAGGTGATACCGATTCCTTCAGCATTGAAGTGAATTATCAGGAGCGCTCGAACTCAGCCAACAAGAAGATGATGTTTGAGTTCACCCGAAAAGACATTAACGTTAAAGAAGTCGGCCAAAACAATGTTATCCGCTACCCGCTGCATGATGCATGGGCCGAAACCATCAATGCCATCCGAGACAGCAATATGCACAAACGTATGACGCGCAAGAGCGACTATTGGCATTCCAAAGCTGAGGAAGCCGCCCGCAGCTTTGAGGGTTTTGTCGAGCTGCGCTGCAAGGAAATCGGCATAACAAACGACTTCCTTACAAACGGTGCCTACACTGAAAAAACTCTCGGCAAAGAAGGTTTTTATCCTTACTTAGACGGAAAAGACGTTGAGAAAGTAACGAACGGATTCAAGAGAATTTTCAAGGTCATTAAAACCAAAGAAACGGATAAGGGCGTTGCTCTCTTCTCCAAGGCCAATCAGGAAAGTCCGAAGACGCCCAAGGCCGAGATCCGAGAGGCCTTAATTAAAGCATTCGGGAAAGAAGGTCTCGTTAATCTCGTCAACAACAACCGCTTTTATCTGGCACAAACCGAATACGAAGCACTTACCGTTGCTTCGATTGAGCAGGAGAAAAAGCAGGGATTCTCGACTATTGCGCTTCCGCAAGATCCGACACGGATTCTCGGATTCCACGATAAGGTAAATCACCGGACATTTCTCATTGCCGACAACCTCAAACCGGAGACCGCTTGCGCGGTTATGCTGCATGAGGTCGGCGTTCATATGGCTGCCGACTCCGACTTAAGAGCTAAGACCCGGAAACTGATTGACACGGCTGTCAACCTCTATGAAACCGGATTAAAAGCTGAAGATCCTTTGATGAAGACCGTTGAGAACCGTCTTCAGGAAAGCAGAATCTCCCGCAGTTCCTTTGATTACCGGGAAGAAGTCTGCGGATATCTTGTCGAAGAAGCGGCAAAAGCTCAGTCCCGAGCTCCGGCTGTCGTCCGATGGTTTAACGACGTTAAATCTACAGTCAATGTCTGGCTAGTCGAGCACGCCGTCAGAGATACCAGCAAGCTCTCAGCGCTTGATCTCGCGACGATAGCCAAAGCGAACGTCAAAGAAATCTCGAAGATGCCGCAGGAGCATGAATTAAGTCCGAAGGGCCGAGAGATTCTTGCCAAGCACGTTCAGGCTTTGTCGTCTAAGTATTCCAAGCTTTCGGACGCTGAAGCTGAAATCAAGGGGCTCTACAGACGGTTTACTGAACTGGAACAAGCCGGGAAGCCGCTACCGGAAGTGCCGAAACCTAAAGATAAGGGTGCCGAAAGATAGCAAATCGCCACTTATTCCGCCGAGGAATAAAGAGAACTTTTTAATTTCAAGGAGTTAACTATGATTAATTTTGTAAACTTGTTTAAATACCTTGCTTTTTGTATGGCTCCGGTTATTTGCGGAAACGCTTTGGCTGCCGAGCCAGACGGTTCCTCTGAAGCGGCTCTGTATGATGCCGTGATTTCAAATTTAGGAATTTACCTTTTCGTTATGGTTTGCTGCTTGGTCATTTACAACTGTATCTATAAAAAATTTCCTGAATCTTCATTATATTCGGCCCTAAGGAGTCAGGCACATGATTGTTTCCTGACCTTGATGCCTCTGCTTCATCAAACTCTTGACCCCAACCAGTCGGAAAAAACAAACCGAATCCAACCCGGAAAACACGCACAAATCCTTATGCAATTCGGATCATACCGAGTTAACAGCGGTAAGTTTTCCTATTGCCGTTTTTGCTAGAATAATCGGGTGAGTCTGCAAGTGTCCCGCCAAAACATTTGCTCGGTTCAACATAATGACTTCAAATCCCAATTTGGCGGAAGACGATTCGCCCTCGTCTTTTCCTTTATCGACCAACAAATCTCCCTCAATAAAAGAGGTTCCCGAGAAATCTTGGTTTTTTGGAATTCAGCACTTCAACAGTAATGAACCCTGTGAATTTATTGTTGTTGAAAAAACTTCCGTCCCTACTGATAGAAGAGAGCCTATAAATGTAATGGCCTCTCAGCTTGAAAAAGGCTGTATCAATAAGGAGACTGGTTTTCTTCTCCAAGCATCAAGAAGCGACGCGAAAAAAAGTTTATTTCACAAAGCTCTTAATTCGCCGGTTGTTTTAGCGGTAATGGATAAGGCAAAAGAAATCGCTATCAAAAGCAAACACATAGAAAGCCACGCTGATATTCAACACGGAAATACACACGTACAGGCAATTCACATATTTGCAGCACCGATACTTTTAAACCAAATCTACTATCGGCTGGAACTCACGGTAAGGGATTACTGGGAAAGTAAAAATTCCCGCAAAATGATCCACTCTATTGATGGTATTCAATTAGAAAAAATAAAAACGTTCGTCTGGGAACACCCGGCCCAAGAGGTTACTAGAGCTAAAAGCTCAGCACGTTGTCAAACCGGTCAACCAACCAACGAACGTAGGGATATTTTACCAAATTTATCCTCTTCAATTCTTTTTAAAGATCTAATTTCGGGATATGTAAGGGCTGACGGGAAAGGATATTTCGACGAGATTAATCCTGATGAATTTCGTCTCGACGGAGCATACAAAAGTGAGGTTAGAGACTCTGTTTTAGTGCGTTATTTTTATGAAGAATTTAAAAAGACTTTCTCTTCTCAATTGAGAAAAGCAGGATTTTCATTAAACCAGGCTAATTCAGAGGTCTTGATAAAAAAGATTTACGAGAATTATCAACAAATAACACAGTCCGGCGAACAACTCACAAATAACAAAGGCAGTTTTGAGCGTCTTTTAAGACTGAAATGTAAATGTTTTTCTCCTTTAACTTTTTGTAATTTTTCCAAAACCCGCACTAATAATGAAATGGAGAAATCCTTATGAGTTCTCCCGTGGAAAAAGACCTGACGGTGCGCGTCCAGCTTCAAAAAGGATTGCAAAAGTATCTTGACCGCAGTGATATTACGGAAATTGCCGTAAATCGCCCCGGCTTCGTCTGGGTTGAAGAGTCCTCCGGGTGGAGGCGTTATGAAGACAAAAATTTCACCTACGATTACCTTGCCAAGCTCGGAAACGTCTGCGCTGTTTACGGAGGAGAAAACAAAACGCTCGACTCTGCCCATCCGGTGCTCTCCGTGGAATTACCGGACGGTGAACGAGCCCAGTTCGTGATGCCTCCGGCGTGCAAGAACGGGACCCTCAGCCTTACGGTCAGAAAAATCTCGAAGGACGTTATCGGACTGGATTCTTACATTCAGAACGGATATTTTTCCCACATCCGCCCCAAAGACTCTCTTGACCCGATAAATGAGGAATTATCTGCCCTTTACAAAGGAACCTTTGACACCGATAAAACACCGGACACTCTTAACCTTCTCCGGGCAGAATTTTTAAAGCGCTGCGTGGAAACCGGCAAGACAATAGTTATTGCCGGAGAAACCGGTTCCGGCAAAACCACTTTTATGAAAGCTCTGATGCAGCATATTCCGACGGATCAGAGAATTATTACGATTGAAGACGTACCTGAGCTTCTTTACGGACTCCCAAAGCACGAAAACCAAGTCAACCTCTTCTACCCTTCGGAAGCCACGGATAAATCAACGGTAACCGCTGCAAGCCTAATGCGTTCTTGTCTCAGAATGAAGCCCGACCGCATTCTGCTTGCCGAGCTGCGCGGGGGAGAGACTTTCGACTTTCTGAATGTGTGCCTCTCCGGGCATTCCGGCTCAATTACCAGCTGCCATGCCGGAAGCTGCGGACAGGTTTTTGACTATTTAGCCCTTAAAGTTCTTCAGTCCTCAACGGGACGCGAGCTGCCTTATGCGGTCATTCAGCAGCTTTTGCATCAGGTCATTGACGTGATAGTTCACGTCCACCGAAACAGAACTTTCGGACGTCATATCACTGAGCTTTTCTTCAACCCTCATACTGAGGAGAAAAAGAATGAAAACCTCTAAGACGCTTCTGAAAGTCCTCTTTGCAGTTTTTGCCGTCCTGCTGTGCGTACTCGTGATTCTTTTTGTCAGCAGCTTCGTATTTATGCGGATCTTCAATCTTCCGCTTGAAGCGTGCCGACCGTGGACGATCATTCAATACTTTATGATGTACCGCCATGCTCCCGACAAAGCGGTACGCCTAGCCGTCCACGCGTGTCTTTTTCTCCCGTGGATTGCGCTGGTCGGTGTCGGCATTGCAATCGTGATTAATCGAGACAAACGTGCTCTGCACGGGGCGGCAAGATTTGCCAATCTCGGCGAAGTTAGACAATCCGGCCTGATTGATCCTCCGGGCGGTCTTGATAAAACCATTCTGGTCGGAAAGTACAAAAACAACTATCTGACCTATGCCGGTTACCAGTTTGTTCTGCTGGCTGCGCCAACCCGTAGCGGCAAGGGCGTCGGTATTGTTGTTCCGAATTGCCTCAACTATTCCGATTCTCTGGTCGTTCTCGATATTAAGGGTGAAAACTTTGACATCACCTCCGGCTTCAGGAAAGCGTGCGGACAGGAAGTCTATTTGTTTTCTCCTTACGCGGACGACGAAAAAACACATCGCTACAACCCGCTGGATTACATCAGCAGCAGTCCTGCCGAACGGCTGGGCGACATTGACGCAATCGGTCAGGCGCTTTATTCGGGAGAAAACAACAACGACAAATTTTGGAGTGAAAATGCTAAAGACTTCTTTCGCGGCGTAACTCTGTTCGTTCTGGAAACACCGGGACTACCTCATACGCTGGGAGAAATTCTCAGACAGGCGTCCGGCAAAGGAAAACCGGTAAAAGAACATCTCTTAGGAAAATTAAAAGAAGCTCAGGATGCCGGGCATCCTTATTCAAACAACTGCGTTGATGCGCTCAACCGAGTATTGAGCAACTCGGACAATACGCTTGCCGGTATTATCGCGACATTCAATACCGCGCTTTTGTCCTTCCAAAATCCGAAGGTGGATTTGGCAACGAGCGCCTCGGACTTCGATTTAAGAGAAGTCCGGCGCAGACGAATGAGCATTTATTTCAAGATCGAGCCTACAAAACTCAAAGACGCCCGGGTGCTCATCAACCTCTTCTTCGATCAGCTCTTAAATCTGAATACGCGGAAACTGCCGTCTCAGGATAAAACGCTCAAGTACCAATGTCTTGTGCTTTTAGACGAGATGACGTCCATCGGCACGGTCAACATGATTAAACAGGCTGTTTCCTATATGGCCGGTTACAACATGAGACTCTTGACCATCATTCAAAACAAGTCGCAGCTTGAGGATGTTTACGGCAAAGCCGGTGCCGTAACGCTTTTGTCGAACCATGCTTTGATGATTATGTATGCCCCGAGCCCGGCCACCCAATCGGATGCGAATGAATACTCTGAAATGCTGGGATATGAGACCGTCAAATCGAAATCCAAGTCCCACAGCAAGGGCGGCAACTCCACCAGTGAATCCGATCAGAAGCGCGCCCTGATGCTTCCGCAGGAAATCCGGGAACTCGGCAAAGACAATGAAATCGTGACGCTTGAAAATACCAAGCCCATTTTCTGTCAGAAGATTAAGTATTACCTTGATCCTGCTTTTAGAGAAAGAGCAAATTGGGCAGTTCCCGAGATTCCGCAGCAGGACGTTGAACTTTTCGTGGCACAAATGGAGCAGCGGATAAAAACCGCCTCAGCATCAGACTTAAATGAAACGAATGCAGCAAGCCGAATTGTCACCGGTAATACCGAACTGCCGGACGATATGAAATCGGTACCTGATAACCAATGGTCCGAAGATCAGGTTAATTGCTACATTGAAAATCTGATCTCCAACGAGATTGTCAAAAAGTCGATTTCCAATTTTGATGCTCTTGAAGTAATCAGCGCGGCTTCTGCCTCGGCACAAACCGACGTTCTGCGTCAATTGAATGATGCAGCATCCGGCACCGGAAACGCCCGGCAGATTTTGTCCGACTTGACTGAAGAAGCAAACGTCAGCCCAACCTCGGAAAGCAACACGGAAGACGAAACCTCCGAAAGCTCGGAAGAATCCGATTCCGCACTTTTGGCTTCTCTTGAAGAATTTTCCGATGAGTCGGATTCGGGAAACAAGGTTGAATCCATTGCCATTCATGCGGACATAGAAGAAACGCATTTAAGTGAAATAACCGAGCCGGACACGGAGCCGGAAGAAACTCAGCCGACAGCGCAAAACGTTACAGACATTACTGCCAACATCACAGCCGATGTGACTGCCGACTGGGACGAAAAACGCTGTGCGGACTTTGCGGCCTCTTTGATTTCACAAATCAAATTGCAGCTGAAGGAACAAAAAGTTTCCGAAGCGTCTGATCAGGAAGCTTTTCCGGTTGAACAAAAGACCGAACTTACCGGCAGCGAAACTCCGACGTCCAAGGACGAAGGAGACAAACAGAAAGAATATTTCAGACACGTTCAAAAAATCAGAAACGCATATCGGAAAGTCGCGAGGAATCCGCTTGCTTCGCGAAGAAAAATTTCCTAACGAAAGCGGGCAACAGCTCATAAAGGAGAAAAAATGACTGAATACAAAGCCTTCAGCAATACCGTCGTCGTTTTCAAAGAACCGACGATTTCGCAAATCGTTCCCAAATCCGGCCCGAATGCCGGTAAAGAAACTTCCGTATTGGAGTTCAAAGCCTATAAGCCTCACTTCGTGAAGCAGCAAGACGGTTCCTTCCAGCAGGACAAAGACGGAACCGAGTTCTTCAGTGTCCGTTACTACGGTAAAGAAAGCTCGGCAAAAAGAATGGCTGCGGGTATCAAAGAAGGAATGATGCTTGAAGTGCGCGGGGATGTCTCAACTCGTGAATTTAGCGGGAAGAACGGTAAACAGATGCAGGAAAACGTCTTAACCGCTAAAGGAATTGCGGTGTCGCTCAATCAGCCCGGTTTGAAGATTGATTACTCGCGCCCTAAAGCTAAAGAGCAGGAAGCCGAGCGTTAAAACGCTCCGAACATGACAGACCGTCCGCACTTGCGGACGGTTCCGAGGATCAATCATGAAAACAACCAACCGAGAAACCATAAAACTCACCGTAAATGTTCTCATCAGGAAATTTTGCGAAGACAAAGCCGCCAAAAATTTTTCCATGAGTAAACAGGAAGCCGAGGACTACGGCGCTTGTGAAGAAACTTCTTTGCGCGAAGAGGATAAGGACAAACTTTTTGAAGATTTCGCACTGGATTGTTTCACACGACCGAGCTTTTCCAATAACGGAGAACGGCTATGAACGAAAAATACAATGCATACGTTCGCTCCGTTGCCGACTACTTCATTGAAGAGATGAAAAAAGGAACGGCACCGTGGCAGCCAGACTGGGATAACGCAGCCAATGTCGTGCCGGTCAGTGCCGTTACCGATGCCCCTTACCGAGGCACCAATGCTCTTTTGCTGATGGCTGTCCGAATGAGCCAAGGTTACGGAGATAACCGTTGGCTCACTTTTCGTCAGGTTCAGGAGCTCGGCGGGAAAGTAAAAAAGGGAGAACACGGCACCAAGTGCATCTTTTGGAAGCACTTAGTGGAAAAGGACGAAAAAGATGAGGACAAAACGGTAGAACGCCTCATTCCCTGTCCGTTTGTCGTTTTTAATTCCGAGCAATGTGAAAATCTGAAACTCAAGAAATTTGAGACGCCTGAGCACGAATGGACTCCGTTGGAGGCTGCCGAACGCATTCTTGACAAGTCAGGCGCCAAGATCGAAGAGATAGAACAAAACCAGTCTTACTATGTTCCGGCTTTGGACAAGATCGTTCTTCCTCTGAGAACTCAATTTAAAGATGCTGAAGGTTTTTATGCAACGGCGCTGCACGAACTCGGTCACTGGACCGGGCACAGTTCCCGCCTTAACAGGCCGATACTGAATAAGTTTGGTACCCCTGACTACGCAAGAGAGGAACTTCGCGCTGAAATATCTTCGATGATGGTCTGCAGCGGTCTGGGCATCAAACGCAAAGCTCAAAACAGCGCCGCATACGTGAACAACTGGATCGAGGTTCTCAAAAAAGATCCTAAAGAATTATTCCGGGCGTGTGCGGACGCCGAAAAAATTAAGGATTATTTATTCGGGATAGACAAATCTCTGGGATTAACGGCGGAGCCTCCGGCTAAGAAAGACAAAAGCCCGGACAACAAAGAAGCAAAGGCCGCCCTTCAGACATCGGCACTACAAACCTACAAGGAGTTGCCCAATTATCAACAGAAATATATTCAGAGTTCGATGCTGAATTTTCTGACGCAGCCGTTATCCAATCCGTACCAATTTCAAAAACCATCACAAAAATCCCGAGTCATTGATATTGAAAGGTAGTCGTCATGCAATTATGGATTGCGGAAAAACCCTCTGTTGCCAAAGCTATTTGCGCAGAGTTGGGAATTGTAAAGAAGGGAGCCGGTTTTAACGAATGCAAGGGCGGCAACACCGTTACTTGGTGCTTTGGTCACCTTTTGGAGCAGGCGGGGCCTGATGCCTACACACCTGATGATGTTCCTGTCACCAAGAAAGGCGGGAAAATCTGGCGAATGCAGGATTTGCCGATTTTCCCGTCGGTGTGGAAACTCAACGTCAAACCGGACAGAGGCGTCAAAACCCAGCTCAGAACCATCAAAACGCTGCTTACTAAGGCCGATAGTATCGTCAATTGCGGCGACCCGGATAGAGAAGGACAGCTCCTTGTTGATGAGATTTTGGAGTTTTATAAATGCCGAAAACCCGTCAGTCGTTTTTGGGTGTCTGCACAAGATCCCGCGTCTATTAAAAAAGGCTTGAAATCTCTTAAACCAAACAGCCAATTTCAAGGAATGAAGCTTGCAGCTCTGGGCCGATCCAGAGCCGATTGGCTGCTGGGAATGAATCTGACCAGAGCTTTGACACTTACCCACGGTGCCAAGGAAAGAAAACTCATAGCAGTAGGCCGCGTTCAAACCCCTACTCTAGCTCTAGTTGCCGAACGAGACAGAACGATCAAAAACTTTAAGGCTGTCCCTTATTTTGTTATAAAAGCTGAAGTATCCGGCGGTCGCGGTAGTTTTACTGCGCTCTGGAAACCTTCCGACCAACAGGAGGGTTTGGACTCTGAAGGCCGTCTAGTGAATTCGGCAGTCGCAAAGAGTTTGTCAGACAAGCTTAAACCGACAAAAACGGCAGTAGTCAGAACAACGGAAACCGTGCCCAAAAAGCTGGCTCAGCCCCGGGCCTTTTCGCTCGCGGACATTCAGCTAGAAGCAAGCAACAAATACGGTTTTTCTGCTCAGGAAACACTGGATACCTGTCAAAGTCTGTATGAAATTCATAAAGCAGCAAGCTATCCCAGAAGCGATTGTCAATACTTGCCGGAATCTCAGTTTAGTGACGCGCCTAAAGTCCTTGCAGCCATTGCGAAAACTTGCCCCAAGCTGAAGGAGTTGGTCTTAAAAGCCGATCCGACTGTTAAGTCTCAAACTTGGAACGATAAGAAGATAACTGCTCACCACGGAATTATCCCGACGCAGCTGCCGGTTGACTGGACGGCATTAAGCGATAAGGAACAAAAGATTTATGAACTGATCGGACGCCGATATTTGGCTCAATTTTTCCCGGTTCATCAATTTAATTCTTGCTCTATCGACTTAGACCTAGGCGGTGAGACGTTCATCGGTAAAGGAAAAACCGTTACCAGCCTCGGATGGAAAGTCGTTTACCAAAATCAAACCGACCCGGATACCGATAAAACCGAGTCCGACCAGATTCTTCCTTCAGTAAAAAGCGGCGATATTTTAAAAGTCCTAAAGACTGAAACGAAAAACGAACTTACCAAGCCGCCCGCGTATTTCACCGAAGGCACGCTGATTGCGGCTATGGAGAAAATTCATACCGTAGTGGACAACCCGGAATATAAAAAATATTTAAGGAAGCTCTGTAAAATGCTTGATTCTTCCCAATGGCCTTTAGAGACTTA
>ENA-ORUX01001822-ORUX01001822.1-human-gut-metagenome-genome-assembly--contig:-NODE-1822-length-15262-cov-2.386861_pt1 | contig 15262 bp, 12 predicted proteins | sample MGYA00242087_ERZ509225 | MGnify/ENA primary metagenome ERZ509225 (study PRJEB26280, sample SAMEA2338864) | human gut metagenome | biome: human gut; feature: human-associated habitat; material: faeces... | reverse complement strand
CCGGGGGGAACGTGAGCAGACAGTTCGAGAACCTGCCCCTGCAACGGAACTACGCGACCAACATAACGGCCACGTTCGAGAAAAGCGGTAGCAATTAAACGTAAGATGAATGAACTGAAAACTGATATATAAACAATTTGAATTATTCCTCCCTTCCTAAAACGGATGTGTAGGGATCATTCAGCAACATTTAACAAAGTATGAGAAAAGTTTTTCTATTGGTAGTGAGCCTCGTTGTGGCTCTTACCGCATGTCAGAAGGAGGAAGCTCCTTTCGCTCCCGACGGAGCAAACACTCAGACAATTACCATCTCCATTCCGCAAGGGATGCAGAGCCGTGCAGTCGGAACGTATGCCAACGCAGCCGATTACGGTAAGGCAGTCGAAATTAATCGTTGTATTCTCCAGGTTTACCGTGAAGGAGTGGCTTACGGCGATCCCATGGTCGTAGGCGTACAAACCAGCGAGAATAAAAAGACCGCCACGTTCAACCTGCGCCTGGTGGCTCAGCAGAAATACGATTTCGTGTTCTGGGCGGACTGCGCTACTGAAACTAACAACGGTACGTTCAGTGACCTGCATTACAATACCAGTGATTTGACCAACATCACGGTAATGGGTGGCTATGTGGGTAACAACGATGAGTTCGATGCTTTCTTTTTCTGCAAAACAGACTACACGGTTACCGAATCCTTTGCAGAAACAAGTTGGGTACTTCGCCGTCCTTTCGGTCAGTTGAACGTGAAGACCAATGATATGACTGCTATTTACGACAACACACTGAAACCGACGAAGGTAAAAGTTGCCCTTACGGCCCTGCCAACCTCATTCAACGCCAAGACGGGTACGGTTGGAGAGCAAACTGCCAATGTGGAATACGAAGCCGAAGTCATCAACCAAGCAAACGGTGAACTGACGGTGGACTACATCTGGGCACCTGTTGAAGAGGCAGCTTTGGTTAACTTTTCGATGAAATTCTACAATAACGAAACACTGATTTGCGAGAATGAAGACTTCAAGAACATTCCGGTTCGCCGTAACTACAAAACGAACGTATCGGGTAACTTGTTGACGAAGCAAGGTACGATCAACGTTACCATCGATCCGGATTTTGAGCAACCAGACATCGAACAAGAAATTGTAGAGGTAGCTACGGTAGCCGATGTGACAGAGGCTATCAAAAACGGTGCAACCACAATCATTGTGAAAGAAGCCCCGACGAGCGATGCAGCAATAGAGATTCCGCACACGCTGACCGAAGAACAGGCCGCCAAAGAATTATCCATCTCGCTGCCGACTACGAATCAACAAGTAACCATCCAATATACTACTAAACAGACCGGTGCTGCTCCCAAGACCGTTAATATCACGGCTCCCAACACGAACAACCTGGTCATTGAATTGCCCCAATCAACCGTTACGCTGAATGGCGCCAACTACAATAAGGTAAGTGCCACAACAGCCGATAACACGTTGATCATCCCCGAAGATGTTACGATAGAAACCTTGATCGTGAATAAAGGTAACGTGGAGATCTACGGTACGGTTAACAATATCACACTCGAAGAGGGTGCCGGAATCGTAAAGACCTACGCTGTAGGTGATGCCGAAACACTGAAAAAGGCAGCCGAACTGGTTGCTAACCGCCAATGTGCTAAGATCGTGTTAACGGCCGATATCGACCTGAAAGGCAGCACCGACAACCTCTGGACTCCGATCAACGCGGAAAACAACGTCTTCACCGAGTTCGATGGTGGCAACCACACGATTAGCAATCTTTATGTGAATAACACCAAAGAACAAAACAATTACTATGGAGGGTTGTTTTATGTGCTTCAAGGCACGATCAAAGACCTGACTATCGATGGAGCTGACGTGATTTGTAACCGTGGTGGTGCATTGGTTGGCCGCATGGATTGTGGTACGTTGGAAAACTGCCATGTAAAGAACGCTACGGTCACGAGTGTCCAAAAGGCTGCCGGACTAGTTGGTTTTGTATGCAGCAGTGCCAAAGATGTGACGATTCGCAATTGTTCGGTCGATCAATGCAAGCTTAACACCCCTAACACGGATGGTATTTATCAGGCCGGAGGTCTTATCGGTTACCTACAATCATTTGACCGCAACGTACTTATCGAGGGTAACTCGGTGAGTGGTATCTCCTTCCAAAAGGTATATGCTCCGGCAGATTCTGTTAAAGACAAACTTTATGATTTGGAACAATGTTATTCACATGCCTTTATCGGAACAATTGCCAACTACTCAGCAGATGCTGACGCTTACAACACATACACTATCGAGTTACGCAACAATAAGGTGGCTGAACAGATAACGGATATTCCTACTTTGAACGGCCGTACCGATGACTACATCGGCTGGTGGGCAGGTTATTACGGGGATACAGGTAAAGCTTTCACTCCTAAAGTGGTAGTCGATGGTGTAGCCAAGGATTGCTGGGTGTATGTAAAATACGTTTACGACCAATTGACGAACGGGAAAGATATTACCATCTACCAAAATTGCGACCTCACAAAATGTTCTGAAACGAAAGGGACAATCAATATTCCGGAAGGGACGATACTCACCATCCGTTCTGGTAAACTAACCGTAGGCGAGAATCAAATCGCCAACATCGACGAGATTAATATCACCGGTCCCGGCTCCATTGTTGATGAAAACGGGAACACGTTGTACCCAAGAAGCATTGAGTAAACCCACTAGCGGGATATATGCTTGATAGCTAAAGAAAACCGGATCAAAGCCATCTTGTCGATTGACAGAACCAACGCAACGATGGTGGTATGACCCCAAATAATTACTACCCGGAGGAACCTGACCGTTCCTCCGGGTTCAATATAAAGAGATACGAACTCTAAAAAAACAAGTAACAAATCATAAAAAAGGTCGGCGCTACTGATGCAACGCCGACCTTTTTTTTGTCAATAACCTTATCTTATATCACGTGATTAACTTTTCTCTTCACATACACTTTCACCTCGGGAAGACTAACCGGTCCGAAGATCGTGTCTTGACTTGCTACTTGCTGCATTGGAGCAACTGCAGTTGTGTTTTCCACTTTTTCGTGATCAGCATAAGCACACACGATATGTTCTGCTCTGGCATGATTCAAACTACGTCCACCGATAAACACTGTAATTACAGCCACGAATACTATGATAATATACTTCATCATTTTATTTTATATTTAAAAATTAAACAACCATTTTTGTTAACTCTCTTTATTTCGTTGTTGTTGTCTTTCAACAATACAAAAGTACGACACTTCCCCCTACCGGGGAAATTATCCAAGTTATACTTTAGTTGTCATAAGGTTAAATATATGTTAGGCTTAAAAAAGAAAATCCTCTCTTTTATAATTATTAACCAAGTCGGTTTTCTCCGCACTGCAAAGGGTTTGACGAGTATTTCACGTTAAAGATCGCACGTTAACGAAATCCTAATTCACCCCTTTAAAGCTCAAATTTTTAAGGGAAACGATTTATCGGGAAATCTTGATTTAAGGTTAAATGAAAAGGATGAAGAGGGGGTAAAAAAATCCCTTTCCTATCAGATTACCTCCCCTAACCCCTCCTACACAGGAGGGGAAACCGCTTGGTAATCAACTCTCCCCCTGTGTAAGGGGGAGTTGGAGGGGGTAGTGATTAGTTATCGTACTTCCGAGCCCGGTTTCACCTCTTTATCCGGAGAGACAAAGGAAAGCGTTCCATCGGCATTCTCGGCCATCAAGATCATTCCTTGCGATACGATACCTTTCAACGGTTTCGGTTCCAAATTTATCAACACGCTGACTTGGCGACCGATCACCTCTTCCGGAATATAATGCTCAGCGATACCGGAAACGATCGTACGTTGATCAATTCCCGTATCCACGGTCAACTTCATCAACTTCTTGGTCTTAGCCACTTTCTCGGCTGCAATGATCTTACCTACCCGAATATCCATCTTCATGAAATCCTCGAACTGGATGTTCTCCTTGGCAGGGGCAGCCTTCACGGAAGCCATCTCGTTTGCTTTCTTCGTGGCCAACAATTTATCGATCTGGGCTTGAATCGTTGCATCCTCGATCTTCTCGAACAACAACCCGGCCTCTCCCAGTTCATGTCCGGCAGGAATCACGCCATCTCCCATTTTATCCCAATCGATCACGTCAATATTCATGAACTCACGCAATTTCTGGGAAGAGAACGGCATGAACGGTTCCATCAACGTGGAAAGGTTGGCAGAAATCTGTAAACAGATATTCAAAATCGTCTTCACCCGTCTCTCATCCGTCTTGATAACCTTCCAAGGTTCGGTATCTGCCAAATATTTATTCCCCAAACGAGCCAGATTCATTGCCTCTTTCAACGCATCGCGGAAATGGAAGGTCTCCAGACTCTTCTCCACACGTTCCACGATTTGCGGAATCTCTGCCAAGACCTCTTTATCGTAATCCGTCAACTCGCCCCGTTCCGGTACCCGGTTGGCAAAATACTTTTGCGTCAATACCAGCGTACGGTTAATGAAGTTTCCATAGATTGCTACCAACTCGCTGTTATTCCGGGTTTGGAAATCTTTCCAGGTAAAGTCGTTATCTTTTGTCTCGGGAGCATTTGCCGTCAGCACGTAACGTAACACGTCCTGTTTACCGGGGAACTCCACGAGATACTCGTGCAACCATACCGCCCAGTTCCGGGAAGTGGAAATCTTATCACCTTCCAAATTCAAGAACTCGTTGGCCGGCACGTTATCCGGTAATATATAAGAACCCTCGGCTTTCAACATGGCCGGGAAAATGATACAATGGAAAACAATATTATCCTTCCCGATAAAATGAATCATCCGAGTCTCCGGGTCTTTCCAGTATTTTTCCCATTCCGGAGTCAAGTCTTTCGTGGCTGAAATATACCCGATCGGGGCATCAAACCACACGTAAAGCACTTTTCCTTCGGCTCCCTCGATCGGAACGGGAACACCCCAATCCAAATCACGGGTCACCGCACGAGGTTGCAAACCGTTGTCCAACCAGGATTTACATTGTCCGTAAACATTCGGTTTCCACTCTTTATGTTCTTCCAATATCCACTCTTTCAACCAACCTTCATACTGATCCAAAGGCAGATACCAGTGCTTTGTCTCTTTCAGTTCCGGTTTGTTTCCCGTGATGGCAGACACCGGATCAATCAAATCGGTAGCGTTCAAGCTAGTTCCACAAGCCTCACACTGATCCCCGTATGCCCGTTCGTTTCCGCAATGGGGACATTTCCCCACGATATAACGGTCTGCCAAAAATTGTCCGGCCTTCTCGTCATAGAATTGCATGGAAGTCTTCTCGATAAATTTCCCCTCGTCATACAACTTCTTGAAAAAAGCGGAAGACAAATCGTGGTGCGTTTTTGAACTTGTCCGGGAATATATATCAAACGAAATACCCAGTTCTTCGAAAGAATCCTTAATGATCTTGTGATAACGATCAACAATATCCTGCGGGGTCACTCCCTCTTTTTGAGCCTTGATCGTGATCGGCACCCCGTGTTCGTCCGATCCACCGATAAATGCCACATCCTCGCCTTTCTTCCTCAGATACCTCACGTAAATATCGGCAGGCACGTATACCCCTGCCAAGTGTCCGATATGCACGGGTCCATTCGCGTAGGGCAAGGCCGTGGTAACCAAATTTCTCTTGAACTTACTCATATATCCTGTTTATAAACTTTTGAACTCTAGTGGCGCAAAGTTAGAAAAATATTAGTTACCTTCGTACTATAATAACAAAACTTCAACTTTTATGTTACGACCTATATACCTGCAGCCGGGAGACAAGGTGGCTTTAATTTCACCCTCGGGTATCGCGACAAAAGAACAGCTGGATGCAGCATGTTCGCTCCTGACTTCTTGGGAGTTGGAACCCGTACCCGGACAACACGTTCTCTCCCGACACGGAAGATTGGCAGGCACGGACGAAGAACGATTACATGATTTGCAAACAGCCCTTGACGCCGAGGACATCCGGGCCATCTGGTGCATGGCGGGAGATTACGGTATGTTACGTATCGTGCAGGAAGCAGATTACTCCATATTCCAAGGAAACCCCAAATGGGTGATCGGTATGAATGACATCACGGTATTACATGCCAAACTCCATTCTCTCGGGATCGAGAGTTTACACGCCTTCATGCCGTCCAACTACAAGAACACCTCTCCGAAAGTAGTCACGCAATTACGGAATTTCCTTTTCGGGATCATCTCCTCATACGCCATCCCCGCCCACCCGTTCAACCGGACGGGAATCGTGGAAACCGAAATGATCGGCGGTATGCTGCAATGGGTGAATAACCTGCATGACACTTGCATCGAACGGAACACGAGAGGAACAATCCTTTTCCTCGAGGACCCGTCTGACGATCTGTACGAAATCGACCGGAGCGTGAAATGTATGAAATACGCCGGAAAATTCCAGCACTTGGCCGGACTGGTCGTCGGGGAATTCGGGAAAGACTCGACCCCGGGATTTAAAGAAGAAGTGTATCAACTGATCCATGAAGCCGTGGAAGATTACACGTACCCCGTGTGCTTCGGCCTTCCGGTCGGACACGTACGCAACAATTTTCCCCTGATCCTGGGTGCAAACGTGGAATTAGTCGTTCACCCGAAAGGAGCGGAACTACATTTCCCCTGATCACGTACACGCCATGCACAGAATTTTATTGGTAACCCTATTTTTAATTTACACGACAATGAACAATATTGTTTATCCGGCCAAGCTGGACACCCTATACCAGGCGATCGACAATCGCCAGTCACAACACGATTTGCCTTTGATCGGCATCTCCGCCAATTTTGAAAACGGAAATTCATGTATCGAACACTCGTACGTGATCTCGATCCTGCAAGCAGGAGCCATCCCCGTGCTACTTCCCGTACATAACGACATCGAGACGCTCCGAAAGACCATCGAAACGCTCGACGGACTAATGCTTACCGGAGGCGGGGACATTAATCCGCTGTATGGGAACGAGGAACCTCTTCCCCCTCTCGGTAGCATTGATGCTGCCAGAGATCAATTCGATTTCACACTGGTAAAACTGGCTTCCGACCGGCAAATACCTATTTTCGGAATCTGCCGCGGCCACCAGATCATCAACATGGCTTTCGGGGGGACAAACTATCAGGACATCTATTCCCAGCATGACCAGCAACTACTGAAACACAGCCAGTCCATCAGCCGGGAATACGGTTCCCACACGGTAAACGTTGTCCCCAACACCACGCTTCATGCTGTCCTCGGAACAGACTCGCTAATCGTGAATTCGTATCATCACCAGGCCATCAAAGAAGTAGCACCCGGTTTCCGGGTAAGTGCCACCTCCCCCGACGGCATCGTGGAGGCCATGGAAGGGATGCCCGGCCACCGCATATTCAGCGTGCAATGGCACCCGGAGAAAATGGCCGTCCGCCCGGATGAACAAATGATGAAATTATTCTATTATTTCGTGGACGAGGCCACCTTGTTTAAGAAAGCCAAAGAAATACACCGGAACAGCCTCATCGTGGATTCCCATTGCGACACACCGATGAAGTTCACCAAAGGATTCAATTTCGGACAACGCCATGAGAATGTAAAAGTGGATCTGCCTAAGATGCAAGAAGGACGAGAAGATGCCGTTTTCATGGTTGCCTATCTTCATCAGGACGCCCGGGATGATGAATCCCTGCAAGCAGCCACGCAAAAAGCAGTGGATATCCTTTACCAAATTTCCGAGCAAGTAAAACAAAACGGGGACCAAGTAGGCATTGCCTATACTGTCGACGATCTGATCTATTTAAAGAATGCCGGGAAGAAAGCCATCTTCCTTGCCATCGAGAACGGGTATGCCATAGGCAAAGATCTCGGTAATCTTACCATGTTCAAAGACATGGGAATCACTTACATCACCTTATGTCATAACGGAAGTAATGATATTTGTGATTCCGCCAAAGGAGAACCGGAACACAACGGTTTAAGCCCATTCGGTCGGGAAGTCGTGAAAGAGATGAACCGCCTCGGTATCATCATCGACATTTCGCATACCAGCGCAAAAACAGTGCAGGATGTACTGGAACTCAGCACGGCACCCATTATCGCTTCCCACTCCTCCGCACGGGCTTTATGCGATCACCCGCGCAACCTCACGGATGATCAAATCAAGGCGATCGCAGCTAAAGGTGGAGTGGTACAGGTATGCCTCTACAACTGGTTCTTAAGCAAACAACCGAACCCAACGATTCTGGACGCCGTGGCACACATCAATCACATCGTGCAACTGGTCGGCATTGACCACGTGGGTATCGGCACGGACTTTGACGGCGATGACACGGAAAAACTAATCGGCTGCCGGGCTGCCAACGAAGTGATCAACCTCACGGTGGAACTTCTCCGACAAGGATACACCGCAGAGGAATTACATAAATTATGGGGAGATAATCTATTGAGAGTGTTGAATAGCGTGCAAAATTAAAATACGATCTTACTATTTCAATTCACGCGCAATTTACATTTCAAACCATGACAATCGAAGCGTTACGCCAGAAATTTACGAACAAACTACCCGGTAAAGCGGCACAAGACCGGATGTCTCCCCAGCCGAAATTCGTAGAAGGGAAAAAGGGAATTCATCAAGGTCTTCCCATCAATAGTGCCGTCATGCTACTCCTTATCCCCCACCAAGGTGATCTGGCGATACCCTTCATCAAAAGAACAAACGTGGGCAAATACCATGGAGGACAAATAGCCTTGCCCGGCGGTAAAACGGAACCGGGAGACGGGAACAGCCTGCACACGGCATTACGCGAATGCGAGGAAGAGATCGGAGTGACTTCCAAGGAGGTCACGGTTATCGGGAAATTAAGCGACGTGTATATTCCATTAAGTAACTTTAATATAACTCCCTTTGTTGGAACTATCCCGGAAATGCCTAATTTTGTACTCTCGAAAAATGAGGTAGAAAAAGTGATTATCATCCCGTTAAAAGACTTACTGGACGACAGGAATAAAACAAGTCAGGTATTGTACCGACAGGAGCAAAAAATTATTGCCCCGGGGTACAAGATCGGAGAAAATTTCATCTGGGGAGCCACGGCCATGATGATCGCGGAACTGGAAGCCGTGATAAAAAACGAACAATAAAATGACTGAACGCGAGATGAAGAACAAACTTTGCATATACATTCTCTTCCTGTTACTTGGCTGCATAGCTTGTAATTTTTCCTCTACACAGGGGAAATACAAAACACTTGCCAACGAGACATGGGAACGAGATAGTAATTACAAATTCGAACTCGACATCACGCAACCCGGCACTTACCACCTCAGCACCTGCATCCGTCACTCTACCGACTATAAACAAAGAAACATCAGTTGCTACTTGACCATTCGACATCAAGGATTAGAAATGGATCAAGAGAACTCTGACAGTATACCCTGCGACAACTGCTGCAGGTGGTTCGGTCAAGGACTCACGGGACTAAAAACAGTCGTGCAACCGATTGACCGGATTTTCCATTTTGACTCCACCGGTATTTATACCGTGGAAATCAAACACCGGATGAAAGATAAACAACTGACAGGGATTAAAAATATTGGCATTAAAATAAAATCCACAACTTATTATGGCGAAGAATAAACTGGCGAAATTTGCCGAAATGGAAACCTTGGAAAACGTGTTCCAGCCCACCCATGAAGAAGTATTCCGCACGGATTACAAACTAAAAGGGAAATGGGGAGAACAAGTTTTCGGCAATGATCACCCGATCGTTTTAGAAGTGGGATGCGGCAAAGGAGAGTACTCCGTGGGATTGGGCGAACTTTATCCCGAAAAGAATTTCATCGGATTGGACATCAAGGGAGCCCGCATGTGGACAGGTGCAAAAGCGGCAGAAGAAAAAGGAATGCAGAACGTTGTTTTCCTGCGTACCCACGCGGAAGAACTGGAATCCATTTTCGCTCCCGGAGAAATTTCCGAAATATGGATCACCTTTCCCGACCCGCAAATGGCAAAAGCCCGCAAGCGTCTCACGGGAACCCGTTTCCTTTCCCTATATCGAAAATTCTTAAAAGAGAACGGGCTCATTCATTTGAAAACAGACAGTCCTTTCCTCTATCAATACACGGCAGAGCTGGTGAAAATCAATCATCTACCCGTGAACATCAACACGAGCGATCTTTACGGAAGTGGACTGGATGATAAGATATTAGGCATCAAAACGTTTTACGAACGACAGTGGTTATCACGAGGGAAAACCATTAAATACATCCAATTTTCATTAGCCGGGTCGCCCCAACTCGTGGAACCCGAAATCGATATTGAAAAGGATGATTATCACAGTGAAACACAATTCATGATGAGATAATTGAAAACGAACTAATTCACGATTTAAGAATTACGATTTATGATTGAAAAACATTCATTCATAGAAAAGAATCTAAAATCATAAATCTAAAATCAAGAAACTAAACAGATTATGAAATCTAAAATAGATCGGACTTGTAACTCGCCGAAGGCAAAACCCCGAGTGTTAATGGCGATGAGCGGCGGAATTGATAGCACGGTAGCTGCCATGCTACTCCTAGACCAAGGGTACGAACTGGTAGGAGTTACTTATCGGGTATACGATCAAATCTCCCAAGCTTGCATGGAGAAAGAAAAAGGGTGCTGCAGCGTGAATGCTATTTTCGAGGCCAAACACATGGCCCAACAAATGGGATTCGAACATCATATTCTCGATATTCGTAAAGATTTCAATGATCTGGTGATCCGGAATTTTATTGATGAATACTTGCAAGGACACACCCCCAATCCTTGTGTTCTCTGCAATTCCACAATCAAGTGGGGAAAACTGATCACCCTGGCCGACGAGTTGGGATGTGATTATATTGCCACGGGACACTACGCCCGCATCGGTCAACAAGACGGACGTTATTTCCTGCGTAAAGGAGTGGACGAGACCAAAGACCAGACTTATTTCCTCTGGACGTTAACCCAAGAGAATCTTGCCCGCACGATCTTTCCTCTGGGTGAATTAACAAAACCTGAAGTACGACAAATTGCCCTAGAGAAAGGATACGAGAAACTCTCCAAGAAAAGCGAGAGTCAGGAAATCTGTTTCATCCCAGACAATGATTATCGCACCTTCCTCGCCGAGAACGTGGGAAACTTTGCCGAGAAATACGGTCCCGGATTATTTGTCGACACTTCCGGCAAACGCCTGGGAGAACACCGGGGATTCCCCAACTACACGATCGGCCAACGCAAAGGACTTGGCATTGCCCTGGGGCATCCCATGTTCGTGGTCGACATCCGTCCGGAAAGCAATGAAGTCGTACTGGGAACCCGGGAAGAATTGCAAGGAACCACGTTCCGGGCAAAGAACATCAACCTTATGAAATACGCCTCCCTACCCGATGGCTTCGAAGTAAACGCCAAAATCCGTTATCGCAACCGGGGAGCGCAAGCCTCCGTCTATCACGAAAACGACTTGCTCCGGGTAGAATTTCACGAAGGCATGGACTCGATCACCCCGGGACAAAGTGCCGTCCTGTACGAAGGGCCCGATGTCGTGGGGGGAGGAATCATTATCTGAACACAAAAATTTAAATTTATCCGTTTAACTTGTTATCTATAATCTTCGTCAACACCTCCCGAAGCGTGCCTCCCATGGCACGTACCATCTTCGGCACGAAACTATTGGAAGTCATTCCCGGCGTAGTGTTCACCTCCAACATAAAAATCTCGTCCTCCCGAACGATATAATCCACCCGAACGATCCCTTCACACCTTAATATATCGTAGATCATCGAGGACAAGGTTTTGATCCGTTTCGTCAACTCGGGAGAGATACGAGCCGGGATAATTTCATCCGACTTTGTCGGGTTGTATTTTGCCTCGAAATCAAAGAACTCATTCTTGGGTATCACCTCGGCAATCGGCATGGTAATATCCATATCCCCGGCTTTCACGACCCCGCAAGTCAATTCCGTCCCGTCTATAAACGTCTCGACCAACACTTCCCGACAGAGAGCAAAAGCTTTCTTCAAAGCCTCTTCCAACTGGGCAGCCTCCTTCACTTTCGTCACCCCGAAACTGGAACCCTCTGCATTCGGTTTCACGAAACAAGGCAACCCCACCTCGTTGATAATCTCGTTCACGTCATATTCCATTCCCCGGCTCAACATCACGGAATCGGCCACGTTTACCCCGTAACTATTCAAATAAGTACTACACGTATGCTTGTCGAAAGTCAAAGCAGAAGCCAACACGTTACAACCGCCGTAAGGCACACCCATCATATCCAGATACCCCTGCAACAACCCGTTCTCCCCGGGAACACCGTGTATCGTGATATAGGCAAAATCAAACAGAATCTTCTCCCCGTTCCGGGTAAACGAGAAATCATTCCTGTCCACGGGGTACTTTTCCTCCCCGATCTCCACGTGCCAATCCCGTCCTCTCAGAATAACGAGATATTTGTTGTACTTGGTTTCATCCACCTCGGCGTATATATTCTTCCCGGATTTTATGGAAACCTCATACTCTGAGGAATTTCCTCCGGCGATAATGGCAATATTTTTCATTTTGAATTCATCTTTTATAACGTGACAAAAATACAAAAAAGAGAATAGGAGATGATAAAAAGTTTATATTTTTGCAAGCCTCAATAACACAAGGAAATGACAAAGACAAACGACTTGACACAAGGGAGCATCAGCAAGGGAATCTGGAGCATGGCGATTCCCCTTATCACGGCCTCTTTCGTTCAAATGGCATACAACATGACCGACATGATCTGGCTGGGACATTTGGGTAGCGAGAGCGTGGCAGCCGTCGGCGTGGCCGGATTTTTCACGTGGATATGTAACGCTTTATCATTTATCAGTAAAGTCGGGGCAGAAGTCACAATTTCCCAATCCCTAGGGGCACGGGCAAGCAAAAGAGCCCGGGCATATGCCAACCAATCGGCCATGCTGTCATCCATCATTGCCTTGGGATACGCCTGCATGATTTACATCGCGGCCCCCATGTTGGTCGGATTGTTCCATCTGGAAGAAAACATCTCGGAATTAGCCATCATATACATGCGCCTGGTTACGCCCGGCCTGTTCTTCACGTTCAACAACAACACGTATAGCGGACTGTACAACGGGCAAGGGGACAGTAAAACCCCGTTGAAAATCGTCGCTACCGGATTAATATTCAACATCGTCCTCGACCCCCTGTTAATATACGGGTACGGTTTCGTTCCGGCACTGGGAACGGCAGGTGCGGCCATCGCCACCACGTTCTCCCAGCTAGTCGTATTTTCCATCTTCATTTGGAACCTTTATTTCCGTAATTCATCCATCGGGAAACTATATTTTATCACCCGATTAAGAGCCCGGTTCGTGAAACGTATCGTTTCTCTCGGTTTACCCGTAAGCATGCAAAGCGCTTTATTCGCCATGTTCTCCCTGACACTGGCCACCGTCGCAGCCCAATGGGGCCACATCGGGGTTGCCGTGCAGAGCGTGGGCGCGCAGATCGAGGCCATCACGTGGATGACAGCCGCAGGCTTTTCTACGGCCCTGGCTGCCTTCACGGGACAAAACTTCGGGGCCCGCAACTTGGACCGCATACGCTTGGGATACCATTACACGTTGAAGCTCGCCGGGGGAATCGCCTTAATTGCCTGCCTCGCCTTCCTGTTCTTCAGTAAAGAAATATTCAGCGTGTTTATCAACGAACCGCAGACCCTTATTGCAGGAAGCGCGTACCTGAAAATTCTCGCTATTTCACAGATATTCTCGGCCATAGAACAGGTCACCGCCGGAGCTTTCAACGGATGCGGACGTACCACCCCGCCCGCCATCGTGGGCATCCTTCTTACCGGAGCCCGCATCCCGTTGGCCTATTACCTGGTTACCTTCCCTTCACTCGGGTTAGACGGCATCTGGTGGAGCATATCCCTCTCCAGCGTCATGAAGGGCATCGTGCTGGCCATCTGGTACCAATCTTTTCAGAAACGTCTGGAAAACGGGCAATATAAACCCGCCGGAATTCTGGGAAAAATGCACGCCGTGGCAAGTCGCCTTTGGCAGCAATTTAATTGAAAATTGTAAGCATAAATCGGTATTCAATAAGAATCTCGTTCTTTTCGTGCCATTACGCCATGAAATTATTACAGAAAAAATTCTGTAATTTTTCGGCATAAAGATTGTTGATGTAAAAAATAAGGCTTACATTTGACGGCGTTAAAAAAGCAACAAATAGCCATTTAAGAAACGTATAACAATAAAAAATTACAGAAATGAAAGTAACAGTTGTAGGAGCAGGAAACGTTGGTGCAACTTGCGCGAACTGCATCGCAGAAAAGGACATTGTCAATGAAGTTGTTCTTTTGGACATTAAAGAAGGCGTTGCTGAGGGTAAATCATTGGATATGTGGCAAACCGCCCCGATCAATCTTTATGACACCCGTATCAAAGGTGTAACGAACGATTACGAGGCTACCAATAATTCAGAAGTTGTGGTCATCACTTCAGGTCTTCCCCGTAAACCGGGAATGAGCCGGGATGACTTAATCGCAACAAACGCCGGTATTGTAAAATCAGTTACTGAAAATATTATCAAGCACTCCCCGAATGCCAAAATCATTATCGTATCCAACCCGCTTGACGTAATGTGCTACTGCGCTTACTTGACGGCCAAGATTGACTCAAGCCGCGTGTTCGGTATGGCCGGTATTCTGGATACGGCTCGTTACAGAGCATTCCTGGCTGAAGCATTGAATGTTTCCCCGAAAGATATTCAAGCCTTGTTATTAGGTGGACACGGGGACACGATGGTTCCGCTCCCAAGATACACCACGGTTTCAGGTATTCCGGTAACGGACTTGATTGACCATGACACGTTGAACGCCATCATCGAAAGAACGAAAGTTGGCGGTGGCGAGTTGGTTAAATTGATGGGAACCTCAGCATGGTACGCTCCCGGTGCAGCAGCAGCCCAAATGGTTGAAGCTATCGTATGCAACCACAGAAGAATATTCCCGGTTTGCGCCTTGTTAAACGGTGAATACGGAATGAATAACATCTATCTAGGAGTTCCGGTAGTCTTGGGCAAGAACGGTATCGAAAAAATCATCGAGGTAAAACTTGATAAAGATGAACAAGAATTATTAGCTCAATCGGCTAAAGCTGTTAGATCAGTAATGGATGTACTTGACAACATGAAATTATTTTAACTAACAAT
>ENA-ORUX01001796-ORUX01001796.1-human-gut-metagenome-genome-assembly--contig:-NODE-1796-length-15431-cov-3.480944_pt1 | contig 15431 bp, 14 predicted proteins | sample MGYA00242087_ERZ509225 | MGnify/ENA primary metagenome ERZ509225 (study PRJEB26280, sample SAMEA2338864) | human gut metagenome | biome: human gut; feature: human-associated habitat; material: faeces... | reverse complement strand
AAAAAACACCCCTGAAAAGAGGTGGTATAATATAATGAATTTAAACGTCCGTTTATTTTTAATAGAACAGCTTGATTTTGTTTGTATAATGATGTAAAATTATATTTTAATTTCAGATGTACAAAATATTATTTTTTTCTTCTATAAAGTACCTTGGTATTTCTTACTTAAAAATGGTTCAGGAAAGCTTGAAAAAGCCTTGGTTCCAGAACTATAGGGAATAGGAAACCGTAGATCGCCCCGTAAAAATGGGCATTATGATTGATGTTGTCACTTCCCTGGCGGGCCATATATTGGCAGTAAGCTAAATAAAGAAGGCCGAACAGAATACCTGGAATGGGAATTGCGGCAAAAAGCAGAATTTTGTCCCACGGATTCAGGAATATGGCTGTGAATAAAACGGCAGAAACCGCACCGGAAGCTCCGATAGAAGTGTACCATGCCGCATTACGGTAACGGATCACATCAGAGGCAGAAGCTACAACCATCCCTCCGAAATAGAGTAGTAAAAAAGCCCCTTCTCCGAATCCCAGATAACGGAATGTCTCTTCGATATACTTGCCGAATGACCAGAAAGTAAACATATTCACGAATAAATGCACCCAGTCTGCATGAACAAAACCATGCGAAATGATACGGTACCATTCCTTTGCATGTACAATCCGATAGGGTTTGAGCGAAAGTTTATCGAACAATAGTCTGTTGTTGAAACAAATAAAAGAGACCACAACGGTTATTCCGGTAATGAGATAGGTGAGCATTGATCGGGGTTATTGCTTGAAACGTATACTCAGGATTTGATAAATCAGTTTTGAGGCCAGGAAATCCGGGGCTTTGTTGATATCGTTCGGACAAAGTTCGACAACATCGAGACCGACGATATTATGGCGTTCGTTGATTAGTTTGAGCAAAGTCAACACTGTCCGGTAGGTCAGTCCGTCGGGTTCGGGGGTACCTGTCGACGGCATATAAGCGGGGTCGAATACGTCCAGGTCGATTGTGACATACACATTATCGTGGAGTTTTTGAGACACTTCGTACATCCAGGTAGAATCGTCCGATTCTTTAATTTCATGGGCATAAAAAATACGGTCCGGATCGATATTGTGCTTTTCTTCGATGGCGCTGCTACGAATACCTACCTGAACGACACTTGGGGTAATTTCTTTGCCCCGGGCCATAACACAGGCATGATTGTAAGGCGAACCTTCGTATTCGTCCCGCATATCCGAATGAGCATCCAGTTGCAGGATAGAAAATGTATCGTAGTATTTGGCTATAGCCTTGAAAGCACCGATACTGACCGAGTGTTCCCCACCCAATAACACCGGGAACTTTTTATCTTTCAAGATAGCTTCCACGCGCTGTTCGACTTCCTGAGCCATAGCTTGGGGAGAAGAATCGGCCGTAACGGGTTCTAAAGTGGCGATACCGTGTTTATATACTTCCGAATCGGTTTCGATATCGTAAAATTCCATGTTGGGCGAAGCTTCGAGTATGGCACGTGGTCCCTTGTCTGCTCCTTTCAGCCAAGTACTTGTACCATCGTAAGGCACAGGAAGAATAGCTATTTCCGCCGTTTCGTAATCGGTGTATTGTTCTTCAAAGTCTCCGTAAAGTAATTTATCCATACCTAAATAGTTTATACTACAAATCTAGATTTATTTTGTGGGAAATAAGCGCTATACATGTGAAATATATTTAAAATAGTCAGAACGTTACCTGAAATCCTACACCCAGACTTTCTTTAAATTGTAAGCGTGGCCCTTTACTTCCATCTTTTTGAACGATTTTAGTATCGTTGTCATAGATCAGGTTTGTGGAAATATTGGCCGAAAACCATTTATTCACGGTCATATTTAATTGTACATCCCAACGGACATCCACGTTTTGCGGATCTTCCAGATAATTCGAGAAAAGATCGACTCGTGAATAGATCGTCATATTTTTCAGAAATTCGTATTTTACTTCTACCTTTAAGTTACCACCCATTTCTGAAAAAAGATGCTCGCCGGGATCGACACCGAATGAACCTTCGTCGGAAAGAATTTTACTACTGACAAAAGTTCCCCGCCAGGAAATGGCCGAAAAGGTAGCTGTTATCCAATTCTTTGGATTCCAGGTCAAACCTAGACCGGTAGTCAGGTATCCCGGAGACATAAAACGTGAAATATAAGTCCGGGGTTCTGTTTTATAATCATACCCTTTCGCAAATTGCGTGTTGAAGTTCAACAGAGCACTCAAATAAAGGCTTTTAGTCATTCCGTAGCCATAGGTCGACGAAAAATAAAGTTTGTCATTCGTTTTTTTCGTTCCGCTTGTTTCCGTTTGATTCAAGCCATAAGCCATTTCGATCCGGTTTTGCCACAAATGTTTATTCTTTTTATAATCGGCACTATAATTGAGTAATACATCGAAGCCGACCGCATTCTCGCCTCCTGAGGCCCAATTGCTTAAGCTGACCTGAGATAAATTTAATCCTCCGTTACCTCCGTATGTCCAGCTTGAATCCCGGCTAATGTGACCGGCAGCTGTTGCTGTCCAATTGAATAAAAAGGTAAATGCGCTGATAAATATTAAATTTTTCATAGTTCTGGTTTTTGATTTTTAAACTACAAAATTATACTTTATCAACAATAATTTACAAATTATTTTTGAAAATCGCTTACATTTTTCGGATTTGACCGGAGAGTTGTTTGATTGCCTCCAACGTATTTTCTTTGTCTACATGGCATACGATCCGGTTGCGCATGATCCAGTCCCCATTTACCATAGAAGAGCGTACATTTTTACTGTTCATGGCATAGACAATGGCTGAGTATTCATCATAAACAGGAAGCATATTGGAAGCATCTGCATGTATCAATATCAGGTCCGCTCTTTTTCCTATTTCGATCGAACCGGTTATTGTGTCGAGTCCCAAGGCTTTTGCTCCGTTGATGGTAGCCATCCGGAGGGCTGTCTGGGCTTTTATAGCCTCCGGGTTGTAATGGACGACTTTAGCGAGCAATGCGGCAAAACGCATTTCCTCTACTAAATCGAGGGTGTTGTTGCTCGCCGTTCCGTCTGTTCCTAAAGCGACAGTAATTCCTGCTTTCAGGTAAGTATCTATATCTGCAACGCCACTGGCTAATTTTAGATTGCTTTTGGGACAATGGCCGATCGAAGTCCCGGTTCGGGCCAGGAGTTCGATCTCTTTCGGATTGAGCCATACGCAATGGGCTGCAATCACGTTCCGGTCGAGAAGCCCGATCGAATGGAGGTACTCGGCAGGTGGCATGCCTGTTCGGGCTGTGATGTCTTCGACTTCTTGCCGGGTTTCTGCAACATGAATCTGAAGAAGAGTACCGTACCGGTCTGCCAGTTGTTTGGATTGTTGGAGAGTGGCTTGGGAACAGGTATATGGGGCATGTACACAAACGGAAGGGTGAATGATAGAGTCTCCTTGCCATTTTCGGATCAAAGCTTCACATCGGGCAAGACCTTCGTCTACCGTTTGAAAGCTCGCTGTTGCAAAGTCGATCATCGATTCTCCCATAACTCCCCGGATACCGGCATTTTTAGCCTCCTCGGCTATGATATCTTCGAAAAAATACATGTCGTTGAAACAGGTCGTACCCGATTTGATCATTTCGATAAAAGCCAGCCGGGTAGCGATTCTGACATTTTCAGGAGTCACCAACCGGGCTTCTGCCGGAAAGATGTGTCCGGTAAGCCATTCATGCAGCGGAAGATCATCTGCAAAGCCCCTTAGCATAGTCATAGGAAGATGAGTATGTGTATTGATCAGCCCAGGTAATAAGAACATCCCTTCTGCGTCTGTGATTTCCGCATCGGTATCTTCTAAAGATTGAGTCGTGATGGCACTGATTTTTCCATTTTCGATCAGGATATTTCCGTTAGGGAGAATATCTAACCTTTCATTCATCGTGATAATACGGGCGTTCCGGATGATCTTTTTATTCATAGCTTTTGTTTTTACAAAAATAAGTAAAACTTTAGGATAGCGGTATTCGTTAATATCAAAAACGTCAGAAATAGGTAAAAGTTATAGAGCGAATGAAACGAATAGGATTTATTTTACTTTTGTTTACATCGAGTGTCGGTTTTGCACAGAAATATGCCGTGAAAACAAATCTGGCCTATTGGGCGACTACGACTTTGAATATCGGTGGAGAAATCGCTTTAGCTCCGCGAATGACATTAGATATGACGGCAAATTATAATCCCTTTCATTTCCGTGGGAATAAGAAGATTATGCATTGGGCGGTTCAGCCGGAATGGCGTTATTGGACTTGTCGCCGGTTTATGGGGCATTTTATCGGAGTACATGCACATGGAGGAAAATATAACGGTGGTTTAAAAAAATACCGTTATGACGGATGGGGTGTCGGTGGTGGTTTTTCTTATGGTTACCAATGGATCATCGGTAAACACTGGAACTTGGAAACAGAACTTGGAATCGGGTATGCTTACTTGAAGTACGATAAATATTTACGTAACCGATGCGGACGATTTATAGACACCGGACATCGCAACTATTGGGGACCGACAAAATTAAGTATTAGTTTCATGTATCTTTTTAAAAGCAGGCAGAAATGAAAAAAACGATCGGAATATTATTGGGATGCTTATGCATATTGTTGCTGGAGAGCGGTGTGAAACGGATTGAGAAGAAACCGGCTTTGACTATTACTCCTTCCCGCTTGCAACTATTTGTCGATCAACATACAGATCCATATACGATAAAAATAGTTTATACATTGAATATACCTCATGGGTTTATCCCTTCCTGTGCCCGTATGGTTTATCAACCTTATTTTCTGTCTGCCGGGCATCGCTATGATTTGACTCCTTTGGTCGTTAGCGGAAAAAACAATCTTCGGCAAGAAAAGCGGTTAACTGCCTTGACGGATAAACAACCGGATTATCCCGAAGCTCTTCGGCTTATATCGGAAGGAGAAGGAATGCAGGTCCGTTTGTCGGAAACAGTGCCTTTCGAATTATGGATGGCACAAGCTAAATTGAGGGCTGATGTGACGTTAGAGGCTTGTGACCGGGAGAAACATATTGAAGTTTTAACCCTGGCCGATGGAGTGATCTGGTTGCCTATGGGGCCGGGACCGGTTCGGGTGAAGTACGCAAAAGAAAGAGTGATGGTACAAAAAGTATCGGAATTCGAATTTTTCTTTCCTTCAGGACAATATATCTTCAACCGGGAATATGACGGCAACGCTTCGAGCATGAAACGAATGATGAAGTTGGTCGATTCATTTCGATCGGATTCAACGATGCGCCTGGAAAAACTAGTCATTGCCGGAAGTTCGTCTCCTATAGGTACGGCGACTTTCAATGCCTCGTTAGCCGAACAACGGGCCGAACAAATGAAACAGCGTTTAGTCGAACGGAAACAGATGGAGGCCCAAGAGATCGAGCTCGAATATATCGGTGAAAATTGGGCCGGATTGCGGCAATTGGTCGAACAGTCGAAATTGCCTGATAAAGCTGCCGTCTTGCGTATTCTCGACACTACAAAGGATGCTGCCCAACGCAAAGCTTCATTAAAGCAGCTCCCGCAATATGAATATTTGCGCATAAACTTATATCCCGATTTACAGGAAGTGAGGTGTATCTTCTATTATACTCAAAAAGAAGAGATCACGAAAGTGATCCCTGAATAATGAGAAGAGTTCGGCAGTTATGATTCGGGCTGTTGGGGAAAAATCAGACGGGAAGTGTCGTATCCTCGTTGCCGGGCCTTTTCCAGAATTTGGTTTAGGGTATTTTGGTCGAGATGAGGAGTACGGCTTAAAATCCACAGGTATTTGTCTGTGGAACTGCCGACCATTGGTAGTCCGGGTCCAACTCGAGAATGTTGTAATCGCTGTAAAACGACAGGAAGAAAGCGACCTGCAATTGACCGGGCTGACCGTTATGAGAAGGCCGTGCTTTCCCGATACTACATTTTTCTTTACCGTCGACAGCATCTTGATGACCACAATTCAGAACTTTGATTTTCCCATCCGGGCGTTTTGAATATTCTGCTGTGACATAATGCAGACCCCGTTCGAAACGATGATCGTAGCGGGCGATTTCATACCATTTACCAAGATAACGTTGTAAATTGAACTCTTTTACAGTGCTTTTGTCTATTGTTTTCATAGCCTTTTTCTCAGGTTTACGTAGAACAGGAAGGATGAGTTCTAACAAAACTCAGGACTTTTCGTATTATATCCAGTACTTTATGAACTTGTTATGGGTGAAATACAACAAGACGGTTTGCCTTTGCCACGGCGGAATTGGGCCATGGCAGTAATTGCTTTGGGGATGACGATGGCTGTGTTGGACGGGGCTATTGCGAACGTTGCTTTGCCTACGATTGCCGGAGATTTACATGTCAATCCATCCAGTTCTATCTGGGTAGTAAATGCTTTTCAGTTAGCAATGACCATCTCTTTACTGGCTTTTTCCTCTTTGGGTGATCTTTGGGGATATAAGCGGGTGTATGTGTTGGGCTTGAGTATGTTCACAGTGACTTCGCTGATATGTGCTCTTTCCGATTCGTTTATTACTTTGGTTATAGCCCGTGGTTTACAAGGTTTCAGTGCGGCAGCGATCACGAGTGTCAATACCGCTTTACTGAGGGTGATTTTTCCGGCCCGTTTTTTGGCCCGTGGAATGGGAATCAACGGGTTGATCATTGCTGTCGCTGCTGCTGCCGGCCCTACTGTTGCTGCCGGTATTTTAGCTATTGCCGATTGGCCCTGGTTGTTTGCCATCAATGTGCCCATAGGACTGGTTGCATTTGTATTGAGTTTGAAGTTTTTACCCCGGAATCCGGTAAAAGTAGAAGGACAACGTTTTGATGTAACGGGTGCGGTAATGAATGCCCTGACTTTTGGTTTGCTGATATGTGTAATCGATGGATTTGCTCACGATATTCATTGGTATATTCTGATTCCGGGTTTTGTTATCATGCTGATCATCGGCTGGTTTTTTATCAAACGTCAGAAAATGCAGACTTATCCTTTGCTTCCGGTCGATTTGCTGCGTAATAAGATCTTTTCCCTATCCTTGCTGACTTCCGTGTTTTCTTTTATAGCACAAATGCTGGCTTTGGTGTCTATTCCTTTCTTTTTTCAACGGGTATTACACCTGAGTGAAGTTGCGACGGGGTTATTGCTGACACCCTGGCCACTGGCCACTATGATTACAGCTCCGCTGGCCGGGCGTTTGATGGATCGTTACAATGCCGGTTTATTGGGGGGGATCGGATTGATGATATTCGGTACGGCTCTTTTGTTGTTGGCGATGATGCCTGCACATCCTTCACATATCGATATTATCTGGCGTATGTTTTTAGGAGGTATAGGTTTCGGTCTCTTTATTACCCCCAACAATAGTACGATTATTGCATCGGCTCCCAGAGAACGTAGCGGCGGAGCCAGTGGTATGCTGGGGATGGCCCGGCTCTTGGGACAGACTGTCGGTGCGGCTTTTGTGGCAGTCCTGTTTGCTATGTTTCCCGGACATGGGATGCGATATGCTTTGATTTTTGGAGCCGTTATCGCTGTTGTTTCGGCCGTTATCAGTAGTTTGAGACTCAGGAAGTAGAACCAGATCGGTATTTTTCATGGCTTTGGAGCGGTCTACAGCTCCGGCATGTAGAAGGATATGTTTCCCTTTCCAGTTGGATGGAATGATAAAATTCCGGCGATACCACAGGTCGGTTTTGTTTTTGCCGACGATACCCGAAAGTTCGGTTATTCCCTCCGACAGTGAGCGATGAGTTGCTGAAATAAGGGTAACATTTTGTCCGAACCGGTCAGGAGCATTTCGGGATGCCATTGGATACCTACGACAAAAGTGTGATCGGGCATTTCGACAGCTTCGATAACTCCATCAGGGGCTGTCGCTGTGATTTTCAGGTGACGTCCTAAATGGTTCAGGCATTGGTGATGAAAACTGTTGACTTCCAGTTGCTCTCCCCAAAGTCGGCCTAAAATAGAATCTTTTTCAATACTTACCGGGTGGAAAATATCCTCCCGTGGGCTGTATTGGCTGTGTAGCATAACCGGATGGCCGATGGCTGTGATATCCTGCCAAAGCGTACCGCCCAATACGACATTCAATAATTGTATTCCCCGGCAAATGGCTAATAGAGGCTTGTCTGTCCTTAGGATTTCTTCGGTCAACGCCCATTGTGCCCGATCGAGTCCGGTATGAAATTCCTCCAGGCAGGGATGAGGGAAGTCTCCGTATAAGATGGGGTTGATATCTCCTCCGCCCGAGAGAATAAAACCATCGCAGACTTCGGCATACCGGACAATGGAAGCCCGATCGGCTACCGGGGGAAGAAGCAGGGGAATACCCCCTGCCTTAACGACTGCATCGATATAGTCTTTGTTGACGTATATCCTTTCCATCCCCAGAAATTTACCTTTATCTACGGTATGGAGATTTGTGCTGATACCAATAATCGGAGTCATTAATCGATCGGCTTGGTTTTGATAACGGTAATGCCGTTTTCTGTATACTGGTCTAAGATCCCGACTAAACTGATCAAATGGGGGGCTGCCATGTGAGCGTTCCAATCTTCGACAGTCTGCCAGGTTTCGTGAAACATGAAATCTTTCGGATCGTCTTTACTGACATGTAATTCATAATGCAAAGCCCCTTTTTCAGCTAATGTAGGCGCAATCAGATCTTCGAGAATTTTTTGCCATTCTTTTTCAGTATTTCCTTTGTTCCGGTTATAGGCGAACAATACCAACGAATCCGGGACTATCACGGGATTCGGAGCTTCCGAACGTTCCCAGCGTTGTAAAACCGGTTTTCGGTCTGTCAGTTCGTCTCTGCGGGCCCGAAAAGCTTGCAGATGTTCACTTTGGGTATGTTTTTTCCAAAGTGCTTCGTTTGCCCATATTTCATGAAAAATGAATTGACAGGGGTCTTCCCGATCTTCATACAAATGGTAACTGATAGCTCCTTCTTCCTGACGGGTCTTTTCGATGAGGTCGAGACAGGCTTTTTTTAATTCTCCGGCTTTCCCTTCGCGGGCATGGGAAATAGATACCAGAGTTAATTGTTCCGCAGTTTTTGACGTAAAATAGTTCATTGTAGCATTATTTTAAAAAATCCCTCACTTTTTTTTCTGCTTCCCGGAAGGCCTCTTCCAGCTTATCGTTGACGATGATCGTATCGAATTTGTCTGCGAAAGTCATTTCGTATTCTGCTTTTGCCAGGCGTTGTTCGATTTTTTCAGGAGCATCGGTCCCCCGGCCGGTCAAGCGTTGGCGTAGTACTTCTACAGATGGGGGCTGAATAAAGATCGATAACGCATTGTCTCCGAATTTCTTTTTGATATTTAGGCCGCCTACGACATCGACATCGAACAATACAGTATGACCTTTCGCCCAGATCCGGTCGATTTCACTGAGAAGCGTACCGTAGTAGCATCCCGGATACACCTCTTCCCATTCCAAAAATTCTTTATTTTCAATTCGTTTCCTGAATTCATCTGCTGTAAAGAAATAATACTCTTTACCATGTATTTCTTTTCCCCGGGGAGCCCGGCAGGTTGCTGAAATAGAAAATTCCAACCCTAACCCCTTTTCCAATAAGTAATTTACAATTGTACTCTTACCCGCTCCACTCGGTGCTGAAAAAATAATTACTTTTCCCATACGATGATAGTTTATAAGGTTTATAAAGTTTGTAAAGTTTATAAAGTGGGATCAAAGTTTTTTTATAAAGTTCGATAACATTTTAGGTATTGTTTCGGTATCTGAGTTCGACGTTTGATTTTCGTTCATAGCCTTCGGTGATGTTATTCATAATCAAAGCAGTTGCTCTTTCGATTTGGTCTTTAAAACCGAAATCATGGCTTTTATCGAATAGCAAATAGATTTCTATACACAACTCTTTTGCCTTTTGCCACGCCAGACTATCTTCAAAACGTTCAATCTTCATGATTTATCCTTATTATGTTTAACACCAAGCGCCTGCAGGGTCCATGAACTTTAAAAATCTTATAAACTTTACGGACTTTAAAAACTTATAGGACATTCAAACTTTGCTCTTTTATCTTTTCCAGTTCGTCTTTCATTTTAACGACGAGTTTCTGGATGTCGTGGTCGTTGGCTTTAGAGCCCATGGTGTTGATCTCCCGACCGATTTCCTGAGCGATAAAACCGATTTTCCGGCCCGGAGCATCTTCATGTTCGATCGTTTCCAAAAAGTATTTACAGTGATTGGCCAACCTGACTTTCTCTTCTGTGATATCCAATTTTTCCAGGTAGTAGATAATTTCCTGTTCCAGCCGGTTTTCATCGATATTTTGAATATCCGTCCATTCATTGATTTTTTCCTGTAATTTCTGACGGATGACTTCTACACGTTTTACTTCAAATTGAGGTACCTGAGCAGACAGTTCCTGAATAAGTTCGATGCGGTGACATATATCTTTGATTAAAGCTTTTCCTTCCTGGATTCTGAATTTGTTGATTTCTTCCAAAGCTTTTTTTATTCCAGCTTCCAAAGCCTCCCATTCGGTATCTTCCAACTCTTCCGATTTGATTTGCAAGGTATCGGGGAAACGCATGACGGTTTGGAGAATCTTGTTTTTGTCGGCTTCGATGCCCAATTCGTTGGCGATGTCTAGTAATTGATTGAAGTATTGAGTTACTACAGGCTTATTAATGGTCACATCCTTATCGCTTTCTGTATTGTCAAAGTAGATACACATTTCTACTTTCCCCCGGTCTAATTGTTCTTTTACTATATTCCGGATTTCCATTTCTTTTTCTTTGTAAAGATTAGGCATCTTCAGATTCAAGTCCAGGGTTTTTGAATTCAGACTTTTAATTTCGATCACGACTTTCCTATTTCCGTTTTCGATGGTGATTTTTCCGAAACCGGTCATTGATTTTACCATAATATTGATTTTTGATTCTTCTGCAAAAATAACGATTTGTTTGTAAATATTCTTATTGCAGATTATTTCATTTTTCTTCGTATCTTTACACCCCAAAATAATAAAAGAGAAAAGATAGCAAAATCATAAATCAAGAATTGATTCATGGAAAACATCCGCAATTTCTGTATTATAGCGCATATTGATCACGGGAAGAGTACATTGGCCGATCGTTTGTTGGAATATACCGGGACGGTAACCGGTAAAGATTTACAGGCGCAGGTACTCGATGATATGGACCTCGAAAGGGAGCGTGGGATCACGATCAAGAGCCATGCCATTCAGATGGATTATCATTTTGAAGGGAAGAAGTACGTTTTGAATCTGATCGATACTCCGGGACATGTCGATTTTTCGTATGAAGTATCGCGTTCTATTGCAGCATGTGAAGGAGCTTTACTGATCGTCGATGCTACTCAGGGAATACAGGCTCAGACGATTTCCAATCTTTACCAGGCCGTAGAGAACAACCTCGAAATTATTCCTGTACTGAATAAGATGGACATGCCGAATGCTATGCCGGAAGAGGTGAAAGATCAGATTGTGGAATTGATCGGATGTAAACGCGAGGATATTATCGAGGCCAGTGGAAAGACCGGGTTGGGGGTAGAGCAAATTTTGCAGGCGATTGTCGAGCGGGTACCGCATCCCGAAGGTTTTCCGAATCAGCCCTTACAGGCTTTGATCTTCGACTCCGAATTCAATTCTTTCCGGGGAATCATTACTTATTGCCGTATTGTAAACGGGAGTTTGCGCACCGGAGATGTGGTGAAATTCGTTAACACCGGGAAAGAATATACAGCCGACGAGATCGGTGTACTCCGTTTAAAACCCGAGCCACGGCAAGTGCTCGAGACCGGTGATGTGGGATATATTATTTCAGGTATCAAAACTTCCTCCGAGGTAAAAGTCGGAGATACGATCACTCATGTCGACGAACCTTGTGATGTTGCCATCGATGGTTTCGAAGAAGTGAAACCCATGGTATTTGCCGGGATTTATCCTATTGATTCGGAAGATTACGAAGATTTGAGGGCTTCGATAGAGAAATTGCAATTGAACGATGCATCGCTGACTTTCGAACCTGAATCTTCGGCAGCCTTGGGATTCGGTTTCCGTTGCGGATTTTTGGGAATGCTCCATATGGAGATCGTTCAGGAACGTCTGGACCGGGAATTCGATATGAATGTGATTACCACGGTTCCGAATGTGATGTATATCGCTCATACTACCAAAGGCGAGGTCTATGAGATGCACAATCCTTCGGATATGCCTTCTGCCAGCACGTTGGATTTTATAGAGGAACCGTTTATCCGTGCCCAGATTATTACTCCGGCCGATTATATCGGTCCGATTATGACCTTGTGTCTTGGGAAACGGGGGATTTTGATCAACCAGCAATATCATACCGGTAACCGGATAGAGATCACCTATGAAATGCCCTTAGGAGAGATTGTGTTCGATTTTTACGATAAATTGAAAAGTATAACGAAAGGATATGCTTCGTTCGATTATTATCAGATCGGATATCGGCGGGCAAATCTGGTGAAACTGGATATTTTATTAAACGGAGAGTCCGTCGATGCACTGTCGGCATTGATTCATTTCGATAATGCCTATGGTTTCGGGCGTCGCATTTGTGAGAAGCTCAAAGAACTGATACCGCGTCAACAGTTCGATATCGCCGTACAGGCAGCGATCGGAGCTAAAGTCATCGCCCGGGAGACAATCAAAGCAGTGCGTAAAGACGTGACGGCCAAATGTTATGGGGGGGATATTTCCCGGAAAAGAAAATTGCTGGAAAAGCAGAAAAAAGGAAAGAAGCGGATGAAACAGATCGGAAATGTCGAAGTTCCTCAAAAAGCTTTCCTGGCTGTGTTGAAGTTAGATTAAAGTGAAAGGAATGACAGGCTTATTCTTCGGGTCTTTTAACCCGATTCACAATGGTCATCTGAAGATCGCACAGTATTTGTTGTACAAAGGATATTGTCAGCGGATTTGGTTTGTCGTTTCGCCTCATAATCCATTGAAAAGCGATCGTTCTTTATTGGATGAGCAAAAAAGATTGGAAATTGTGAAAGCTGCGATCCGTGGGGATGAAAGGATGCAGGCATGTGATGTCGAGTTCGGTTTGCCTAAGCCTTCCTACACTTATGCCACTTTGCAGCTGTTGAAAAAAAAATGGCCGGAGGAAGAGTTTGCTTTGATCATCGGAGAGGATAACCTGAGAGATTTTCATAAATGGCGGAATGCTAAAGAAATTGTGGAAAATTACCGTATATTGGTTTATCCTCGTAAAGGAGAGGGGGTATCCGCTTCGATGTGGGAAAATCTATTTCTGATAGACGCACCTCTTGCCGATGTTTCTTCGACGGAAATCCGGGAGATGCTCGGAGAAGGGCAGGATATTTCACCTTATGTGCCTCAGCCGGCTTTGCCTTTGATCCTGAATTATTATTCCGTAAAATGAAAATCCTGTTTTGTCTATTATTATGGGGGACAATCTCTTCAGGTGTTTATGCACAACGGGTGCTTCCTGCAAAAAGTAAAGAACAGAAGAGAACAGAAAAACAGATAGAAAAGAAAGAAAATTCTCTCCGGCAGAAAGATACCGAGTTGCGGTGGGATCCCCGCCGATTACCTTCAAAGAGTAAAGGTTTTCCGGAAATCTCTGCCTGGCATACCGGGACAGCAGGTATTGTCGCTTCGGATGCAGCAGAAATCAGTCTTTTTAATCCCACACGGATCGGTTTCTCAAAACGTACGGAAATCCTTTTTCGGATAGCTGAGGAACCTTTTTTACCTAATATCGGCTTGAAACACCGTTGGTGGGGGAACAGGCGTTTTGCCTGGGCTACAGCACATACGTTGTATTATTCTTATCCCGGTTTGAAAATATTGCAGTCGACCGGTTTTAAAGAACTGGTTCCGGATTCGGTACAGGTGGCCCAGGGGATGGCTATGCGGCATGAAATATTGTTTTCCTGGTTATTGAATCCGCAAGTATGGGGATGTCCCGATCCTTCGGCCGAAAAAATACTGACCCTGCATGCGGGCATAGAGGGTTATGTCGGGTTCGGGAATAACGAAGTAATGCCGTTCGATTATGCCCACACCTTGTATCATACTCAGTTGCTCGACGGTAAAGTGCTTTATTATGGAGGATTGCAGTTTGATTCTTATTGGGGACACCGGTTTCATTATAGTTTAAACGGCCTTTTTTATAGTGTTGATTTCACAAAAGCATATGCTGTAGAAGGAAATTTGCGTCTTACTTATTATGTGTCAAGGCACTTCGGGCTCTCAGCTGTTTGTAAAATTCCCTATATCAGGATAAATGAAAAATCCGGATGGACTTATGTTCCTTTACTCGATTTGACCTATCTGATACATCCCGGACGTACAGTGATCAGACATGGCTTATATAAAAACAAAAGACGACAAAGATAGATCAAAATGGAAAATGTATTGTTGCATAGTTGTTGTGCCCCTTGTTCGGCTGCTATCGTCGAATGGATGCTAGCTCAGGATATCCGTCCGACTTTGTATTATTTCAACCCCAATATCTTTCCACAGGAAGAATACGAAATCCGGAAATCCGAATGCAGTCGTTATGCACAAAAATTAGGTTTGGAGATTATCGACGGGGATTATGATCATACAGCCTGGTTGAGTGACGTGGCGGGCTTGGAGGATGAACCCGAACGGGGAAAGCGATGTCTGCAGTGTTTCAAAATACGGTTGCTGGCCACGGCAAAATTGGCTGATGAAAGAGGCTTTCGTTTGTTTACTACTACACTGGCCTCTTCGCGATGGAAGAGCCTTCAACAAATCACCGAAGCCGGGAAATGGGCTGCGGCTCGCTTTGAAGGTCTGGAATTTTGGGAAAAGAACTGGCGTAAAGGTGGTTTAAGCGAACGCCGTAAGATACTTTTGGCCGAAAATGGTTTTTATAATCAGCAATATTGTGGGTGTGAATTCTCCTTCAGAAAGCCCCAAAATAACGATTTACCTTAATATAGGGATACCAAAACAGGCGGAATACCTAGAATCGGGGATTTCCGGGTCTATTTAGCCGGCCTATCTTTGTGTCATCAGAATTTTGTCACGTTTTATTGATTAATAGTTGCGAAAGTCACAGGTAAAGCCGGCCTGTGACTTTTTTTGCCAGAAAAGCTCCGCTCCGAAAAGACATAAAAAAAAACACCGGCAGGATGCGACTGGCGGATCCTTCAAATAAAAACCCTGTATCTTTCGTATTGTGGCCACATCATACAATACTTCCGCATACACCATTTTTATCTCCGGTGTTTTTAACAGTACAGTAAATATATATGTGCAGGTGTCCCACTCTAAATCCTCGAGAGTAAAGACGTTTGCTGTTACTGGCAGGTCTTCTGACTTGCTTCTCTCCGGACGCCTTCCCGTCGTACATATTGCAGACAGTGGCAGGAGT
>ENA-ORUX01001784-ORUX01001784.1-human-gut-metagenome-genome-assembly--contig:-NODE-1784-length-15565-cov-2.624758_pt1 | contig 15565 bp, 10 predicted proteins | sample MGYA00242087_ERZ509225 | MGnify/ENA primary metagenome ERZ509225 (study PRJEB26280, sample SAMEA2338864) | human gut metagenome | biome: human gut; feature: human-associated habitat; material: faeces... | reverse complement strand
GATCAACAAACCGCAGATCATCCTCGCCGACGAACCCACGGGCGCACTGGACAGCGTCACCTCGCAGGAGGTGATGAACCTGCTGCGCAGCGTGAACGTCGACATGGGTATGACCATCATCTGCGTCACCCACGAACAGTCGATCGCCGACCAGACGGACAAGATCATCCACCTGAAGGACGGCGTGATCGGTTCGATACAAAACCTCCGGCCATGAGAGAGTTGCTGTTGGAAATCTGGGCGTCGATCCGCCGCAACAAGCTGCGCACGTTCCTCACGGGCTTCTCGGTCGCATGGGGCATCTTCATGCTGGTCATCCTGCTCGGCTCGGGCAACGGACTGAAAAACGGCACGCTCTCCAATTTCGGGTCGATGGCCGTCAATTCGGTCATCATCAACGGCGGCTGGACCTCGCAACCCTACAAAGGCTACGACAAGTGGCGGCGCATCAACATCACCAACCGCGACCTGGAGATCCTGCGCACCGAATTTCCCGAAGTAGATAAGGTTTCCGCCCGCGTACAGGGACCAGGACAATACAACCTCTCCCACGGACGCGACTTTCTGAACAATGCGGCCGTAGTCGGCAGCGACCCGGAATACCGCGAAATCATGAATGTCAGGGTGCTCGACGGACGCTTCCTGAACGATACCGACCTTCGGGAGCGGCGCAAGGTGATCGTCGTGGATAAAAACGTGCGGGATGTCCTGTTTCACGGTCAAAGTCCCGTCGGACAGCACCTCCTGGTCAACGGAACATCGTACAGCATCATCGGTGTTTTCGAGATGGACCAGTTCGGCTCCTACACATTCACCTTCATCCCGCTGACGACCGCCCAACTACTCTTCAACCACAGCGATCCGAGCGTAGGACAGACCTATCTTTCGGTGAAAGACATCGACACCGATCAGAAAATGGCCGAATTCGAACAGCGGCTCCGCAATCGTCTGGCCGCCGAACACACCTTCGCGCCCGACGACGAAAGCGCCGTCTGGATCTACAACCGCATGGAAGGTTACAAGAACATGATGCTCGTCTTCGGCGGTATCAACCTCTTCATCTGGATCATCGGTCTGGGAACGCTGCTCGCAGGCATCGTGGGCGTGAGCAACATCATGCTGGTAACGGTGCAGGAGCGCACCTTCGAATTCGGCATTCGCAAGGCGCTCGGAGCCAAACCCTCGTCGATCATCCGGCTGATCCTGACCGAATCGGTGATGATTACCGCCGCATTCGGCTATATCGGGATGGTGCTCGGCGTATTCGCCATGGAAGGAGTGAACAAGCTCATGACACAAACTCCGCCCGGTGGGGAGAACACGTTCAACATCTTCGTCAATCCGACGTTGAACCTCTCGGTAGCGGTAAGCGCGACGATCGTCCTGGTTCTGGCCGGACTCATCGCAGGTTACATCCCCTCCCGCCGGGCCGCCCGCCTGAAGACCGTAGATGCCCTGCGGCACAATAAATAACTGCGCGACAACGAATCCCACAACGACCGGGGAACAGATAAGGAAGCACCCCGGAGTCCGAAGGACGACAAAAGTCCCCTCCCGAGGAGGGGATTGAGGGGTGGGTAAGAATTGAATACGCGGCCCAGCCGCGAAACTACGACAGACCGAAAAAAGAACAGCAACAACGAGCCCGGGACACCCGGAAGAAAGAAAAGGAACCAAACTATGACAGGATTTTTCGATACGGATCGCTGGAACGAAATCTGGCAGACGATCTCCCGCAACCGCAGGCGCAGCATCATGACGGCGCTGGGCGTCTTTTGGGGTATCTTCATGCTGATCGTCCTGCTGGGTGCCGGCACGGGGCTGGGCCGCATGTTCCGCGCCCAACTGGGCGGCACGGCCACCAACGCCATTTTCATCATGTCCGACCGCACCTCCGTCCCTTACGAAGGTATGCCTACGGGCCGCAGCTGGGAACTGGACTGGGACGACCTGGAAGCGCTCCGGAAACTACCCCGCATCGAATACATCTCGGCTGTTTGCTGGGGCAATCAACGCAACATGAGCCACCAAGACCACAAAGGCGAATTCGGACTGATGGGCTACTCGCCCGACATGCAGCAGATCGCTCCTCAACAGATTCTCATGGGGCGTTACCTGAACGAAGTCGATGAACTGCGCCAGCGCAAAGTCTGCGTAATCGGGCTTCAGGTCTGGCGCGACCTCTTCCCCGGCGGAGAAGATCCCACAGGCAAAACGATCCAGATCGGCAGTTCCTACTTCACGGTCGTCGGCGTTACCAAACCCCTGGGCGGTATGATGGCCTTCAGCGACCCGGAGCGGACCGTCGTCATCCCGGCGCTGCTCGTACAGCAAATGTACGGACTGGGACGGACGATCGACATGCTGGCACTCACCGGATATGCGGACGAACCGACCCAAGAGGTGATCCAGGACTGCCGGCAAAGCATCGCCGCACGGCACCTGATCGCTCCCGACGACAAGAAGGCGATCTATTTTCAGGACACCTCCGAGGTCTTCGGCAAGATCATGCGGGCTGAAGATCCTTACATGGATCGTCGGTCTGGGCACCCTGCTGGCGGGCATCGTCGGCATCAGCAACATCATGCTGGTGCTGGTACGCGAACGCACGCAGGAGATCGGCATCCGCCGCGCCATCGGCGCTTCGCCCCTGACGATCCTTTCGCAAATCCTCTCCGAGAGCTTCATCCTCACTTTTATCGCGGGCATCTTCGGTTTCGGTGCGGGCGTAGGCGTCCTCTCCGTCGCCGACAGTTTCTACGCGCGGGCCGCCCAGATGGACCAACACCTGCCCGATATTTCGTGGCAGATCTCTTTCGGTATGGGAATGCTCGCGCTGGGGATCCTCGTCCTGGGCAGCCTGCTGGCGGGTATCATCCCCGCAACCCGGGCACTGCGGATCAAAGCCGTGGATGCGATCCGCGAAGAGTAAACCCCGAAACTCGAAACAAACGCAAAAAACCGACATAATATGAAAAAGTTTCTGAAGATTTTCCTGGGCATCCTGTTCCTCGCGCTGCTCGTCGGCACATTCGTCTTCCTCTGGAACAAAACCCGCCCCGTGAAGGTGGTTTACACCCTCGCAACCCCCGTGCGCGACACGATCCGTCAGTACGTCATCGCCTCGGGCAAGGTCGAACCCCGCGACGAGGTGCTCATCAAGCCCCAGATCTCGGGTATCATTTCCGAGGTACTCTGCAAGGCCGGCGACCGTGTAAAACAGGGCGACGTCATCGCTACGGTGAAGGTCATTCCCGAAATGGGAACCCTCAATGCCGCCGAATCCCGCGTGACGGTAGCCCGGCTCTCGCTCGACCAGACCCGCAAGGAGTTCGAACGCACCGAAGCCCTCTATGCCAAAGGCGTGGTATCGCAGGAGGAGTTCGAGAAGGGGCAGACCACCCTGCGCCAGGCCGAAGAGGAGTTCCAGAATGCCGAAGACAACCTGGAAATCGTCAAAACCGGCATCACCAACCGATACAAAGATTTAAGCAACACCCAGATACGCTCCACCATCACGGGTATGATCCTCGACGTACCGATCAAGGTCGGCAACTCGGTGATCCAGGCCAACACCTTCAACGACGGCACCACGATCGCCACGGTCGCCGACATGGGCGACATGCTCTTCCGGGGCAATGTCGATGAAACCGACATCGGCCGCCTGCACGCCGGCATGCCCGTCGTGCTGACCATCGGTGCCATGCAGGGTACCGTCCTCCAAGCCACGCTGGAGTACATTTCGCCCAAAGCCGCCGATGTGAACGGGATCATCATGTTCGAGGTGAAGGCCGCCGCCAAGATCCCGGAATCGGTCTTCGTCCGTGCAGGTTACAGCGCCAATGCCAGCATCGTGACCGACAGCCGCGAAGGTGTTCTCACACTGCCCGAAAGCACCATCCAGTTCGAAGAGGGCAAGCCCTGCGTCTATATCCTCACCAGTCCTGAGGAGAGCCCCGAACAAACCTTCGAGAAACGGGACGTAACGCTCGGTCTGTCGGACGGCGTGAACATCGAAATCGTATCCGGCGTCACCGAAACGGACAAAGTCCGCAACCTCCAACAACAGTCCATCTAAATCCCTGCCACCATGAAATTCGGAACTCTTTTCATCGCACTGCTGCTCGCGGGCAGCACGGCGCAGGCCCAAATTCCGACTCCGACATCCGAAGCAGGCCCTTGGAGCCTGGATGACTGCATCCGATACGCCCACGAACATAACATACAGATCCAGCAACAGGCGCTGCAAGTCGAACAGCGCTCCGTCGAACTCAACACCTCGCGCCACAGCCGCCTGCCCGACCTCGGTGCCAACCTCGGTACGAACTTCAGCTTCGGACGAAGCCTCATCAGCAACAACACCTACGCCGACAACAACCAGGTGTCGGGTTCGCCCGGTGTTTCGGCCTCGCTGCCGGTCTTCATGGGCGGACGCATCAACCACGAAATCGCAGCGGGCAAGCTGAGCCTGAAAGCCGCGGCCCAGGACCTGGACCGGATTCGTGAAGACGTATCGGTCAATATTATGTCGTATTACCTCGACGTGCTGGTCGCAAAGGAGTTGGTTGACGTCGCAGAGCAAGCGCTCGCCTTGAGCACACAACAGGTGGAACGCAGCCGGGAACAGGTACGAACGGGCAAAGTCGCCGAGTCGGTGCTTTACGAAAACGAAGCCCTGCTGGCGGCCGACGAATACAAACTAACCCAAAGCCGCAACGACCTCTCACTCTCCCTGCTGGCCCTGAGCCAGGCCCTGAACCGGACGAGTGCCGAAGGATTCGACATAGTCGCCCCGACTTTCGACAGCCTCACCGTGGAGTCGATGCGTCACCTGCGTAACCCGGCCGAAGTGCTCTCCTACGCCCTGGACAACCGTCCCCGCATACAGGCCGAGCGCTTCCGCCTCGAGCAGGCTCTCCGGGCGGTGCGGATGTCCCGTGCGGCTTACTACCCCCAGATCACGCTGACAGGAGGATACGGCACCAACGTCTATCACTCGTTCGCTACGGGTGCGGTAAATCCCGCTTTCGGACGCCAGTTCCGCAACAACAGCACCGAATACGTAGGGGTGGCGATCAACATCCCCATCTTCAACCGCATGGCGACCCGCAACAGCGTGCGAACGGCCAAACTGGGCGTACGGAGCCAGCAGCTCGTCCTGACCGAAGCCGAGCAGACCCTGCAAAAAGAGATCGAAACGGCCTACTACCAGGCCGATGCCGCCCTGTTGAAATACCGTTCGGCGGAAAAAGCGCTCAATTCCGCACAGGTCGCCTTCAGGTACGAAGCCGAGAAATACGCTGCGGGCCGCTCGACGACCTTCGACTACAACGACGCCAAGACCCGCATGCAGAAGGCCGAATCCGACCAGATCCAGGCCAAATACGAATTCATATTCCGCACCAAGATCCTCGATTTCTACGCGGGTTTCCCCCTGACGCTTTAAGCGCGGTAAACGGAACCCGAAGACTCCGACCGCAAGCAGTACAAGAGAGAAGCTCCCGGAAACGCAAATCGTTTCCGGGAGCTTCTCTTGTCGATGTAGATTCTCTCTCTGCAGATGTTTCCGGGCAACTCTTCTCCTGTCCCAAGCGGAAAAGAGAGGCAATCCGGCGGATTCGTTCCGCAGCCTTACTCCGCGATCGAAAGATCGGCGAAGGAGAAAACTTCGGTCGAAACCTCGCCCAGCGGACCGCTCTTGGCATTGACCCCCACCTGTACTTTGACGAAGTCGATGTACTTCAGTTCGACAGGCGTTCCGTCGGGCTGCATGGCATTGGCGATTCGGAATCCGTTGCTCTGTCCCTTTCCGTCCATTGCATCGCCGCCCGCAAGACAGTCGCTTCCGTAATTGTCGGCATAACCCCACTCGTAAGGGCGGTTGATCCAAAACCCTCTGTCATCGACCATATTCCGAGATTCGAGCAGCGTACCGCGCAACGTATAAGTATCGGCGGCCCAAGCCGGATAATAGAAATCCTGGTCGTGAAACTCACCCCTGTATTCGACCGTGCCGCTGCGACCTTCCGAATCGGTCCACTGCACGTCCATCCCCCTTCCGGCAGGGCGGTAATAAGTCACGGCATAACCGGAAACAGTCCCTTCCTTACCCGTTTCGCTGCCCCGCAACTCGTACCACTCGTCATCGGGCTCACCGTTGCCGTTCACGTCCTGCATGACCCACACCACGCCCGGCTCCGAGCTGGTGTCGAATGCATTCCCCTCAATGGAAAAATCATAGCCGCTTTCCATTCGGGCGATACTGTGGTCGAACCCGACGATCAGATAACCGCCGAATCCCCCGAGCGAAACATAACTCCGCGCCTCCAGCCTCCCGGCTGCATAAGCCACGGCATCTTCATGGGTACGCTCGTTGCCCGTATATCCGGCTTCGGTCTTTTCGCCGACCAACTGCCAGGGAGCGGGCAGAAATTCGTAAACCGCATGCTGGAAACGACTGCTCGCCGCACTCGCCGGGCGTCGGCGCTGCTCCTCGTCCGCAAAGGCATGAACGACGATCTCGGCAGACAGCGTAGCAACCCCTCGGACGATGTTTCGCGTAAGACGCTCGGAAGCATCGCCGCCTTCGGTCACATCGACCCGAACGGTATAGTCGCCCGGCCCGTCGGGTGTAAACTTAAACACGGCACCCGTTTCGGCTACGACCGGTTCCCCATCAACCGACCAGACGAACTGCGGATCGGCGATATAAGCCAGCGACGGCGCAAGATAGACCGCACGGCCGACGAACGTGCTCCGATCGGTCGTTTTGCAGTAATGAGAGAGCTTTTCGAAGCGGACCTCCGAAGGCATCTTCTCCACGACCTCCACGACAAATTCCTTGAAGGAGGTTCCGTCGTCGTTCGATGCCTCGATACGGATCGGGTAGCTCCCCACCGCCTCTTCCCGGAAGGTATAGCTCATCTGCGTAGAAACGACCTCGCCGGCACAGAGCCATCGGCAGCGGAAGTCCTCCTGGTCCGAATGCTGAATATCGGGAGTGAAGGTATATTCGACACCCGGCAGAACCTTGAGCCCCTCGGCAGGCAGTGCAAGCGAAATGACGGGCGGAGTAAGCTCCAGCACATCCACCCGCAGCTCCGCTTCGGCTTTTCCGGCAGCCGTTTCGACACGGAACGTGATATACACTTCCCCCAGTTCGGTAAAGACGGCCGTATAGGTCGGTTCGGAACCTGCCAGCTTGCCATCGACGATCCATGAGTAAGTAGCTCCCTCGGCATACTCCACCGTCGGAGCGATGGTCAGCTCCCGGCCCATCTTGACGGTATAAACCCCCGACTCGCTGTCGAGCGTAATGACGGGAGCATGATCCCGGTCGTCCAAAATCACTTCGTCCTTGTTGCAGGCGGTCGTCAGCAGCGCCGCAAACACCGCCCAAAACGGGAAATATCTTTTCGAAAAAAACCACATAGCACGTTACATATATTCGCGTTTACGGCACGCGGCAGAGCGGAAACCCGCCCTGCCGACGCACACAAAAACGATTTATCTTCAAAAGTCGTCGCCTCCGCCCGGTGCAGTCCGTCACGGACTTTTCCGCAAGTCGGAAACGATCGCCGAAATCGGTCCGGAAACTCTCCGGAAAAACATTACAGCTCGATCGTAATGTCATCCAGAGCATAATAGGCCGGCATCGAGAAGCCATAGCCGTTATCGGGGCCGCCCGTCATATTGAAACGAACCTTCGCCACCTTGCCCAGCGAAGAGAGGTCCCATTTGGTCCACTCCTTAATCAGCTTGTCCTTCGATGCGAAAGTCATCGTCACGGTGCCGGTCTCCTTACCTGCGGCATCGTAGCCCGTAGCATGAATCAGTACATCCTGGCCCTCCTCAAGCGCAGGTGCAAGGGCATTGCCCTTGGCTGCCACACTCAGGAAATAACAGGTCGAATTGATATAGCAGCTCTGGATCGTACGCGCCACACCGTCGGCGAAAGCGAAAATAGGACGGCTGTCGCCATAGTCGGGGTGCGCCTCGTCGTAGTTGCCGTAACCGATAAGGAAATTATCCGATCCGTCGTGGCCGCCGCCCGTAGTAGCATCCTCGTTCCGGGCATTGTACAGGTAAAGGTCAAGCTCGTAGGAGTTGAACTTCTCGATATCCTTGGAGTTGTAGGACGATACCATAAACGGGTATCCCCAACCTTCGGGACAGGGCGAAGTCAGCTGCGTGGTCTGATCGGTCCAGGTGTACGCCTTATCTTCGTAAACTACGGACATCGCCTTACCGCCGTTATAGTTCGCCACCACCAGCGGCGACCAGTCGTCGCCCTCGAAAGTGATCGTATAGGTCTGGGGTCCTTCGTCCGGCCCGTCGTCGTCCTTCGAACATCCGACGAAAGTTACCGCAGCCGCAGCCAGCAAAGCCAAAAATACTCTTTTTTTCATAATCTTTTATTATTTAATAAATTGTATGTTTCCTCCTGTACGAAAGATCGCCGCAAAGCATACGCTTCGGGGGCTCATGGCAACACCGGGTCCGGAAAAATCGACTGAATGGGGAAATCGAGCAAACAGAGCAACCGACATTCGTGATTCCATCCCGTGACCCGCAGGTGTAAAATCTTCGTGCAAAGGCAGGTCTTCTGACTCATCCCGTCCGTCGCGCCTTCCCGGCTTCATGGCCAGTGGCAAAAGAGAGCGATCGAACTATTCCCCGAAAGGAAACAGGACTTACAGCAGCGAGCACTGTTCCGGATTCGCACCGGATTCCCTATTACTCCGCACGCTTCGAAAAAACATACGGATACCTTTTGCGGGTGCAAATATACGAATAATATTTAATTCGAAAATTCAAAAAAACACGACGACCTCTTGACTTCGCCTTTTCGTCAGCGTATATTTGCAGACGCGCCCTTCCCGTTTCCCGAAACGGGCGCCCATCCTTTCTCTATTTTTTCGATTTCCGCCTGTCGCCGGACTCTTCCGGACGGCAATGACACTGTTTCATCCGACTAAAAAACACACGACATGCCCCGAGGACGCAACAAAGCCCTGATCGCCCGACGCGACGAAATGCTCTGCCACCGCTATCACTACTGGACCGAAACGCAGCGTCTGCGCTTCGACGACACCCTGAAAATCCTCTCCGAAGAGGAATTCTTTCTCTCCGAGGAGCGCATCCTGACCATCCTCCGCGCCAACGGCGACACGCTCCGCGAACTCGCCGGCCGGCCTACTCCGAAAATGCGAAGAGAGCGCTTCCCGACAAGGCGCCATACACCCTCTCCCCGGAAATGATCCGACGGATACGCCCGTCCCTGGCAATAAGGATATTCGGCCCGTTCATTCCTGCGATCCGGCAAAAAGAGGCATCCGCACATCTCCATTCGGAAAAAACAGCTATTTTTGCAGCCGGAACAATCCCGGAACGAAACAAAATGGACTGGTTTACGGATCTTTTTACCCAACATTCGGCCATTCAAGCCGTCGTCGTGCTCTCGCTGATCTCGGTGTTCGGCATGATGCTGGGCAAAGTGCGTTTTTTCGGAATTTCGCTCGGCGTGACGTTCGTTTTCTTCATCGGCATCGCAGCGGGCCATTTCGGACTCTCGGTCGATCCTTCGATGCTGGCTTTCGCCGAAAGTTTCGGGCTCGTACTCTTCGTCTATGCATTGGGATTGCAGGTCGGCCCCGGTTTCTTCAGTTCGCTCCGCTCGGGCGGCATCCGGCTGGTTTCGCTCGCCACGCTCATCGTCCTGACAGGTTCGGCACTGGCCGTAGGGCTCGGCTATGCGGCCCGTGTTCCCATGAGCGACATGGCAGGCATCCTGTGCGGCGCCACGACCAACACCCCGGCGCTCGGTGCGGCACAACAGATGCTCTCGCAGATGCAGTTGGACTGCAACAACGCCACGCTGGGCTGTGCACTGACCTACCCGCTGGGTGTCGTAGGCGTGATTCTGGGCATCATCGCCGTACGCAAACTTTTCGCCCGGCCCTCGGACATTCCGCAACCGGACGCCGAACATAAAAAGAACATTTTCATCGTCGAATTCAAGATTTCCAATCCCGGCATCGTCGGCAAAAGCATCCGCGACGTCGCGGCATACAGCCACCACCATTTCGTCATCTCCCGCCTTTGGCGTGCCGGGCAGGTTTCGATTCCGACCTCGGACTCGACCCTCGAATCGGGTGATCTGGTGCTGGTGATCGCCTCGCCGGACGACGTGCAGGCGCTGGAACTCCTCTTCGGCGAGCGGGTACAGAAAGACTGGAATACGCACGACATCGACTGGAACGCATTGGACAGCCAGCTCATCTCCCGGTCGATCATCGTCACCCGCCCCGAAATCAACGGCCGCAAACTCAGCTCGCTGCGTCTGCGAAACCTGTACGGCATCAACATCAGCCGGGTGCATCGTTCGGGCGTACAACTGCTCGCCACGCCCGATCTCACGCTGCAACTGGGCGACAGCCTGACGGTAGTGGGTGAAGCGCAGGCGATCGAAGGCGTCGAAAAAATCCTCGGCAATGCCGTCAAACAGCTCGACGAACCCAACCTGATTCCGGTTTTCATCGGTTTGCTCCTGGGCCTGCTGCTGGGAAGCATCCCTTTCGCGGTACCGGGTATCAGCCTCCCCGTCAAACTGGGACTCGCAGGCGGCCCGATCATCCTCGGCATCCTGATCGGGACCTTCGGCCCCCGCATCCACATCGTCACCTACACCACGTTGAGCGCCAACCTGATGCTCCGGGCATTGGGACTGTCGCTCTATCTGGCCTGCCTGGGGCTCGAAGCGGGCGCCCATTTCGTCGAAACGATCATGCGCCCCGAAGGAATGCTCTGGATCGGACTGGGATTCCTCCTCACGTTCGTCCCCATCGTTATCGTAGCCGCCCTGTCGCTGCGGTTCTTCAAACTCGATTTCGGACAGGTAGCCGGCATCATGTGCGGCAGCATGGCCAACCCGATGGCGCTGAACTATGCCAACGACTCGATCCCCGGCGATCATCCGGCCGTGGCGTACGCGACGGTCTATCCCGTATGCATGTTCCTGCGGGTCATCATCATTCAGATTCTGATCATGTGCTTTATTTAGCGGTCGCCGGACGGCAGACCGCCCTGCGTTCCGAAGAGGCGCAGCGAACGGAACCGGGGACTCAACGTCCGACATCCGGCAGCTCCGCCACGCGGCGGATCTCGCCTTCGAAATTGGGGGTAAAGATCCCGCCGCCCACTCCTTCGGCGATCTCGCGCAGTGTCCAGAAGCGGCCTCCGTCCAACTCGCCGCTCGGTACGACAGGCCCATCGTACACCGTCTTATAGACATAGACCAACTCCCGTTCGCGTTCCGACTCGAACAGGTAGGTCAGCACGTGCTGCGGCACGAAATCCGTCACGCCGACCTCCTCGCGCACCTCGCGCCGCAGAGCAGCGAGAGGCTCTTCCCCCCAATCCACATGGCCGCCTACGGCCGTATCCCACCGTCCGGGCTGGATATCCTTCCACGCCGGACGTTTTTGCAGGTAAAGCTCCCCGCAGGAGTTGAACAGATGAAGGTGCACCACCGGATGCAACAGCATCGACCCGCCGTGGCACTCGCCCCGCGTGGCCCGGCCGACGACACGTCCGGCGGCATCGACCACCGGAAACAGCTCTTCCCGATTATCCGCGCATTTCATCTTCCGACAATATTCTATGAGTTTTATTCCGACCGTAAAGACTGCAATAGACGGAGAACATGACGAAGCCCAGCAGGGCCATCGCCGCACCGGGCAGGGCGGCATATTGAGGCCCCAGGCCGAAACTGATCGGCAGACCGCCGAAGTAGGCGCCCAAAGCGTTGCCGAGGTTGAACGCGATCTGGATCGACGCGGCGCCGAGCATCTCCCCGCCCGGCGCATTCTCCAGAATAAGCAGTTGCTGGGGCGATGAAACCCCGAAGAGCGAAGCCGTCGTCAGGAACATCAGCGGAATCACGAGCCAGTCGATCCGAGCCGCGAAGAAGATCCCTACGAGCAACAGACAAATCATCCCCTGAATAAAGCGGGCGACCCGTTCGGGAGAGAAGCGGTCCGACAAATGCCCGCCCGCGAGATTACCCACCAGCATTCCCAGCCCCGCGACCATCATCACGGCTGTCATCGCCTGCCCGGAGATGCCCGCCACACGCGTCATGGTCGGAGTCACGTAGCTGTACCAGCAGAAAACTCCTCCATTGGCCAGCAGCGTAGCCAGCAGGATTAGCCAAGGAGCCCGCGAACCGAGGAACCGGAATTGCCCCTTCAATCCCGTATCGGGCAGCGCCGGCAGGGCAGGCACCCAGCGGGCGATCAGCAGCAGAGCCATAATTCCCCACAGCCCGACCAGCCCGAAAGCCAGCCGCCACGAAAGATAGCTGCCCAAATAGGTACCCAACGGCACACAGAACAGGTTGGCGACAGTCATCCCGAGGATCATGATCGACACGGCCTGGGTTTTGTGTCCCGGATCGGCCACCCGCTCCGCAACGATCGAACCTACGCCGAAGAAAGCCCCGTGAGGCAGGCCCGACACGAACCGCATCGCCAAAAGCACCCAAAAGTCGGGCGCCAGCGAAGCGCAGACGTTACCCAGGACAATAAGAGCGGCAAGAGCGAGCAGAATCCCCTTCAACGCCCGCTTACGTGCAATGAGCACCGTCGCGGGAGCCCCGACGCAAACCCCGACGGCATAGGCCGAAATCAGATCCCCGGCCCGGGGGATGGAAACGCCCAAATCCCTCGCCACATCGGGCAGAATCCCCATCATGACGAACTCGGCCATGCCGAGAGCCAACGTGCCGAAAGCCAGGGCGATCAAACTCTTTTTCATAAATCGACTCTTTTTACCGACGGCTCCGCACTCCAGGTACGGAACCTTTTTCGCAACTTTCGCATCCTTCGGACCGCTCCGCAGCTCGACAATACGGCGCGTCCGAAGCACGGTCTTTTGATTCGGAGAACAAAAATAGCGCATATCTTCCCCTCTTCCGCCTAAAACGAAAGAATTTCTCACCGACCCGACAAACCGGCCCTCCCGGATTCTCCCTGACGGGATGAATCCGGGAGGGCCGATTATATCCTATCCGAAAGCCCAAAGAGAGCCGTATGACTGAGATCAATACCCCAGCCAGTGAAGCCACTCGAGCGCTTCGGGCGTCAGCTTGTCATCGCGGTCCACCCAGGTTCCGGACTCGATGAGCAACGTTTTATACTCCTCGATACGGCGCGTGATCGGAAAATCGGGTCGCGGCAGCGCACTCTTCTCCGCACGCTCCGAAGGGCGAATCGTCCGGTCGAAAACCTCCCGAAGCACCGGGCGCCGGTGTCCCTCCCACTTGAAATCTTCGAGAAAAAGAGCCTGCGTCTCCGGAATCTTATCCATCGGGAAGATCGAAAAGACCGGCTGATTACGGTAGGTAATGCCTTCGACCGTATTGTTGTCGATATAGTAGGTAGCCGCACCGCTTTGGATAGAAACCAGCCCCACCGGTTCGGGCGAATCGTCCTCCTGCATATAATAGATGGTCTGCACGTTACCGTCCACGTCGTTGCGATAGATCTTGTTATCGCGGAAATAGGCAGTAATCAGCTTGCCCGTCACCTGGTTGTAAGTCATAGTGTCGATCTCGCTCGACATGACCGGACGGCCGACGAATTCCGCTTTCTGGAGTTTGGAGTTTTCGGTATAGATCTTCATCACGTCCGAAGTGATCTGGTTATCCTGATTCCAGAGCACAGGATCGATATAGAGCAGGATCATCGAGTCCGTGGAAACGGCCACCAGAGAATCGCAGACCGCCTGGAAGTCATTGCGGAAGATCTTTACCCGGCGATACCCCTTGACCAACCGGTAGAGGGAATCTCCAGCAGGTGCAGCGATCGAATCCCCCCGCAAAGAGTCCGCTGCCGCAACCCCGGCCTTGAGCGAATCGAGCTGCATGGAATCGCGTCCCAGCGAATCCGCAGCAAGAGAGTCCCGGAACAAAGAATCCAACGCGGCAAAAGCCCTAGCCTCCCGCAGGGAGTCGGCGACCAGCGAATCGAGAGCCGACGCCGGAAGCTTGCCTTTCAGGATCGCCTTCCCGGTTTTGGCACGCCGCTTGGCCCAGATTTTCTCCATACGTTCGGCACGGCGCTCCAGGTTCTTTCTGCGCAATGCCTCCTCCTTCTGTTTCGCAGCGTCGAGCTTGGCAGTAGCCCGAGCCTGACGTGCTTTGGCGATCTGCGCCAGCTTCTCCTTGCGGGCCGCTGCCGCCTGCGCCTTTTTCACGGACGCTATGCTGTCGGCCTGTGCCCGCAATTGAGCTTTCAAGCTGTCGGCCTGGGCTTTCCGCTCCCGCTTGGAAAGAATATGCACGGAAGAATCCGCAGGAAGCGATTTTGGACCGGCCTGCGCAAGGCTGTCGGAAAAAAGCGTATCCACCGCAGAAACGGCGGCCACGGAATCGGCAGGGGTCATTCCGCCCCCCACCCGATCAAGGCTGTCGGAAAGAAGCGTATCTATTGCTGGGGCGGCATCCAGAGAATCGCCCCCCGTTCCTCCTTTTTCAACCGGACCAGCCGCTATAGGTTCTGCAACGGAACCAGAACCGGCATCCGCAGTTTCGGACGAGGTTTCGACGGCTCCGGCCGCAGCCTGCGGAGCAGCGGCATCCGCCTGCGATCCATCCTGCGAGGCTTCTGGACCCGCAGCACTCGGTTTCGCAGCCAGTGAATCCACAGACGGTCCCCCCTTAGAGCCGGCCAGAGAATCTGCCGCCTTTGCCTTCACCTTCGCCAACGAATCGGCACGTGCCTGCTCGCTCTTCGAGATCGTATAAAGAAACATCGAATCGGCACACATATAGAGCGAATCGCTCTGACTCGTATCGTAGCTGACCACCGAAGGTCGCTGCGTGAGCAGAGCATTGCCCGGCTCCTTCCAATATTCGCCGTAATCGCCGAAAGCGAGCACTTTGTGCTCGGCGTCGTCGATCTGGATATTCCGGAACAAAAGAGCATGCCCGGACTCCCGGTAATAGTCGAGGCTGTCGCTCCACAGCTCCTGCTTTTCGGTCATCACATACCCGTTGCGAGTCAGCACGTAAAGCTCGCGCGGCTTTTCGTAACGTCCCCGGTCGGCATAAATGTAATCGCCGCCTTCGTTCCAGATGTTGGTTCGCTCGAAGAAATGAGCCTGGTCGGTATCCGTATCGTACACCACCGAATCGCCCTTGAGTTCGTACTTGTCGTTGCGCATCTCGACACGATCCACACAGATAATCTGGTGCGTATCGGCATAATAGTAGCCCCGGTCGGATTCGAGGTGATTCTCGCGGTTGGTCAGCATACCGCCTCCGCTGAAAGTACCGATATTGTCCAGCGTATTGAACCGGAAATCATAAGTATAGAGCGTCGCATCCCCATCGACGACCTTCACCAGCGGAGCATAGACCCGCGCCTCGTTGATCTCACCGTTGTAGTCGGCCCGGTCGCCGTAAATGTATGTCTCTTTTTTATTGATCAGTACGTTGCCGAAGCACTCGATGCGCTTGTCGTTGTAGCGGATCGCGCGTAATGAGGTACTGGCCGACCCGTTG
>ENA-ORUX01001769-ORUX01001769.1-human-gut-metagenome-genome-assembly--contig:-NODE-1769-length-15670-cov-86.884406_pt1 | contig 15670 bp, 16 predicted proteins | sample MGYA00242087_ERZ509225 | MGnify/ENA primary metagenome ERZ509225 (study PRJEB26280, sample SAMEA2338864) | human gut metagenome | biome: human gut; feature: human-associated habitat; material: faeces... | reverse complement strand
GAAGTTACAAACTGTAAGAGAATTAAGTCTTAAATTTATTTAGTGGACACTAGTGATCTAGTTTATATCTGCATCTCCAATCCTGGTGGACTCCCTTTAGGTGTAACCAAAGACAACATCCTTCATACCAAGCACAGACGTAATCCGAGTATGATTGAGATACTGACTGCACTTGGATTGATGGAAGGTGAGGGCTCTGGCTATGACTTGATTTATGAGTTGGATGCAGTTGAAGCAAAGAAGCAACCTGAGATAGAATCAACTTTCAATACTGTCACTGTATATCAAAGTGCAGAGATTACGGATAAAGAAGTTGTTCGCCTGATGGATTATGTTGACCTCAATTATCAGCTTTCCCAAAAGAACAAGATAGCTTTCGGTATTATAGCCAGAGAGAAACGCATTGCGACAACGGACTTATCTAAGACTCTTCAACTCACTGCAGAAGAACGACTTAGAAGCTATGTGGGCAATTTAGATAAGAATCACTTAATAACAAAAAGTGGTGCGACAAAAGGGGCATACTATCAAGTCACCCCTACACTATTAACGAATACAAAATCCAATATTGTCACAACTCTAAGAACTATAGAACCATATGTTCTGAAAGCCCTTATCAAAGAGGACTTACGCAGACATCCTATGAGCAAAATTTCTGAAATAGCAAGTAGAATACCTGATGTTGAAATCAAAGAAGTTCGCAAGATTGTTTATTCTATGGTCGGAACCGAAATGGCGAAGAAAGGCGCTCGTGTAGATTGTAGATACTATTTAATTTAATGGCTAATAAAAAAATAACCGAAAAATAAATTTTTGTTAATAATTTAGTATTAGACTGATTATCAAACAGTTGTCTTTTTCTTATCATTATATTTTTTGCTAAAACACAGAAATTAAATGATAAGAAAAAGACATCTTACTTTAGGCAATATAAGAAAAGTCGTTGTTTATACATTTCACTCTTCTTGAATGTCTATATACCTTGCAACATAGCAAATTAAGGCTATTTCTTTCATAATCAATCCATAACTTGACTCTTTATACTCTACATTTATAGTCTGCACATTCCCAGTCAAGAGAATATGCAGACCCTAAATAGCATCTTTTTGCTTAATGGTGGAATGAGAATTCGGTATTCTTCTAACCTTTTTATACAATAATCGAACAGAGTTTTCGTTATTTATAAAAAATAATAACCACATTTTCTAATGTTATAATTTCCATGCTTATGAAAAAGATTTTACTTGCTGTCTTTGCTGTGGCGGCTTTGATGGCTTCTTGCCAGAAATCCAACCAGGAAAAAGCGGATGCTTTAGTCGGAGAGGAGATGAAAAAGATTTTGTATTTCCCTGATTCTTACGAAGCTGTCGAAACGGTCCTGGATAGTGCTTTCTCACCTTTGGACGATCCGGCGTTATACGAGAAAACACTAAAAATGACAGAACATTTGAAAAATCTTACCCAATTGGATGAAAGAATGAAGATAGATAAATCTACCATGGCGATTTACTCTGGTCCTTATCAAACGGCTTATGACCGTGATAAATATAATGAGGCGAAGGAAGAGTATGTGAATGCCAGCGAGGAAAAAAAGAAAAGTTTGGAAGCTGTCACGAATATCTCGAATGAGATTAAAGCGAAATATGCTAATGTTCATAAATTTATTGGATTTAAAGCGCAACATACATATAGAGCTAAAAACAACGCAGGAAACACGCTTATTGGTAAAATTGAATTTATTTTTGATAAAGATTTAACCCATGTTGTGGCTCAATACGATATGGATAGTGAAGAATACCAATCTGTTCAATATTTGTATAAAATGATGAAAGGTGAAGAATAACAAGATATATAATAGGTCCGCAACCGATTCTTAAGGCTGCTGACTTTTTATATAGTATCTTCCTAAGCTCATCAGAGCTGGCATCAGAGTTGCCATCTGTGAGCAGCTGGAAGCTCATAAGCCCAATTCTAAAAGGCACAGAAAGATTCAGATGGGCGCTCCTGCTGAGCCGCAGAAGCCTGCTGAGCATGCTGCTCCTAAGTGCCGAGGTCGCAAGGCTGTTGGCGAGTCCCTCTTTAAGGAGGGTGCGTCACAGACTTATGACACATCCTCATTGATTTTATTCTATGTGGTAAATGTTAAGTAAGGTATTGTATTTTCTTAATAAACGCAAGAACACACACATATTATTATCAAATTTGAGAAATATAGGTATAGCGACGAGGTAAGCAACTTTCTTTTAATAACTAAACCTGCTTCAATCGTTAGCGAAGCTATATTTCGAGCAATCTATGCTTTCAGGCAAAGACATCTATGCTTTCTATCAAACGTATTTTTGCTTTCTATCAAATGTCAATATGATTACTACCAAATATTTGTCTTTAATAGCCCGTGTTGTCGTTATATTACATAGTATCTGAACATTAAATTCGAGGGCTTATTAAATAAATATTCAGTTTTTCCTCTTTCGTATTAATAAATTTATTATATTTGCACAGTCGTTATACACTAACGAATAAATGGAATTATTACTAACCAACAAATATAGCATAATGAACAGCATTCCATTAGTATTTTGGCTCATTCCAATAGCCAGCGTTGTGGCATTGGGAATGGCATGGTTCTTCTTCCGCACCATGATGAAGGAGGATGAGGGAACAGACAGGATGAAAGAAATTGCAGAGCATGTAAGAAAGGGTGCTATGGCTTACCTCAAGCAGCAGTACAAGGTGGTGACGGCCGTCTTCGTCGTTCTCGCCATTGTTTTCGCCTTCATGGCTTATGTGCTGAAGGTGCAGAATCCATGGGTGCCCTTTGCCTTCCTCACTGGCGGACTCTTCTCTGGTTTGGCAGGATTCTTTGGCATGAAGACCGCTACTTATGCTTCTGCCCGTACAGCCCATGGTGCACGCACCGGACTGGACAAAGGTCTGAAGATAGCCTTCCGGAGCGGTGCCGTGATGGGACTCGTGGTGGTGGGACTCGGTTTGCTCGATATTGCCATCTGGTTTATTGTTCTTAATGCGGTGTACGAAGGAGAGGCCACAGCCCTTGTCACCATTACCACCACCATGCTGACCTTTGGCATGGGTGCCTCCACCCAGGCACTCTTTGCCCGTGTGGGAGGAGGAATTTATACCAAGGCTGCCGATGTGGGAGCCGACCTCGTGGGCAAGGTAGAGGCGAATATTCCTGAAGACGATTCTCGCAATCCAGCTACCATAGCCGACAATGTGGGCGACAATGTGGGCGATGTGGCAGGAATGGGAGCCGACCTCTACGAGAGCTATTGCGGTTCGATATTGTCGACAGCCGCCTTGGGAGCCACGGCTTTTGCCATGAATGGCGATATGCAGCAGCGTGCCGTCATCGCACCTATGGTTATCGCAGCCATCGGCATCTTCCTGTCTCTCATCGGCATCTTCTTGGTTCGTACCAAGGAAGGCGCTTCCATGAAAGAGCTTCTCCACTCGTTGGGACTTGGCACCAATGTCAGCGCGGCACTTATAGCCGTTGCCACATTCGCCATTCTCTATCTGTTGGGCATAGAGAACTGGCTCGGCCTTTCTTTCTCGGTCATCAGCGGTCTTGTGGCTGGAGTCATCATCGGACAGGCAACAGAATATTACACCTCTCAGAGTTATAAGCCTACACAGAAGATAGCCGAGGCATCGCAGACAGGTCCTGCCACAGTTATTATAAAAGGTATAGGCACGGGAATGATTTCCACCATGATTCCCGTTGTCACCATCTCTGTAGCCATCATGCTGAGTTATCTTTGTGCCAATGGCTTCGATATGTCGCTGTCGGCCAAATCTATCAGCACCGGCCTTTATGGTATCGGCATCGCGGCAGTGGGCATGCTGTCGACTCTCGGCATTACACTTGCCACAGACGCCTATGGACCTATAGCCGACAATGCTGGCGGAAATGCAGAGATGAGCGGATTGGGCAAGGAGGTTCGTGAGCGTACTGATGCGCTCGATGCCCTGGGCAATACGACAGCTGCCACAGGCAAGGGCTTTGCCATCGGTTCGGCAGCTCTGACGGCTCTTGCCCTTCTTGCATCCTACATCGAGGAGATCAAGATAGCCATGATACGTGCCGTAGAGAACGGAAAACAGTATGTAGACGCAGCAGGCAATGTCTTCGATCCTTCGAATGCAACAACAATAGATTTCATCAACTTCTTCCAGGTAAACCTCATCAACCCTAAGGTTTTAGTTGGAGCATTCCTCGGAGCCATGGCAGCATTCCTGTTCTGTGGCTTGACCATGGGAGCAGTAGGCCGTGCTGCAGAATCGATGGTTCAGGAGGTTCGCCGGCAGTTCCGTGAGATCAAGGGAATACTCGAAGGCAAAGCTACGCCTGACTATGGTCGATGTGTGGAGATAAGTACCCGTAGCGCACAACGCGAGATGATCATCCCTTCTTTGCTCGCCATCATTATTCCTATCGTTGTGGGTCTTGTGTTGGGTGTGGCTGGAGTTCTCGGACTTCTCACCGGCGGTCTGGCAGCAGGCTTTACCCTTGCTGTGTTCATGTCCAATTCGGGAGGCGCATGGGACAATGCCAAGAAGATGATAGAAGAGGGAAGTTTTGAAGGAAAGGGCAGCGAGAACCACAAGGCGACTATTGTGGGCGATACCGTAGGCGACCCGTTCAAGGACACTTCCGGTCCGTCGCTCAACATTCTTATCAAACTCATGTCAATGGTCAGCATCGTGATGGCTGGTCTGACCATTGCTTTCCTATAATTCGAAGAATACGTAATAGAAATATGTTGAATAAACACCACTCCTTGGCTGATGGCTGCTCCCTGACAGTGATATGCTCACTGGTCGTGTGGATGTTAGTAGCCGTCTGCCAAGTTGCTTATGGCAAAGATGTCTATCCGAAACAAGCTGTAGAGATAGCCAAGAAGTATATCACCCTCTTTCACCATCAAGCGAGAGGGTGGTAGAATCATCGTTTCGGGGACAGAACTAAAGTCGTTGCGACTATATGATGTGGCTGGTCGACAGCTTCAGCAGACCACGTCAGCCGACGGAAAACATGCCGTCCTTACCCTACAAGGAGCAACATCAGGCATCTCTGTGTTGCGCATAGATGCTGGTAGGCAATGTTTTACCTATCGTCTTCTGTGAGAGATGTATGAAATAAGAAGCATGAAATAAGAAATCCCCGACAGTTAGGATATTGCTTCCTACTGTCGGGGATTTCTTATTTCTTTATAGAGCTGCCATCATGCGTAGTATTAGTCATGAGGACAAACAACACCTTACTTATTCTGCATTGGCAAGCGCCTCGCGTACCTTGGCTTCTATTTCTTCGAGAAGCTCAGGGTTGTCCTTCAGTATCAGCTTGGTTGGGTCGGCACCCTGTCCCAGGTTGGAGCCATTATAGCTGTACCAGCTTCCGCTCTTCTTGATGATGCCATGCTCCACGCCCAGATTGAAAACTTCGCCTGCGTGGCTGATGCCTTCGCCAAACATGATGTCGAACTCAGCCTTGCGGAAAGGAGGAGCCACCTTGTTCTTGACCACCTTTACGCGCACCAGGTTTCCGATAACATTATCGCCATCCTTGATGGCTGTAGCCTTACGGATGTCGAGGCGTACAGAAGCGTAGAACTTCAGGGCGTTGCCACCCGTTGTTGTCTCAGGATTTCCGAACATGATACCTATCTTCTCGCGCAACTGGTTGATGAAGATACAGGTGGTATTGGTCTTGCTGATGGTAGAAGTGAGCTTGCGCAGAGCCTGGCTCATCAGTCGGGCCTGGAGTCCTACAACATTGTCACCCATGTCGCCCTCAATTTCCTTCTTAGGAGTCAGGGCAGCTACAGAGTCGATGACGACGATGTCTACCGCAGCCGAACTGATCAGCTGGTCGGCTATCTGAAGCGCCTGCTCACCATTGTCGGGCTGCGAAATCCACAGGTTGTCAACATCTACGCCCAACTTGGCAGCATAGAAACGGTCGAAGGCATGCTCGGCATCGATGAATGCGGCAATACCTCCAGCTTTCTGAGCCTCTGCGATGGCATGGATGGCAAGTGTGGTCTTACCAGAAGATTCCGGACCATAGATTTCAATGATTCGTCCCTTGGGGTAGCCGCCTACGCCCAAGGCCATATCGAGGGCGATACTTCCAGTAGGAATCACCTCTATATTCTCAATGTGCTCGTCGCCAAGCTTCATGATAGATCCCTTACCGAAGTCTTTCTCTATCTTGGCCATGGCAGCCTGAAGGGCCTTCAGCTTACCCTCGTTGGGGTTCAGGGTTCCTTCCTTTATTTCGTCTTTCTTTGCCATATCTTTCTAATGTTTTATGACTTAGTGACGATAAAAACGGCTTGGTATGAATAGTACCTTTCTGTCTTCGCCGTCACTAAGGGGGTTATTTTGATAATGATTAGTCAATCTCCAAGTCGCCGTCGAACACCTCGTGCCAAGGCAATCCCTGCTTGTTGAGCTGCTCCATGAATGGATCTGGGTCGAACTCCTCAACGTTCCATACACCTGGTTTCTTCCAGATGCCCTTGAGGAACATCATGGCGCCGATCATGGCTGGCACACCCGTGGTATAGCTTACGCCCTGCATGCCGGTCTCGTTGTATGCTTCCTGATGCTTGCAGTTGTTGTAAACATAATAAGTGTGCTCCTTGCCGTCCTTCTTTCCGCGGATGCGGCAACCGATAGAGGTCTCTCCATCGTAGTTCTCGCCGAGGTCCTGAGGGTTAGGCAATACGGCCTTGAGGAATTGCAGTGGTACGATCTTCACCTTGGCAGTCTTGCCGGAGCCGTCGGCCAATGGAGCCTCGTATTCTATCTCGTCGATGCGGCTCATGCCGAGGTTCTCTATACAGTCGAGATAGGTGAGATACTGCTGACCGAATGTCATCCAGAAGCGAGCCTCCTTGATGGTAGGATAGTTCTTTACCAGGCTCTCCAGCTCCTCGTGGTGCATCAGATAGCTCTCGCGAGGACCGATGTTAGGATAGGTGAGAGGCTTGTGGATAGACAGAGGGTCGGTCTCAATCCATTCACCATTCTTATACCACAGACCTTTCTGGGTAATCTCACGGATGTTGATTTCTGGGTTGAAGTTGGTTGCGAAAGCCTTGTGGTGATTGCCGGCATTGCAGTCTACAATGTCGAGAACCTCAATCTCGTCGAAGTGATGCTTGGCAGCGTATGCAGTAAAAATGCCCGAAACACCAGGGTCGAAGCCGCAGCCAAGGATAGCGCAAAGACCAGCTTTTTCAAACTTGTCCTTGTAAGCCCATTGCCATGAATACTCAAAGTGAGCCTCGTCCTTGGGCTCGTAGTTGGCCGTGTCCATATAGTTGCAACCGCAGGCTAAGCAGGCGTCCATGATGGTGAGGTCCTGATAGGGCAGAGCGAGATTGATGACCAACTCAGGTTTGTAGCTGTTGAAGAGGGCTTTCAACTGCTCCACATCGTCGGCATCCACCTCGGCTGTCTGGATGTCCATCTTGTAGCCTTTATCGTGGATAGACTTCACCAACTTGTCGCATTTCTCCTTGCGGCGGCTGGCAATCATGAACTCTGTAAAAACGTCCTGGTTCTGGACAATTTTAAAGGCTGCCACGGTAGCGACGCCACCTGCGCCAATCATAAGTACTCTACTCATTTAAGTATAAATGTTTAATGTTATTATTTCTTGTTTTAGATCATTTCATTTGCTGACGTTCATCAGCTCATTTCATTTGCTGACGTTCATCAGCTCATTTTATTTGCTGACGTTCATCAGCTCATTTTATTTGCTGATATTCATCAGCTCATTTCATTTGCTGACGTTCATCAGCTTATTTCATTTGCTGATATTCATCAGCTCATTTTATTTCATTTGCTGATATGCCTAAGGCATTCATCAGCGAATAACCCAGTATTTCTTGTCGGAAGTTGCCGCCGGGAAGAGGCTGCATGGCAAAGAGAGTGACGCGTTTCTCGTCGTCTACCTTGCGAAGCATGTCGCGCAACTGGTCGTAGGCATCGCCTTCCTCCGAGTTGGGAATGATCATCACTCGTTTCACCTCCTTGGCATTGCAAACCGTGCGGGCTACGTCTACGAGGAAATCGTCTTTGCCCACCATCTTTTCTTCCGTAGGATATGAAGAGATGACGAACTCACCCAGACGTGGATCCTTGAAGGCCTGGGCATTCAGGTCCTTCTCGTAGTCGGAAGGGCGGAAGTTCTGCATCGCCTTCGATTGCTGGCTGTGTATGAGCACCAGTTGCGTCTCGTGCTCACCTTCTCTTAGTCCACCGTCGAGGGCAATACATACAGCCCACTGAGCCATGTCGGCAGGCTGGATGCGGCGGTTGATCATACGCTCAAAGTTTACGATAAGGTCGAATGCCACCTTGTCGATATAGTCTGCATCAGCGATGATTACATTCTCGCTCCATTTGATGTTGTTGGTGTTCAATGAATTCATACGTGCAAAGATACAAATTATTTTTGTAACTTGTCAAAAGTCTTGGCTAAAATATCAAAACTTTAGGTCGATAGTCATATTTTCGTGTTAATTTTGCAACCAGTAATACAAACAATCAAGAAATGAAAAGTGTTTTAGAGGGTCGTCCTGCCTTAAAGAAGGAAGTGGATAAGATTGCCGAGGTAGCTGGCTATCTTTGGCAGAATGGTTGGGCTGAGCGTAATGGTGGCAATATTACGGTTAATGTGACCGACCTTGTTGATGACGAGATGAAGGCGCTGCCTGCCATCAGCGAAGTGAAGCAGATAGGTACTGTCCTGCCTGCGCTGAAGGGCTGTTACTTCTTCTGCAAGGGAACAGGCAAGCGAATGCGCGACTTGGCTCGTTGGCCTATGGACAATGGTTCTGTCATTCGTATTCTGGACGATTGTGCCAGCTACGAAATCATTGCCGACAATGCCGTGATGCCTACATCCGAGTTGCCAAGCCATCTGTCGGTTCATGCCCGTCTTATCGAGAAAGGTTCCAACTATAAGGCCACAGTTCATACTCATCCCATCGAGCTCATTGCCATGAGCCACAACAAGAAGTTTATGGGCAAGGACGTGCTGAGCAATCTGCTCTGGAGCATGATTCCTGAGACCAAGGCATTCTGTCCGCTCGGACTGGGTATTGTTCCTTATAAGTTGCCAGGCAGTCTGGAACTTGCCGAGGGAACTCTGAAGGAGTTGGAAGACTACGACGTAGTGATGTGGGAGAAGCATGGCGTATTCGCCAAGGGTCTTGACGTGATGGATGCCTTCGACCAGATAGACGTACTCTCCAAGAGTGCAAAGATATATATCGATGCCAAATGTATGGGTTTTGAACCTGATGGTATGAGCCAGGAGGAAATGGCCGAAATGACTAAGGCTTTCAACCTGCCAAGATAATTGTTTTTAGTAGTTTTGAAGTAGAAATTGTTTGTTAAGAGGGTGCGTCACAGACTTATGACACACCCTCTTTTTATTGCCATTTTTCTCCCTTGCTTAATTTTTGGTTCGTTATTTTCTTATAATAGATAAAGGAAGAAGACAACGGCCGTAGTTCTGAATCCATCGAAAGTAGGATTATTTTAAAAATTAGGAGAAAACAAGTTATGAAACGAGTATTCAATCTTTTAGTAGTAGACGAGAGTGGAAGCATGAGTATTATCCGCCGTCAGGCTTTGGTGGGAATCAACGAGACGCTGACTACGATTCAGAAAATGCAGGAGACGCATAAGAATCTGGAGCAGCGAGTTACGCTCATCACTTTTGACAGCACGCATACCAATGTGTTCTATGATAACGTGCGTGCCTCTAATGCCAATCCTTTGAAGGAAAAGGATTATAATCCTTGTGGTGCCACTCCTCTTTACGATGCCATCGGAATGGGTATCGCCAAGATCAACGCCTTGACCACTGAGGATGACAGCGTGTTGGTAACTATTATCACGGATGGCGAGGAGAACTGCAGTGAGGAGTATAGTCTGAAGATGATCAAGAATCTTATCGAGAAATTGAAGAAGCAGAACTGGACCTTCACTTTCATTGGTACTGACGATTTGGATGTAGAGAATATCGCTCTTGATATGGGCATCGACAATCATCTCCAGTTCTCGGAAGATGAGGCAGGTACCAAGAAGATGTTTGCAAGAGAGAATAGGGCGAGAGAGCGCTATGTCAAGTGCTGTGCGATGGATTGCGTGATGGAAGCGGGGAGTTACTTTGAGGAGAAATAAAGAAAAAAAGAAGAAGTTGACGAAAAAAGTGGATGGTAAATGCTGATTATTCAGAAAGTTTTTGTACTTTTGCAATCAGAATGAATTCTCGTATGAGATTGATTTCTATTTTTTTTGATGGTTAAATTAGCGTTTGCTATTCGGTCATGCAAATTGGAACGTAGGAAATTTCAAAAAGAGCATTAGAAACGACAGATAGTGAACGTCCGCTATATCGTGGGCGTTACTTGTTGTTCTAATCAGCTTTTCCTACGGCTGCAATTTGGACAAGTTTCGTCCACGTGTTTTGTATCCGTAGGTGATGTAGAGAACGATGGCTTCGCAATTATAATCTATCGGATTCACTAATTTAATAACATTAAAAGCTTAGCTATCGGCATGACGGGCAAAAAATTATGAAAAAGTTACATGTTTCTTTCATGGCGATTCTCTTCGCCTTGTTCGCAATGGTTTCTTTCACCGCTTGTTCATCGGATGATGATGGACTTTCTTCTGATGACATCAAGACAAATATTGTCGGGATGTGGCAAATGACTCATATTTCTGGTTGGGGATATGATGACACGGAGGATGAAAACCTGATTAAAGTAGACAAGGATATACCCGAAGAGGATGGCAGGCGTATCCAGTTTAAGGGAGACGGTACCTATAGATGGTATTGGTATTATAATAATGGTTGGCATCCAGAAAGTTCTGCTAATACGTATGAGGTGTCTGGAAATAAAATCATCTTTTATGATTCCGTTGATGAAGATGAAATAGAGACATGTACTGTTCTTTCTTTCAAAAATAATATAGTAGTGTTGGAAGCTACCTTAGAGGAAGGTCCACAATATAAGCAGAGAATTACTTGCAAGCGAGTAAACTAAATCATAATAAAAAAGCAGCATGACAAGTGTCGTGCTGCTTTTGTTTTCCCTTTGAGAAGGGAAAGTGTTTCTATGCGATTTTATTTCTGCTTTTTCCATTCTTCTTTTACTAATTCTGCCAAGTATCCATCGCTTCTGCAATGCATATCCGCGATGCCTAAGTGCATCATTTGATAAATGGAAGATGCATAAAAAAAAACTAAAGCATCTTCCAAAGTAATGCCCGTTTGTTCTGCGAAAATTGATACTATGCGAGCGTATTTCATTTGAAGAATTGTCTTATTAGCTTCCATAAAAGTCTCCTTATTTAATTTCATCTGATTTAAGAAAATGCAAATGTTTGTTTATGAGTTCTTGATTTAAAATGCATATTTGATGATTAGGATGGATAAACTTTAAGCGTTTAAGTGCTTCTTCTTTGCTGATGTTACCGGAGAAGTAAAGATCTATGGTATTGAATACCTTATCATCTGCTATACCACCTGTAATCATATCGTACTTACTTGACAGTTTGCCAAGTCGGCATAGAGTTACAAAGTCTAACCATTCTTCGTTGTAATCACCGAATTCTTTGATGTTAAATTTATTGTCTAAGTTTTCGTCTAAATTATAATGATTAAGATATGCTTTATCACCTTGATAGAGAAATCGCTGGGCACATTTCTTCGCCTGTTCGACAAGTGATGTCAGATAGAATCCTTTGCCGAAATCCAATAAATCACGAGAATGATAAATGTCTGGTGATTCTATGATGAAATTTGATGCGTGATAAACTGTCATTTTAGCGCTCCTCGTTTTTTTAACAAGTTAATCAAAACGTCCATGATATACTCCTTGCTGAATGTATGGAGTACATCATAGCATGGTATCATGTAGCCGTTTAAGATATTTGTTGATCGTAGCATCTGAAATACCTTACTGGCACTCATGTTCAATCGGTCGGCTAAGTTGCCAACGCAATAGGTTACGAAATCCAATTGATATTCTTGCATTTGCATAATTTTCTTTATTAATGTGGGGCAAAGTTAAGACTATTTTTCGAAAAAACAAATTATTTCTCTTTTCTTCTATACAAAATGAGAAAAATAAGCAGAAAAAATAGGATTATTCTAAAACCTTTTGTATTTTTGCAGAAAAATGGAGGTGGAGATATGAAGGTTTACCAAGATTCAAAGGGAAATATTAATGGATACTCTTGGAATATTTCAAACAAGTTTATTCAAACTGTTGTAATGGGTGGTTGCCTATTAAGATTAATGCTATTCCCTTTTGTGGGATTATATTTGATTTTCCATCCAAATGAAGGTGGAAAATATGCATTTTCTAGAAAACTGGTATAAGAATGGTTTAGCATTTCCTTAACCTCCTTAAGAGCATTTAATGTGTTTTGGCGATGAAAGTCGGTAAGAAAGTTTCGCTTACAAACAACTATTTCTTGTATTTTTTATCTATTTTCTTTATTTCATTGTTGGCTTTAAATTGTTGATATATTCTTGTCATGTCCTTAGGCAGATAGCTCAAAGCCTTCTCTTTCATTTCTTGCGGAATACCGAAGCGGGCTTCGGCGATGGAGCCGACGATGGCTCCGATGGTATCGCTATCGCCGCCATGAGATATAGCGAGGCGAATGGCATCCTCGAAAGATGAGGCTTGCGAGAGGAGGTAGAAGGATAAGGGCACGGCATCCATACAGGTCTCATCGAACTTGCCCTTTGGATAAACTCGTGTGTCGAAATCCTCGTAATAGCTGCGGGCGATGGACATGAACCCCTGTATTGTTTCATTTTCATCCTTAGAAGCCTTAGCATTCTCATTTTTCAATCCCTTCGTTTCCTCATTCTCAGAATCCTTAGATTCTTCTGAGAATCTGCTCTTGCGGAAATACCAAATGGCATGAGCTACAGCTTTGGCTCCCTTGATTCCTTCGGGATGATTATGAGTAGGAAGAGCCGTCTTTTCAGCCTCTTCCAAAACCTGCGATAGATCATCGAAGAGCCAAGCTACTGGCGATACTCGCATTGCCGAACCATTGCCAAAACTATTATATGGCTGCGGATCAAGAGAACGAATCCACCCTGCGAATCTTCCGCCATACGCTCCCTTAGGTGAAGGATAGCGGCGGCACCAATCCAGCAAGCTTTCCTGATAGCTTCGTCCGTTCTGTATCGCATCAGCTACCGCCACCGTGCAAATGGTGTCATCGGTGAAGTCGCATCCCCCACCGAACATCTCGAAATCATAATCAAACGTATTGTTGAATTCATATTTTGAGCCCACAATATCACCAATCATTGCTCCTAACATCATCTTATGTCTTAATGATTCTTACTCCATTTTTCACTCTATCACTTCCCAGAAACTCTCAGGCAAACTGATGTTTTTGATCTGCTTTGCCTCCTCAAACAATGGGGCGATGTCTTCAGCCTCAAAGCCGGCGATACCGCAACCGATAGGTGTTACCAGAAACTGCATTTCTGGATGATGCTTGGCAAAATCCAGGAATTCCTCCACGTATGGACGGATGGTTTCCACGTCGCCCTGCATCGTAGGGATGGCATAACTCTGGCCCTGCAAGCCTACACCCTTGCCCATGACGGCACCGAAATGTAATCGGGCTATGCGGGCAGCACCACCGCCATGCATGCCAGCCAGATTGCTGCCAAACACAAAAATCTCGTTCTCCTTCAATGAATCAATCCAGCGAGGAGTGATTCTTCCCTTCTTCATATCTTCCATATTCTTCTTATTATTAAATATGTTATTGGTAATATCAGCCGATTCCTCGCAGCACTTGCATTCGGACATCATTCTCGGCATCGACATCTTAGGAGCACTTGAAACGGATGCGTCTTCGTCACCGAACGACAGATAGCTTCTGTATTCCGAAGCATCGAAGTATTTCTTGAAATAAGGAATCACCACATCATGCATCATCTTATGGCATCGCTGGGTGACGGCGGAGGCGGTCATGCCCAACTGTATGGCTACGTCCTTGCCCTTGAATCCCTCGATGTAGAGCATCTTCAGGATGATACTGTTCTTGCTGTCTCTGCCATAATAAAGATTGCCGATCTCTTCTATCGTTTGATAAAGTTCGTGCTCAAACTGGTTGTCGCTTACGTCAAACTTCATCTTGCGGCTTTCCTGTCGCGCCTCAAAACTCTCGAAACGGTGCTCCTTCACCACCTCTTTCAACTTATCCAGCAGCAGAAATCGGAAACCATTCACCATCCAGGTTTTGAGCGACATGCTCGGCTTCCTGTCCTCCAAAGGCTTGAAGTCATGCTCGCAGAGATAGAGATAATATTCATGGGCCAGCGAATAAAAGTCCATGCCCGGTTTCGATTGCAGGTCGTAACGCTTGTCGTAGATGCAATAAGCCACCCTGCAGTATCCGTAGTAATACTCCCTTACTATTCTTGCATCAGCATCCTTGAAGCCTTGAAGAATCTCGTCATCAGACAGTTGTGAGAGATTAGACTTCCTTGAAAACTCCTTTTCTTTCCCCATATCGTTTCGATATTCTAATTTGTTTGCAAATATATACTTTTTCTTTGAGAAATAGGAGCTTTTGCTCCTTTTTTAGTTTTACATAGTATTAAAAGAAAAAAGTAGGGAGAAAATTAAGCTGATGCCGAAAAAAAGGAATTTTGAAGTAGATATTGGGATTTGAAAAATAACATTTGATAAGTTCTTGCATACATTTCAAGTATTACCTATGTCCTTCGAGGGTGCGTCACAGACTTATGAGACAATAGCCTTTTGCTGTAAGACGTAGGACATTTGTCCCTTAACTTCTCTCTGACTTCCCTTAACTTCCCGACAGGCGAAAGTTGAGTTATGAGTCTACTTGAAAAAACAAGCAGAAAATATGGGATTATTCTTATTTTTTTGTGGTAAAGTCTCCATCGTGATGTATTTTTTTGTATCTATAAGATTTCATATCAGATATTCAAGTTTCGCAAGCTCAGGAGTTAAAGGAGTTAAAGGAGTTATCGCTCCCTACGGTCGCTGAGGAGTTAAGACAACAGTCTTTTTGGCGTATTTTTTTAAGCAGCAAGACATACGTCTTAACTCCTTAACTCCCTTAACTCCTTTAACTTCCTGATATGCGAAAGTTCAGTCAGATACTTTTTGGATTTACCATTGAGTATGTGCTCGTACGTAAAAAGTTTTTTATGAAAAAAAGTCTCAAAGTATCATTTTTTGGCTGAACGTAAAGATAAATGATTGACATATAATAAGATAGAAGAATGATACATTTTGGATTATCTTAAAAGAAGTATCATAGAAGTATCATAAAAGTATCATAAAAACGTCATCTAAGTATCACAAAATCGTCATGAGGCATTATGCATAAAAGCAAAGCCGCCAATCCGTAAGGAGTGCCCAAAAATTGCCCGACTTTTGGGCACTCTGTGCACACCGCATGGGCAATGAATGCCCAACGCTTGTTCAGTCGATGCCCAACGCTTGTTCAGTCGATGCCCGTCGCTTGTTCAGTCGATGCCCATCGCTTGTTCCCTGAGTGCCCACTTGACGGGCAAGACAGACCACCTGATGGGCTC
>ENA-ORUX01001765-ORUX01001765.1-human-gut-metagenome-genome-assembly--contig:-NODE-1765-length-15689-cov-2.276065_pt1 | contig 15689 bp, 16 predicted proteins | sample MGYA00242087_ERZ509225 | MGnify/ENA primary metagenome ERZ509225 (study PRJEB26280, sample SAMEA2338864) | human gut metagenome | biome: human gut; feature: human-associated habitat; material: faeces... | reverse complement strand
AAAGAGTTAGCTGCCCGGACATTCAATCCGAAGTTGGGAATCATCGGCGGAATCTCGATCATCGGGACATCCGGCATCGTACGCCCTTTCTCGAACGATGCCTTTCTCGCCTCGATCCGGAAAGAAGCCGAAGTTGCAAAAGCAATAGGATGTTCTCGCCTCGTCATCAACTCAGGAGCGAAAAGTGAACGTTTCCTGAAAGGCTACCTGTCGGAACGGCTGTCGGAAGAACTTCCTCCGCAAATGTTTGTGCACTACGGGAACTTCATCGGAAAGACACTGAAAATAGCTGCCGAACTGCAATTTGACGAAGTCGTCATGGGAATCATGATTGGCAAAGCCGTCAAACTAGCGGAAGGAGCACTGGATACGCACAGCAAAAAGGTCGTCATGAACAAAGCCTTTCTGAAAGAATTGGCTGCAAAGGCGGGTTGCAAACCAGAGTCCGTACAAAAAATAGATTCCCTGACGCTGGCCAGAGAACTATGGGAACTGTTCAGCAAGACCGAACAACAAAGTTTCTTCCCACTTCTGTTACAGAAATGCCGAGAGCATTGTACCCCCTTGCTTCCCAACGGGAAACTATCCGTTCTGCTGATTTCGGAAAGTGGGAAAATAACCTTTCAAGCGTGATTATTCAAATGTAACATCCTTGTTCTGCACGTAGGAGACATCGATTTTTCCTCCCGCATCACCGTTGCTCTCCTGTAAAGGAAGTTCTCTGACACGGCTCAAGAACAGGGTTCCTTTGGTGGCAGAAGTCGGATTCGTAAAGTTTAGCGTGATGGAGGTCGCGCCTTCCTGCGTATTGTTGATATCATAAACACCGCCGCTGTAGGTCAGGTGCACCTGGACATACTCGTCCTTCCCGATCGGCTTTCCTACCCAAGTGATAATGGTTGCGCCATTGCCTTTGACGGATGTCAGGGATTCGGGAAGAGCGATTGGATCGACATCGTCGATAGAGGCCTTGTTTGTATAGACCTGGTCTTTCCAACGGGAAAAGGTGAACGTGACCGGGTCCAGCCCGGATTCCGACAGCATATACATATAAGCTCCCATTCCTAAAAAGTCCGGCACTTTTCCGTTAAAGAGAATACCTTTGGCCGGCAGGCGCAGATTGGCCCCTTCGCTGTTATATTTATTGAAATTTGCGCCTATATGGGTATGGTTCTGCGTAACATTATATTCGACACCCAAATTCTGATAAAAAGGGATCGAGGGGTCGATCCCGTCCGAATCATCGTTATCGCAAGCGGTAAACACGCCAGCGAACAACAGGCAAGCATAAAGGAAATACTTTCTCATATCATTTAATTTTATCCGAGTTACGGAAAGTATAGGATAATTTACCAATTGCTTCTCCGAGGACTCTATTATTCTTCTTTGATAGAAATAACAAATGAAGTGGGAAAAGTTTTTCCTTTTAGGCTTTTTTGTCAAACAGAAAGCTCCTGCAAGAGAGATTCTATGGTATCGGCCGCCAGCGTACGTCCGTCAAGATGGTGGATCAGGAATGCGGAACCGACAGACAGATCGCCCGTCTCGATCCATACAGGCGACTCCACATGCCGATCGGCACGTATACCGTTCCGCTGGAGTGCCTTGCGGACCATCGCATATTTCTGTCCATGCCCGATCAGGCGTATTTCTTTCGAATACCGGTTATCGATGCGGAACAAGCCGGTCTCCGTGTCGAACACGATTCCCTTGCGGGCGAAGAAACCGCTCAAGTGGCCGCTCAGGGCGAGGTCTTCGGGCGTACCAGGCGTAATCCCGTTCGTCCGGTCCATCAGCCAAATCTTGTCGGCGATCTGGAGCGCCAGTTCGAGATCGTGCGTGGAGAGGAAAATCGTCTTGTTCGTGCTTCGCGTCAGATGGTGGAGCAATTGCATGATCTCCACCTTGCTTGGAAAATCCAAGAATGCCGTCGGTTCATCGAGAAAGATCACGGGTGTTTGCTGGGCCAGCGCTTTGGCAATCATCACTTTTTGGCGTTCCCCGTCACTGAGCGTGTGAACCATGCGATCTGCCAGGTTCTCTATTTTCACGAGAGCAATTGACCGTTCAACAATTTCCCGGTCTTCCCCGCGCAACGTGCCCCAGAAGCCCGTGTAAGGACTACGCCCCATCCCGATCAACTCCCGGGCCGTCATGTTCCGGACATCACATTTCTCCGTCAGCACCACTCCGATCGTGCGAGACAACTCTTTATCAGAATATGTCTCGATCTCCCGGTCCATGATGTAGATCGCCCCTTCCAATTTCGGCTGAAATGCCGACAAGGTACGCAACAAGGTGGACTTCCCGACCCCGTTCGCTCCCAGCAGACAAGTGAGTTCCCCGCTATTAATCTCCGTACAAAGGCCACTGGCCACCACTTTCGTGTTGTTTTTCGCCTTGTAACCGATAGCTAAATTCTTTAACCGGATGGTCGCCTGTTTCTTGTTCTCCATTACGATGTATGATTTACGACAAATCTAAAATTCAACAGCATCTTTTCGTTTTCTCTTGCCAAATAATACCGAGGCCACAACAGGAGCACCGACGAGTGCCGTCACCGAATTCACGGGCAATGCACCCTCAAATCCCGGCAAACGGGCAATCAAGTTACAAAGTAACGCCAGTGAAGCACCGACGAGCATGGCTGTCGGCATCAGAATCCGGTGATCGGATGTTTGAAAAATAGCACGACACAGATGTGGTACTGCCAGCCCCAGAAAGATAATAGGTCCGCAATATGCCGTTACGATAGCCGTCAATACCCCGGCACAAGTAATTACCCATACTCGGGCCCGGTGGATGTTCAACCCCAGGTTGCGGGCGTAACCGTCACCCAACATCAATAAGTTCAAGGGTTTGATCAACAAAAAGGATAGCGGTATGATAACGGCCATAATCGTGACAAACAACATCATCTGGTTACCCGATACCCGGGCGAAACTTCCCAAACCCCAGATCACGTACGACTTTATGTCCTCTTCCACGCTAAAAAATTTCAACACCCCGATTACCGCGTTGGCAATGTACCCGATCATCACCCCGATAATCAGCAAAGTCACACTACCCGCCACTTTCCGAGAGGCAAGAACAATCAATCCCATCACCGATAATGCACCCGCAATGGCCGCAATCGACAGGGCGACCTCGCCGATAAAACCGAGGCGGCTCAATGCCACACCCCCCAATTGTCCGGAAAGCAGCACCACGAACGCGACACCGAGGCTTGCCCCAGAACTGATTCCCAGTACGGAGGGTCCGGCCAACGGGTTGCGAAAGATGGTCTGCATTTGCAAACCGCTAATTGATAACCCGGCCCCTGCCACCAAAGCCGTCAAAGCTTGTGGTAGGCGAGATTTCAGAATAATATTCTGCCAAGCGATCGGATCGCCTTCACCTCCCGTCAAGATATTCCAAACGGAAGCAAACGGGATGGACACCGATCCCAACAGTAGGTTCAATAACAGAAATACGATGATGGATGCCGTGATCACAAGAATGAGTATCGTATATTTACCTCTCTTCATCAGATTATTTCTTTAAAATGTCGTAGTAAACCGGTTCGTGGTCGGGAAGGATTTCCGGGTGAAACACCTTGATCATATCCGCCAGAACGATCTCAGGTTCGGCAGGCATACTCTCGTAAAACGGTTTCTGCCTCATGTTACAATAAATCACGTGTTTCTCCTTGAATGCCTTAAAATCTGCGTAACGTTCATCTTGTGCTTTCAGGGCATCATAACAATATTCTCCGGCAAAGCTATTCGCTATACGCCAGTAGTCGGCACTTTCCGCTTGATTGTACACGGTCTCGAAATCGAGGGTCACACCTCCTGAGCGGGGATCATCCTTCAAGAAATAATCCGCTCCCGCATCATGAAACAATTGTGCCAAAAAGCTTCTGCCACCCACGGCATACCATACTCCTCCCCGCAATTCGCCACTGAACACAACGGGGCGACGTTTCACCTCTCCCACCATCGCTTTCAAAGAATTATAGCGTTGTTCGATGCGGTCGAACTCCCGGTTGGCCACATCTTCCATACCCAGGAGTAATCCCACGAACTTGATCCACTCCGCCTGCCCCAGCGGGGTCATCTCCTTGTAACCCAAATGGGGAACCAGCGGGATGCCTATGTCCTTCACGGCATCATATCCCCCGCGCTTAAAGGGGGAAATCAGCATCAAGTCGGGATTGATACTCATGATGACCTCGTTGTCAAAATTCCCTTCGATACCGATGCGGAGAGTCTTCCCCTCCTCCACTCTTTTCTGCATTTCGGGGTTAAATAAGAAACGGGTACTCGTGATTCCCACGACCCGATCTGTGGCTCCCAGTTTGATAAAGTTAGACAACTGCAATGAAGTCATACAAATGGCACTCCTCACGGGCAATTGCACCACCGGCATATTCTCCGGGGTTTGTATATTCACGCCCCTCGGTATCAAAGCGTATTGGTAATGAGTGTGAGTGCTTTCCTGCGGGTCTTTGATATTTAACACCACGCACCCGTCACGTTCTTCCAACCAAAAGCCCTTAGCGTATTTAATGGAAATCCGGGAAACGGTATCGATTCCCTCACTCGTTTTTGGATCTCCCGATGATTGCTTGCGCGAAGCCGATTTGCAACAAAGGAGAACACTACAAACACATAAAAGATAAAAAAAACGTACTACATTCATCTCTTTTCCTCCGAAAGTATTAATTCATCGCATCAACTGGCAGGTTTTCTGGCTTGTCATCTTTTCCCCTTCCCGGTTTCACCAGTGGTCTTATGAAAAGATCCGCCTATACGACGGAAAATGACTTTACAGCTGCGGGGACAGCTCCGGAATTTCACCGGATTCCCTTTTCTTTCAACATGAAAGCACCAAGACGCCTGCAAATATAGGAATATTATTTTGAGGCTATCCCTTTTTTAGCGACTTTTGCAACGAAGAAAAAGAGTTCATAAGGTTTGTAAGGTTCATAAAGCTTATAAAGTGGAAATTACCTTATAAACTTTATGAACCTTGTGAACTTTATAAACTAAATATGATCGGATTACAGATATTGTTTGTAATTTTGTCCGTGATATTGAAGTTAAACAATAAAACTAGATAGAATATGAAATTTTTTATTGATACGGCAAATCTTGACCAGATTCGCGAAGCAAATGATCTTGGCGTGTTGGACGGTGTAACCACCAACCCGTCTTTAATGGCAAAAGAGGGTATTAAAGGTGACGAGAATTGTAAAAAACATTACGTTGAGATTTGCAATATCGTGGATGGAGATGTAAGTGCAGAGGTAATCGCGACGGATTACGAAGGCATGATCAAAGAAGGAGAGGAATTAGCCGCATTACACCCGAATATCGTGGTAAAAGTGCCTTGTATTGCCGATGGTATTAAGGCTATCAAATATTTCACCAACAAGGGCATCCGCACGAATTGTACGTTAGTGTTCTCTCCGGGACAAGCATTGTTGGCTGCTAAGGCCGGTGCTACTTACGTGTCTCCTTTCGTGGGACGTTTGGATGACATCAGTAGTGATGGAATCGAGTTGGTGGAAAAGATCGTGGATATGTATGCTTACTATGGCTTCAACACGCAAGTATTGGCTGCATCCATTCGCCACACGCAACATATCATTCAATGTATTGAGGCCGGAGCTGACGTTGCAACGTGCCCGTTGAGCGCGATCAAAGGTTTGTTAAAACATCCGCTGACGGATTCAGGTCTGGCTACGTTCCTGGCTGATCACAAGAAAGTGAATTCATAATTTACGGTCATGCTTGTACGTTTATTCGAGGACAATCCCAATGATCGGGAGATTCGAAAGATCGTTGAGCTCTTGCGTAATGGTGGTGTTATCATTTACCCGACCGACACGATTTACGCGATCGGGTGTGATATAAATAGCGTGAAAGCCGTTCAACGCGTTGCGGCTATTCGTGGCGTGAAAGCGGAAAAAGCAAATTTCTCGATGATCTGTAAGGATCTGGGAAATATTGCCGCTTATGCAAAGGTAAATAATGAAGAGTTCCGGTTGATGAAACAATATTTACCGGGACCGTATACTTTTGTATTGCCAGCTACCAGTAAGTTGCCCAATGTCTTGATGAATAGACGTAAAACAATAGGTATTCGAATACCCAAGAATTTTATTGTTCAGGCTATTGTCGAAGAACTGGGGGGGCCTTTGCTGACCACTTCGGTGAAAGTTGCAGAAGGAGAAGTCGAGGAATATATCACAGATCCGGAATTGATTCACGAGAAATATCATCGTCTGGTTGATTTGGTGATAGACGGAGGATATGGGAATAATATTCCTTCAACGGTGATTGATTGTACTGGGGATGAGATTATTGTTACTAGACAAGGTTTGGGTGAGTTATAGAATACTTGTAGAAAATTAAAAAAGAGTCCCCAAGTCAATGATTTGGGGATTCTTTTTTAGCGGATCTGATGAGATCAAATTGTCTTGTGGTAGATTACTTTTTCCAGAATATTTTACTGAATAGAACAAGAACCGTGAATATCTTCAAGCGTCCGACCATCATCAGAATGGATAAGAATATCTTGGCAAAGTCGTGTAGGTTTGCAAAGTTATCCATCGGTCCGATTCCTCCGAATCCGGGGCCCACGTTACTCATGCTAGAGATGGCAGCACTGCAGGCAGTGACTATATCTTGAGTAAATAGTGACATGATCAGGCTGGAGATAGCGAAAATGAATATATACAAGATAAAAAAGCCCATTACTCCGGTCATGATATTGGGATGAACACTTTTTCCGTTATACTTGACATTGATAATTCCGTTAGGATGAATAATTCGTTTCATCTCGATAAACGAATTTTTGAATAATAGATTGAGTCGAATGCATTTCAAGCCTCCTGAAGTAGAACCGGCACACGCCCCGATAAATAGAAGGGCAAAGATGATGGCGCCCGTGAGCGGTGGCCATAATAGATAGTTTGCAGTGACGAATCCTGTTGTAGTTAAAATGGCAACTACTTGGAATATAGATTCCCGTATGCTTAACTCTAAGTTTGCATAACCATTCAGGAATAGGACAATTGCGATGATTGTGCTGGCTCCTAACGTGATGTAAAGGTATAGTTTAAATTCTTCGTCATGAAACAATTTTCGGAGTTTACCGTGCAACATGACATAAAGTAAACCGAAATTTGTTCCGGCAATAAACATGAATATAATGATCACGTATTGGATATATGCGGAGTCCCAATAAGCAATACTAGCTTGTTTGGTTGAATATCCACCGGTAGCCATTGTTGTGAACGAGTGACAGATGGCATCAAAAAGATCCATATCCCCTAATAGAAGTAAAATGACTTGGGCTGCTGTTAGTGAAATATAGAGGTACCACATACGCCGGGCCGTTGATTTGAAGGTAGCCGTAAATTTGTCGTGTGTCGGACCTGGCACTTCGGCCACGAAAAGATCGCGTCCCTCGATTCCCAAGCCGGGAAGGATAGCTAAAAGTAACACGATGATACCCATACCGCCCATCCATTGGGTCAGGGAACGCCAGAATAGCGTGGCATGAGGTAAGGTCTCGACATTGTCTATCACCGAGGAACCTGTTGTCGTGAAACCGGACATGGTTTCAAATATGGCATCAACGACCGATGGAATTGTACCTCCGAACAAGTAAGGTAAGCAACCGAAGATGGTGAAGATAATCCACGTGCAGGTTACAATAAAATAACCGTCTTTTTTGGCAAGTACCCGGTCTTTGACTTTCACGGTAAATGTCATGAGACTCCCGACTCCCAGCGTGATGATCGAGGAGTAAATAAAAGCCATGAGATCATTCTCCCCGTATATCAAGGCTACGATAATACATAGGATCAGGAAAGCACTTTCTACAAATAAAAGTTTTCCTATAATGTTGGTAATAAACCTAAAGTTAATCATTTCTGAAATAATTTGATTATTTTTTTCACGGCACTGGGTAAGGCGAAAATAACAACTTTGTCTCCGGCCTCGATTTGCACGTCTCCTTTAGCGATAATGGCATCCCCGTTGCGGATAACACCCCCGACCGTTGCGTTCTCTGGGAAATTCATGTCTGCCAAAGTTTTACGGGTAATCTTGGAACCCAATTCTGCCGTGACCTCGAACACCTCGGCTTCCGAGAAGGTGAGGAATTTCAAATGCTTTACGTCCACGTTCATCGTGTAACGATAAATATGAGAGGCGGCAATCAATTTTGTGTTCACGAGAGTTCCAATGCCGATGTTTTCAGCCAAATCGATATAGTCGATATTCTCGACCTCTGCCACGCTCTTTTTTACCCCGAGTTTTTTTGCTAGCAAGCATGAAAGAATGTTGGTTTCAGATGAGTGGGTTACACTGATAAAAGCGTCAGTATTTTTTATCCCTTCTTCTCGTAATAAGGCCAAATCTCTTCCGTCACCATTGATTACCAGCGAGGATTTCAATTTGTCGGCAATGAGAATACATTTCTCCCGGTCTTTTTCGATAATCTTTACGTTGTAATTCTTCTCTAATAGAGAAGCTGTTTTAATACCGATACGGGAGCCTCCCACGATAACAACATTCTTAATCTCATATTGCGATTTGCCACAAAGAGCGAATACATTGGGGACATAAAAAGGCTTTGTTACAATAAACACCAGGTCTCCATAGCGGAAAGAATCATTCCCTCTCGGTATGATTGTGTGATCAGCTCGTTTGATGGCTACAACGCGGAAATGTTGGGCTCCGTAGCGTTCTGCCATTTTTATCAAGGTCAAGTTGAGTACCGGAGCATTCTCCCAGAGCTTGATTCCCAATAGTTGCAGGCGGCCATCCGAGAATTCGTGCAACTGCCTTGAACCACTCTGTTTCAATGAGGCTACGATCTCTTCTGCGGCCAATCGTTCCGGGTAAATCAGCGAATCAATACCGATCATTTTCAAGTATTCTTTGTTCTCATCTTCCAAGTACTCGCTATTATTTACCCGTGCAATGGTTTGTTTGGCTCCGAGTTTTTTTGCCAAGATTGCCGAGTTGATATTTTGGTCTTCTTGGTGATTTACTGCAATAAACAAATCACATTTATGTACTCCTGCATCTTTCAATGCACCAATTGAGGTACAAGATCCCACGATTGACATGACATCTAGTTGATTACCTAATGCTTCCAGCTTTTCTTCATCGCTGTCAATCAACATGATATTATGTTCTTGCTTGCTAAGCATGTTCGCGAGATGTGTCCCCACTTCTCCCGCTCCCGCTATGACGATGTTCATTTTAGTTAGGTGTTAATTAACGAGCAAAATAAAGCATTATAATTCGAATTCCATAAAAAATTACCTATATTTTCAAGATAATTGTTCCGACTTCGTTTGTCTTGAAAAACGGGATCTGATTCTTGAGACAGAACTTTTGCCAGGCTTTTGTGCAAAAACTTGTGTTTGAATTGTCCATGATGATTTGTCGTGGGTGAAATTCGGGGGAATTGGGCGGGTAAATATTTTCGGTAATGATGACGATGTCTTCATTCGAAAATGTAGGGTAAGTGCGGTCCACTATTGATATTGAATATTGAGGAGACGACAGGTGGTTCCGGATAAATTTTATTTGTTGTCCGACAAAAGCCTCGTGGGTGGGTAAAGCTTGTAGATGATTGGCCGTGATGTAAGTGGACAAACGAGCATCGACATCCGAGGTTTTGAGATAAGTGTAGTAGCCTTTGTAATTCAATAAAATAGTTGAATGCTTATAGAGATTGCAAATCACGATTTCCTGATGGTTTTGGATATAATATATGAAACAGCAATGAAAAACGAGCAAGATACTCAGGCTACAACAGATAAATGTAAGGACGTGACGTTTTCTCGTGATGAAATAAATGATGGCAAGGATGATGAGGAGGTAAAATAGGATGACGTGAGTTGCCGTCGGGTATAAATCCGGTAAATTTATCACGACTTTGGAAAATTGTTGCAGACTGAAAATGAACAGGCGTGTAAGACCTATGATAATATAGGATAAGTAAAAACTGATAAATCCTGGCAATGCGAGTAAGATAATTCCCCCGTATAAAAGAAAAGAAGCTGCAGGCACCGCGATAAGATTTATGAAAATACTGTTCAAACTGATGGTGTGGAAATAGTAAGCCATGATGGGGAGTGTCATGACTTGTGCCGAAAAACTGATGCAAAGTAGCGTGTACAAGGGGCGAAGATACTTGTGCATCTTTTTGATTTGCATCAACGGGTAAATTAGAATGATTCCGGTGTAAGCCGCGTACGACATCTGGAAACTGACCGAATAAAGTAATTCCGGGTTGATGAGAAGTGAAAAAAAAGCAGCGGCGGCAATGGCATTCAAGGGTATGGTTTCTTGTCTGAATACCTCTCCAATGGTAATAAAACTTAGGATGGTTGCTGCTCTGCAAGCGGAGGGAGAGAGGCCGGTGATGCAGACGGTGAACCATATTAGCGGGATCAAAATCAATCGGAACTTTTTACTTTTGAAATGGAATAACCTGAATAGCCCCAAGAAAAAAGCGAAGATCGCTCCGATATGTAATCCCGATATGGCAAGAATGTGAATCGTTCCCGTGTTTTGGAACAATTCTTTCGTATCGGGAGTGATTTCTTGGCGACACCCTAGGCAAAGAGCTGCTAATAACTTGTAAGTTGCACTATCCGGAATAACCCGTTGTAGCTTAGCTGCCAGGTTATTCCGAATCGTGTGGCACACGGAATAAAGATCTTGCGAGTGTCCGGTTTTATGAATTTCGCCTGCCGGGAAACCTTTTGCCTGTATGCCTTGGTGCAGTAAGTAATTGTCGTAATTGAAATCATGACGATGGTGTGAGGTTTGTAAAGGGTATAATCTTATCAGGCCGGAAAGGGAATCTCCTACCGCGATCTCCGTAGAGTCCGGAACTTGTAGATACGTGTATAAATGAGGAGAAGAAACAACGATCTTTCCGGGGGAAAGAATTTGCTCGCAACGCCCCGCCAATTGGTACGTTTCTCCTGGAATGATTGCAGGAGTCTTGGTCCCCGATAGATATACCCCCGTGAAAAAAAGTCCGGTAAACGAGAGCAGTACAAACGGAAGACCGGAACGTACTTTCCGGATAATGAAAAGCAGGGAGAAAGATGTAATAATGACACCGAGGATGGACGCTGAAAGAAAGTTTGATAAATATTGACTGACAGTAATTCCCAAGATCAGCGGGATCGCGAGAAATAAAAAAGGAAATCTATGCCAGTAAATGGAATGCAAACTAGTGTAGAATTTAAAATGTAGAATTTAAAATGTAGGTATAGAATACTATTCTACATGCTACATTTTAAATTATTCTGATTTACTTGGGTAAAACAACCCGGTAATTTTGTTTGAATTTTCCGGCACTGATGTTATTTAGTTTTCCTTTGAGTAAACGTTTTTTCAATGCTGACAGGTGATCTATGAACACGATTCCGTCCAGATGATCATACTCATGCTGGATAATGCGGGCACGGGGGCCCGAGAATTCTTCCACGTGTTCCACCCAGTTTTCATCCCGGTAAGCAATTTTTATCCGGTCTTTTCGCATAACATCTTCGTGGATGCCGGGAATGCTTAAACAGCCTTCATTGAAAGGTACGTCATCTCCCGAGCGCTCTAAAATATGTGCGTTGATAAAAGCTTTTTTAAAATTCTTGCAGTCCGGATCCAACTCCTCGAACGGGGAACCGTCAACCACGAAAACACGAATGTTTTTTCCAATCTGCGGGGCTGCCAGGCCGACGCCATCTGATTCGTACATGGTTTGCCACATATCATCGAGTAATTTACTCAACCCCGCGTATTCCGGGGTAATATCTTCGGAAACTTTCCGAAGAACCGGATGTCCATAAATGTAAATAGGTAAAAGCATTTTTAAATATTCAAATTTCTTTGTGATTCCATATATGACTGTAATATAATTGTTGCACTAATAGCATCGATTATAGCCTTGTCTTGACGTTGTTTCTTTTTTGCTCCTCCCTCGATCATGGCTTTGTGAGCCAGTACAGAGGTGAAACGTTCGTCGTACATAACAACTGGAATATCAGGAAGTTTGCGACCGAGTGCGGTAAGGAAAGGTTTGATATAAGTCATGCTTTCCGAATCCATGTTGTCCATCTGCTTGGGATGTCCCACGACAATCAAATCTACTTTCTCTTTCGAGCAATAGTCCGACAAAAATTGTAAAACCTCGTGCGATCTGACCGTGGTTAGACTGTTGGCAATAATTTGGCATGGATCGGTAACGGCAATACCCACCCTCTTTTTTCCGTAATCAATAGCAATAATTCTTCCCAATTGATTATTCCTTTACAATGATAAAAATATCCTCGTTTTCCTTCTTCATTAAATACTGCTCTCTCGCGAACTTTTCCAAGTTATCCCGGTTCCCCAACAATTCCTCTTTCTTCCGTTTGTCCTCTTCTATCTTTTCCCGGTAATACTTTTGCTCGTTCTCCAACTGGTTGATCTTTGAACATAACTGTAGCCGGTCGATAAAACTGTATTTATCGAATAGAGCGATCCAGATAACAAATAGCAACCCCACGAAAGTGTATTTGTTTGCAAATCGCTGGAACAAATTTCTCGATAATGGTTTGTTTTCGTTTTGCATCTCGCAAAGGTACAAAAAAAGAGATGGTTAAGAGAAATAAATGATAAATTTTTTCCGAACGGGCAAAAGTCTCGTTTTTACGCTGCATATTTATAAAAATGGGGAGAATATTTATACAGCTAATTGATTTTCAATATTTTGTCTTTTGATAAAAAAGAATTTTACCTATTTTTTGTATAACTAATTTCGCTAGCTTTGTGGACACAGAATTTTTCGAACAGAAAAGAAAATAATAAATAAATACGAGTAATGGAAAAAAAATTAGCAGTTATTGCGTTGGGAGGTAATGCTCTTTTAAGAGGAAATCAAAAAGGTACTATTGAAGAGCAAAATGCCAATACCATCGACACCTTTGGTATATTTAATAAAAGAAGGATATAATCTGATCATTTCCCACGGGAACGGTCCTCAAGTCGGAAATGTTTTGATGGATAATGCTGCAGGAGTTGAAAAATATGACAACGCGGCGATGCCATTGGATGTTTGTGTGGCTTTCACCCAAGGGCAAATTGGGTACATGATTGAACGCAATTTGCGTAATATATTGAAAGAACACGGATTGCAACGTAACGTGATCTCCATGGTATCACAGGTGATTGTAGACAAGAACGATCCGGCTTTGCAGAATCCGACCAAGCGGGTGGGTAAAATCTACATGAAAGATGAGGCTGACAAGCTGGCCCGGGAAAAAGGTTGGGTCTTCAAAGAAGAGATCAAGGTGGAAGGCGGCTGGCGCCGAGTGGTTCCTTCTCCGGACCCGAAAGATTTCATGAATGCAGACTTGGTTGAACGTTTGGCTCGCGAGGGAAACATCGTGATCACGACCGGAGGTGGCGGAATTCCGGTATATATTGATGAGAAAGGTGATATTCAGCCGATCGAAGGGGTAATTGACAAGGATTTGGCTTCTGCCATGGTTGGAACCCGGGTAAAAGCGGATGAATTCTATATTTTGACAGATGTACCTTATATTTATAAGGATTACAAGAAACCGACCCAGCAAATATTGGAGTTCTTGGATTATGCCGACACGATGAAATATTTGGAAGATGGTACTTTTGCTGAAGGTAGTATGGCCCCGAAAATCCGGGCTTGCTTGCGTTTCGTAAAAGCCGGAGGGCAAAAATCCGTTATCACAGAAGCAACCAAATTGGAAGACCGGAGATACGGATCCAAGATTACAATGGAATACGAGGACGACAGAAGATAATTGAGAATTTAAAACGAAGAATTGGTTTTAATTCTCGTTAGGATATATTACTTTTGACCGTTTTTATAAAAGAAAAATGCTCGTCATTTTTTTCAATTTGAAATTTAAAATCATAAATCTAAAATAAATAAAGTTATGGCTTTTAATTTGAGAAACAGAAACTTTTTGAAGTTATTGGACTTCACTCCGAAAGAAATCAAATACATGTTGGACTTGGCTGCTGATTTAAAGAAAGCAAAATATGCCGGAACCGAGCAACCTCGTTTGAAAGGTAAAAATATCGCTTTGATATTCGAAAAAACTTCAACCCGTACTCGTTGCGCTTTTGAAGTTGCCGCTTATGATCAAGGTGCACATGTAACTTATCTGGGTCCTTCCGGATCTCAAATTGGAGTAAAGGAATCTATGGCTGATACGGCTCGCGTATTGGGACGTATGTTTGACGGTATCGAGTATCGTGGTTTTGCACAGGATATCGTTGAAGAATTGGCTCGTTACGCTGGGGTTCCGGTATGGAATGGTTTGACCAATGAATTCCACCCGACTCAAATTTTAGCTGACTTCTTGACCATGATGGAGCATATCGATAAACCGTTGAACAAAGTAACTTTCGCTTATCTTGGCGATGCACGTTTCAACATGGGTAACTCATTGATGGTAGGTGGAGCTAAAATGGGTATGGATGTTCGTATCGTTGCTCCGAAAGAATTGCAACCGAATGCAGAATTAGTTGCGACTTGCAAGGCTATTGCAGAAGAAACCGGTGCTACCGTTACCATCACGGATAATGTAGAAGAAGGTGTGAAAGGTTGTGATTTCTTGTATACCGACGTGTGGGTATCCATGGGAGAGCCTGCTGAAGTATGGGCAGAGCGTATCAAATTATTGACCCCGTACCAAGTTAACGCTAAAGTTATGGAATTGACTGGAAACAAAAAATGCAAATTCATGCACTGCTTGCCGGCATACCACAACTTGGAAACTCAAGTAGGTCGTGACGTTTACAAACAATTCGGTATGAATGGATTGGAAGTAACCGAGGATGTATTTGAATCAGAAAATTCAATCGTGTTCGATGAGGCTGAAAACCGTATGCACACGATCAAAGCCGTGATGGTTGCTACGTTAGGTGACTAATGTTGAGTTACTTTATATATAAGCCGCCCGCAAAAGGCGGCTTTATTTTTATTTCACGTAGTCTGTCATGCAGCTTTCACGCGTTCCCGTGATGTCGAAGATCACTTGCAGGTGTAAGAGCTCGAATATTTTTAATACTTCCGGTGTAAGGTTACAAAGTTTCAAGTTAGAGCCAACACTTTTCGCTGTTTTGAAAAGTGCAATAATACAGCCGATGGCACTACTATCTACAAATTCAATGTCATGAAAGTCGAAAAGCATCCGACAATCTTTATTGTTTAACAAAGGTCTGAGTTCCGTTTTCACTTCGTCTGCCGACGCTAACGTGAAACGAGTCATGTTTATGAATTCGACAATGGTGATACCATTTTGTTCAGTTACTTGTAGAATCATGTTCAAATAGTTTCTATGGGTTAATATGTAGTAAATTTACTTGTAGTTGTTTTGAACAAAAGTAATCATTTTTACCGAGATTGCAAATAAGTTAACGGGTGGTTTGTCCCTAATTTTGAAGATTAGACCAAAATGCTAATATTTTTTCAGAAAGGGTAGGCAAGAACAATAAAAGTTTTAACTTTGCGGAGTGTTATAGTTATACTTTATAATATAATGAATATTTAAACGATATAAAAATGAAGACGACTCCATTTACACATTTCCATGAGGAACTGGGGGCAAGAATGGCTCCTTTTGCCGGCTACAA
>ENA-ORUX01001759-ORUX01001759.1-human-gut-metagenome-genome-assembly--contig:-NODE-1759-length-15719-cov-6.763407_pt1 | contig 15719 bp, 14 predicted proteins | sample MGYA00242087_ERZ509225 | MGnify/ENA primary metagenome ERZ509225 (study PRJEB26280, sample SAMEA2338864) | human gut metagenome | biome: human gut; feature: human-associated habitat; material: faeces... | reverse complement strand
CGCTCTACATCGTCAAGGGCAGCAATCCCATGTGCCTGCTCCACTTTGCAGAGCTTGGGCTTTACATTTATGCCTCAACGGAAAGCATTCTGAAAAAGGCATTGCAGAAAGCCGGTTTCCACAAGTATCCGTTTGAAGTGTTGCATGTGGAAGAGGGGACGATCTTGAAGATTGACCGCTACGGCTTTCTGACCTGCTCTACCTTTGAGGTGCAGGAAAACTTTCGGTTCGGCAAGTGGGCTGACTGGTATAATGAGTTGGAGGAGGAATATTACACGCAGCAGGAAGAGTTGCTGCTGGAGATGTGTAGTTGCTACGGCGTGACAGAAGAAGATGTTCTTTTGCTGTTGGACTACGGGTACTCTGCTGATGAGATCGAAGAGATGCTGTGTGACAGCAATTTGCTTTTGGAGACGCTTTGTGCGGTTCGGTGCGAAGAGGAGTTCTGCTGCGAATAGGGCAAATCACACACCGCTGACAAAAAGAAACCGCTTTCCCACAAGGAAAATGGTTTCTTTTTTCGGAATGTAAAATTAAAAAAATACAATCGACCTAACATCTCTATAAAAAAAGAAAGGTGGTATTTCCCATGAAAAAAGAAGATTTACCGGTTTACAAAAACAACGAAGAACTGCCTCTAGTGTTATCGACGAATGATGTTGCAGGCTATCTGAACATCTCCCCCAGCATGGCATATGAGTTGATGCGATCGAAAGATTTCCCATCCATTCAGATCAAACGATGCTACAAGATACAGCGTGAACAGTTTCTTCAGTGGATCAATCAGACGACTGGAAAAGTACTGTAAAGGGGTGTGTTTCATGAGCAGAAAAAATGCAAATAACGAAGGTTCCATTCGCAAACGTGCCAACGGGACTTGGGAAGGTCGTTACACAGATGGCTACAACGATGCCGGAAGACAGATCCAACGTTCTGTCTATGGCAAAACCCGAAAAGAAGTGGCAGACAAAATACGAGATATTCTGGTAAAGAAACAATCCGGCACTTACGTTGCACCCTCCCAGTACCGGCTCGATGACTGGATGACACAATGGCTGCAAACCTATGCAAAGAACGCCATCAAGCCTTCCACATATATCAGCTACGAGGGCTACATTTACAACCATATCAATCCCAGTCTGGGCGGCTATCCCATTCAACGGATCACCACGCCAATGGTGCAGGAATTCTACAATCAGAAGTTCCAGTCGGGCAGCAAGAGAGGCGGCGGCTTATCCCCGAAGACCTTGCGAAATATGCACAATATGTTCCACAAGGCAATGGAGCAGGCTCGCATCAATGGTATGATCGCAGTCAATCCAACAGACGGCACGACACTGCCACGCAGAGAACAGAACGAAATGCGTGTGCTGTCTCTGGAAGAAGAACGCCGGCTGCTGTCGGTCATTGGAATGCACCGTCTGGGCGTGGCAATCCTCTTTGACCTTGCCACCGGACTTCGCATCGGAGAACTCTGTGCCCTCAAGTGGTCGGACATCAACTTTCAGAAACAGACAGTGAAAATCAGCCGTACCTTGCAGCGAATCAAAAAGAGCCAGGCAGAACGGGACGACAACCTTTCCTATGGACACTGTACCCACATCATAGAGGCATCTGTAAAAACGCAAAGCGGTTTCCGAGAGATTCCCATTCCCAACAATGTATTTGCAAAGCTTATGGAGTACAGGGTGCAGATCCAGGATCAGGAGAAAGCCATGTGTTGCGGTTGTTATATGGATAACGGCTACCTCTTTGCATCACCTATGGGCGGATGTGTAGAGCCGAGTCATATGCGTGATGTGCTGAACTACCTGCTCCAAGTTGCCGGAATCGATCATGTGAACTTCCATGCTCTGCGTCATACATTTGCCACCCGTGCCATTGAACGTGGAGTAAATGTGAAAACCCTCAGCGATATTCTGGGCCATAGTCAGGTACAGATTACCATGGATTTGTATTGTCACACCTCTCTTGACCATATGCGTGACGTCATGAACAGTATGGCAGATTTATTTTAAGGAATAAAAAGGATAACAGGAGAGCTTGAGTGGCTCTCCTGTTGTTTTTTGTGGAATCAATTCTTGTTTTTCGGTTTGGGAATATGGTATAATGAGGGAAATAGAATGCAGTAATCAGACGTATTTGTCACTCTTTTGGTGTTACACTTATGTTCCAAATCTATCATGAAACAATTATAACCAGCCTGAGATTCCAATTGCAGAATCTCAGGCTGGTTTTATTTTTATGCAGTGAGAAAAGTGATACGCTTTGCCGCATCTTTCCTTAAAAATCGCACATCATAATCTCCGAAGAAACGATGTTCGCAACTTAATTATTTGCGCACAAGAAATCGCAAAATTTGCAAGTTCCTGTACTTTTTTCAAGACTAAAGCCTAAAAAGGCAGTCGAAATATTATCCTTAGTCGATCTTTTTCTCTGCAAATTGGAATTTATCTATTTTCCCTCTTTGTCAATACCTAATTCATCAATTATTTGTTCCGGCTCAATATCTTCGATAGTGACTTTCCCTGTAATATCCCTATAGGCTTCTTTTATTCCATTTTTGACCGCCCAATTAATTATAAAATATAATGCAAGTAAGACGATTAGTGCTGTGCCAAAACTAATTCCTAATTCTTCAAACATTTCATTACGTATAATCCAATTATCCTCTTTTGAGGGTAATGGATTATTCCCCTTTCTCCCAATCTCTTGGGCTTTATTGAATACTCCATTATAATAATTACAGCACTGTGGATCTGTACCTATTTCATTACGGCTTTGACTGTTCCGAGGTGACTCAGACCACAGCTTTTCGTCTACTACTGGTAATTAGTTTGTTAACGCATGACGTTTGTATTTACGTGATTACGCAGCCGAATTCTCTGTGGAAGACAGCAGTGCTAAATATCTTATAAGGAGGCTTATTTCTATGACCATGTACTTTGTTGGAATCGATATTTCCAAGTACAAGCACGACTGTTGCATCATATCAGCAGCCAACCAGAAAGTTGTTTCAAAGTTTACTTTCAAAAATGATAAGTCCGGTTTTGAACAACTAAATCTTATCTTAAATTCACTCTCCACTCCTGAGGATATAAAAATAGGGTTTGAATCAACTGCCCATTATGCCCTCAATCTTGAACTCTTCCTTGAAAATGCCAACCACAGCTTCATGGAAATTAATCCAGTTTTAATCAAGGATTTCAAGAAGTCTCAGACTCTCCGACGCACCAAAACCGATTCTATCGACTGTGAGTTAATAGCCCGTTGGTTAATGACTGTTGAATACAAACCCCATTCAAAAGGATTTTACCACGCTTATTCCTTAAAGTCATTAACTCGTTTACGGGACAGGCTGGTTCGCCAGCGTTCTTTTTATCTTGTTAAAATTACAAACGTTCTTGACCACACCTTTCCAGAGTTCAAACCGTTCTTCCATGAGCGTTTATCTAAAACTGCCTTATACCTCCTTGAAAACTACGGCTCCGCTGAAAAGATAGCAAGAATGAATTCCGCATCCTATGAGAAACTTCGATCCATTTCCAGAGGAAAATTTTCTCCCCAGCAGTTTATTCGCTTGAAAGAACTTGCCGCTAATACAGTCGGTGTAAACAACTCTATCTTCGATGTAGAACTTAATAGTCTGCTGACCTTATACAAGTCCCTTGTAGATGAAATCAAAACATTAGAAAGCGAAATCAACAGACTGGTAGATGAAGTGCATCCACACTATATGTCCATTCCAGGTATCGGTCCTATATCCGCTGCTATCATTTACGCTGAATATGGTGATATTTCAAACTTCTCCAGTCCTAACCAGATGCTTGCTTTTGCCGGAATAGAACCCAGCGTACATGAGTCAGGAACTGAAGCATATAATGGCAAGATGGTAAAACACGGTTCCTCACAGCTACGATATGTGCTTATCAACTGCTGTCTGCCGTTGATACGGTTTGATGTGACATTTGCTACATACTATGCCAGAAAACGTTCAGAGAACAAGCCTCACCGGGTTGCTATCACTCATGTAGCTAAGAAGCTTGTCAGAGTCATCTATGCATTGGAGAGTCAAGATATCGACTTTGACCCAAAGAAACTTCGATGAGCTCATGTTCATAAGTTAACACCCTCCATCTGAAATACGCTATTTTCAGATGGTTTATTAAGGTTACCCTTTTTTATAAACCATAAAATTCCAAAAAAACACTTGACTGTTTATAGTTTGTCACCTCTGTCAATTCCGATTGACAAAATCATTAATATCATATTCTACCATAATCACATATACAATTCTATTTTATTCCGTTAAAATTCATTAAAAAAACCTAATTCATTTATTTCAAAAATGCAGATTGAGTTTTGATCCTATAGGCACTCATCCCATACCCCACGAGTTCCATAACGTAAATGGCAGATTCTGTGGTGCAATCCATAACGTTGATTGGGCAAATATAAGCGTCCTCTCACAAGTCATTCACAGCGTAAATGAAAGAAAAACGGTACAGACAAATATGATTTCCTTTGTGAGCCATGGAGATAAGACTCTTTAGAGGCTTATCGGAATGCCCGGCGAACAGGAACATCATATTTCGTCTGTACCGTTTTTCTTTTCATAAACCTATAAAATCGCGACTTGTGAAAGACGCTTATATCTGCAACACTGCGCCAATTAAACTCCGGTTTAAGGGTGAAGCAGTTTTTCCTGATAAAAGCCAAAACATTTCTGAAGCATTTCTTTGTTTACAGAGTAGTATACTTTCGTGTCTATTTTTTCAAGACGGATCAGGGAGGCTTCTGCAAGCTGCGACATATGATGGGAGATAGTCGCGGCAGTCAGACCTGAATATTTGACAAGTTCTCCGGCATAAGCAGGTTTTTCACTCAGGTAAGACATAATTTCAAAACGCCTCTTGTCGCTGAGGAGTTTCAAGGCGTTTATATAAGCTTCTGAATCTTCAATGTAGTCTGGCGCATATGGATTTTGAGGCTTCACATATTCTCCATATAAAATTCCAAGAACAATTTCGTAAGGGGAAGATAAAACTTTATTTTCTGCAGATAAATCTGCGTGGAAACCAAGTTCAAAAGGCAGGAAAAAGGAAATATAAAGCTTATATCCAAAGGGGTTGTCAGGGAGATTATTTAAAGGAAAAAGATGTTCCGCAAAAGGAACGATTCCACCCTGGTTTGTGATTTCATTTGTCCAATAGGAAATAAAATTTTGCGCATATAATTCAAGTTGTGGCTCAAAGTCGATAAGCGTCTGATACGCATAATTTAATAACGGAAGCGCTTTTTCCAGATGGGACTTCCAGTGGACAAAAATATCCTGGATTTTCCAGCGGATTTCCATAGGGACATCCATTTCCATAATGGCTGCAACGACATCTAAGGTTGAGATATTTTTTTCAGAGGAAACGTTGTCTGTCTGCTCATCAGAGTCTGTATCACGCAGATACATATGGTTGTATCTTTTTATCATGGTTAAAAAGAGCTGGCAACGCCTGGCTTCGGTAAGATTCAACAAAAAATCAACATAAGAAGCAAAGTCTGGATAATCTAAATATTCAGCAGGGTGCTCGGTGAGAAAGAGAAAAAGACTGACATTTTCATAATCTTTTTGCGCAATTGTGATTTTGCGAAAATAAGAGTTGAGCAGATCAGTATCATTTTTCATCTTGTATGCGGTTTCGGTTTTGATCTTTTCCAACAGATCAAGCAAAGCAGAATTTGCAGTCAGAAGCTGCTTTTGATCAAAATGGATATGCATTTCCGTTTCGGCTTCTGTAATCTGTTCCTGCAAAAGTTTTCCTGATGCAATCACTTTTAATAATTGAAAAGCGGTATTTAATGCATTTGTTTTCATATAGGTTGACATAATGTTTCCTCCAATCATGGAAAGGTTGTAATATCATTTGAAATTAGCAGTTTTTTGTACAATTACTGTCAATGTTAGATATATATCTAAATGATGTTAGATGTATATAAAAATAAATATTGACATCCGTCTAACATTAGTATAACATAAAATTAGATAAACATCAAACAAATGTCGACAAATATGTTTATGAATATCTAACAAAGATTGACTGTAGTCAAAATGTTTGAGCAGAGATATAAAGTTACTGTTGATCAGGTGCAAATCATTTGTTATAGAAAATAAGAAATGTGCCTGACGAATGTAGTGATAGAGTCAGATGGAAAGTAGGGCATAAACATGGAACAGAATGAGAAAATTGGATACAAAGATATTTTTAAACAAAAAGAGTATATGAAAATGATGGTGGCAGCCTTAATTAACCGGTTTGGAGATTCAATTGACGCAATCGCTTCCACATGGATTGTATACGAACTGACGGGCAGTGCCGTCTGGTCAGCCGTGATATTTGGTGTGAATAAAGTACCATCAGTATTTGTAACTCCGCTCGCAGGTGCATGGGTGGAGGGAAGGAATAAGAAAGCAATTATGATTATTACGGATTTGATCCGGGCAGTCTGTGTGGCATTTGTTGCGAGTGGATATTTACTTGGATTTTTGCAGCCGTGGATGTTGCTGGTTACGACGTGTATCATATCGACAGTGGAAGCATTCAGGGGACCAGCGGGCAGCGCATTGACACCGCGGGTATTGAAGGCAGAATATTATGAGTATGGAATGTCTTTGATGTCAACGTTTTCGTCCGTTACAGAACTTGCAGGAACTATGGCGGCAGGCGGTATTATCGCTGTGATTGGAGCCGCTGGTGCAATTTATCTGGATATGGCAACATTTCTTTTGTCTGCATTGATCATCTGCTTTGTGAATACCAGAGAAGAGAGAAGCAGATCACAGATTTTTGATGGAAAAGCATATATCACCAATTTAAAAGAAGGGTTTTCTTACGTCCGGAAATCGCATGAAGTATGTTATTTGATGGTAGTAGTTCTTTTTATGAATGGAATTTTAGTTCCACTAAACAGTCTTGAGGCACCGATGGTGGATGAAATTTTGCACGGTGGGGCAGAAATGCTTTCATTATTAAGTGCGGCATTGACCATTGGTATGCTTTTGGGTTCTGTAACGTATCCGGTTGTGAAAAAACATATGAGCGGCAAAAAAATTATGGTGACAGCCTGTGTAGTAGTGGCTGTTTTTTATATAGGAATCCCATTGTGTGAACCATTTTTTGTAAATTGGTTGTTCCGGTATGGTGTGGTGATTGCAAACAGTCTGGCATTAGGATATGTGGTTGCAGCTACAGGAGCTTTTTTGTCAGTTGCAAGTGTCAAATATGTGAATCAGGAGTATCTGGCGAGAACCAGCGGTATCATGTCTGCGGCAAGTATTGCAGCGATGCCGGTACTCTCATTCCTCATCAGTGGACTGGTCAGCTTTGTGACAACAGCGCAGTGCTTTATTTTTGCAGGTATTTGTGCTTTACTGGAAGGAATTTGGATTCTGAAGAATAAAGGGATTGAAGAGTATATGTAAAAGCCGTGGATAGGCAGAAAATAAAGCGCGTAAAAGTGAAAAAATAAATTGATAAGTCTTTCACAAAGTGTTATGCTATAAATGCGTGTCTGAATCTACCTGATATGGCGGTTACAGGCATGACAAAATACATCATCATAAAAAAGAGGAAGAGACTATGAACAAAAACAAATTCTCCACAAAATATCTTGTGGAAATGGCATTATTAGTTGCCATCATTTTACTCATGGCTTTTCCCCCGATTGGTTACATCAAAACAGCAGGATTAGAAATTACCCTGATTGTTGTACCGGTTGCGGTAGGAGCAGTAACATTAGGACCGACAGCAGGTGCGATCTTAGGAGGGGTATTTGGAATAACAAGCTTTATCCAGTGCTTCGGAATGAGCCAGTTTGGTGCATTACTGCTTGGAATCAACCCATTCCTGACATTCCTTGTATGTGTTCCGACACGTATTCTGATGGGATGGCTTACAGGACTTATTTATCATGGATTACGAAAAACAAAGATTCCGTCAGCAGCATCCGTTACGATCGCCAGCCTTTGCTGCCCATTATTGAATACAACATTCTTTATGGGAACGCTTGTGACATTATTTGCATCCACCATGCGTGAGTCTTTTGGTATGGGAAAGGTGCTTCCGTTTATCTTTGCATTTGTCGGAGTAAATGGTGTTGTCGAGGCAATTGTATGTTTCGTTGTGGGAACTGCAATTTCCATGGCTTTGAAAAAGGCATTGCGCTACAGCTAAAACATTGCTTGACTTAAGAACTGCCGCTTGCAGGATGTGGTACGGATTTTTAGATTGAATTTTATGAATCCGGTTATGAACGGAGTATTGCTCCTAGCGCAAGCGGCAGAGATTTCTCAACTTTTCCAGATCGTCAGAATCCGGGTGTGACAAAGCACAGTCAAAATTTTTGATCAATGCATCAAGGTTAGCCGGATGCTCAGGATTTTCTTTCATTTTCACATAGCGCTCCCGCACAGACTGCGGCATTTTTCCCTGACACATATATTCTCCGATAATGGTATTGCTTGGATCAATGGACTGCCTGACCTGTCCGAGAATCTTTTGAAAATATGCATCACTTCCACCAAAACCGGCTGTTCCGAAAAGAAAAATCCGTCGGTTTTTTAAAGTTGATAACAGAGTTAGTGTCTCGTTGTCAGCATTTCCCTTATCTGTCCAAAATCCGATATACAATAATTCTGATGATGGTACTGGTGTCTTGATTGCACCAAAATACTCACAGTCATTTTGGGGCAGCGTTTCATGGATCGCATCGGCAAGCTTCTTTGTATTACCTGTTAAACTGCTGAATAAAATCGAATATTGATCTGTTTTCATATGTTATCGTCTCCTTATATAAAAGTTAAATCACTGGATGAACCTGCTTCATGGGAGCGCAATTTGGCAGATTCATCACATCATGATATTATCATAATCGTAAATACCTGTCTATTTGATTGAAGTTTTGTACTTCAAAAAGAACGTTGTATTTTCTTTGTATTATTGGAAAAATTAGATTTATAGGTTATAATAGAAATCAGACAAAATGTGAGGCAATTTTATAAAATAAGATAGTAGTCGTGCCTCACAGAGATGAAGGAGGGCGTAAAAATGCCAGAAAACAGCAGTTGCAGCGGTGCATCTACCTGTAGCAGGGAAAGCTGCGAGGGATGTCCAAGCAAAGCAAAGGGCGGAAGCGGAATTGCCAAAGAGCCAATGAACAAAGCTTCAAATGTAAAAAAAGTGATTGGTGTTGTCAGTGGTAAAGGTGGAGTTGGAAAATCATTTGTGACATCTTCCCTTGCATGTGCCATGAACAAGGCTGGATATAAAGTGGGAATTATGGATGCTGATATTACAGGACCGTCCATTCCGAAAATGTTCGGAGTACATGGACAGGTTTACGGTACAGAGGATGGCATGGTTCCAATGGCTGCAGAGAATGGGATCAAGATCATGTCCGTCAATCTATTGTTAGACAACGAAGAAGATCCGGTCATCTGGAGAGGACCTGTCATAGCAGGCGTTGTAAAACAGTTCTGGAACGAAACAGTATGGGGCGATATTGACTATTTATTTGTAGATATGCCGCCGGGAACCGGTGATGTTCCGCTTACGGTATTCCAGTCACTTCCTGTAGATGGAATCGTCGTTGTGACATCACCACAGGAATTGGTACAGATGATCGTGAAGAAGGCTTACAATATGGCAGATATGATGCACATTCCGGTACTTGGCGTTGTGGAGAACTTTAGTTATCTGGAATGTCCGGACTGCGGTAAAAAGATCAATGTTTTCGGACAGAGCCATGTCGATGAAGCAGCAAAAGAGCTTGGAATCCCGGTATTTGGAAAACTGCCGGTCGATCCGGCTTACGCAGAGAAAGCGGATGAAGGAAAATTCTTTGAGATCGACAATCCATATTTAGCAGATGGTGTTGAGGCTTTGAAAAATTTATAAGATGTAGAAAAGGAAGGTATTGCATGCGATATCTTCCTTTTCTATTGTATCCAATCAATTCGGAACCGGACCGCCAAGCGCAAAGGCAAAACAGAAAAGCAGAATAAGGCAGAGCGGATATGCAAACGCAAGCAATCCTGCAAACAAAAAAGCATGTTTGTGTGTGGACTTCTTATGACTTAACCGTAAAAACCATATGCCAAGAAAAAATAAAATAATAGGAAGGCATACAAATAGAAAACCGAAGGATTGCATTATGTCAACCAGAAATATCAGTGCAATCAACAGGACGATAAAGAGTGTCACAAGGGCGATGCGTTGCCGTTCTATTTTTCTTTCGTAAGATGCAAGATCAATCACGTTTTGAAATGCATCTGTGGTATCTGGAGCGGAAACGGTTGTTTTTGGCAGACGCTCTGATTTCATCAGTTCAAGCAGGCTGATATCAAGAACATCTGCTAATGGTTCAAGAAGTTTGATATCAGGAAAGCCAACACCACGTTCCCACTTTGAGACAGCTTTGTCGGTCACGTTCAATTTCTGCGCTAACTGTGCCTGTGTCAAGCCCTTTTCTTTTCTTAATTCAGTGATAAAAATTCCTAATTTCTGATTATCCATAGAAGTTCTCCTTTCGATGTTTCCTGATGTACTATATTGTGAAAAAATGCTCACTTTTGCCTTCAGGCAAATGATACGATATGCAAAACCAGCTATTTATATCTTATAAAAACCTCAGAAAAATAGCAATCGACGAATCGTAGAGCCCCCTTTTTTACGTCTTATCACCGAAAAATTACCTCTTACCTCAAATCTATTTACAGGATCTGGAGCATCGAATATACTAAACTCAGTTAAGAAATCAAAGAGAGCTCGCATAAAATACATTAACAGTTTAGACATATAAAAATCTTAAGACGAGACAAAAATCAGCAATTGAAAAATGACAGAGGAGAAAAAGAGAGCGCGAAAAAGTTATGAAAATCAAAATTGAAATCGATGAGGGACTCCCGGAGGACGAAGTACTGATCCGGTGCAGGGGACTGACGGAACAGATTGCGGATGTGCAGAAGGCGGTGAGCGAAGTGATCAATACCTCGCAGAAATTCGTCTTTTACAGAGGAAATACAGAATACTACCTGACCTTGGATGAAATCCTGTTCTTTGAGACAGACAGTGATGGGATCAATGCACATACGAGAGACAATATTTACCAGACAAAATACAAACTTTACGAGCTTGAGGAACTTCTTCCGGGAAGTTTTATGCGGATATCGAAGTCTGCAATCGTGAATACCAGCCACATTTATTCAATCAGCCGGAACCTGACGGCATCAAGTGTGGTGGCATTTGCAGACACACACAAGCAGGTGTATGTCTCAAGATACTATTACAAACCATTAATCAATAAATTAGAAGAAAAGAGGTTACATCAATGAAATTAAGAAAAAACAGTGGAAAAATTTTATGGGGTTTATTTTTCATCCTTGCAGCAGTTTATGTGGTAGTCAGCAAACTCTGGATCATGCCGGAGATCAGTGTGTTCAGTGTTTTATTGACGGTATTCTTTATCTGGCTCTTTTTAAATGGTATCCGCAACGTGAATTTCTGGGAAATCCTGTTTTCCATCGCATTTATATGTATCATATATGATGACTGGCTTGGAATCACAGCTCTCACACCGTGGACCGTTTTAGGCGCAGCGTTACTCGGAAGCATTGGACTTTCTTTGATCTTCAAAAAAAAGAGCGGACACAGCCCTTCCATTTCTTTTGAGTTTGACAGTGACAGCGACAACGAGGATGGAAAGTACATTGGTGAAAATATAAAAATCGATAACAATTTTGGCACAGCCATCAAATACGTGAATTCCGATAACTTCTGTATGGCGGATGTGGATAATAGCTTTGGTTCGCTTACCGTATACTTTGATAATGCCATTATCCAGTCCGGAAGTGCAAAAATCAAAGTTGACAATAGCTTTGGCGAAACAAATCTTTACATTCCGAAAGAATGGAAAACAGAGAACAACCTTGGTCAGGCATTCGGAAGCGTCAAAACACATGGCGTATGTGAGGGAAGCAGTAATAACACTTTGAAATTAAAAGGCGAAACAAGCTTTGGTGAGATTAACATATACTATATCTAGCTAAGACTTTCTTACAAGTTATTCACAGTGTAAATAAAAGAAAAACCGTACAGAAAAATATGATTTCCTTTGTGAGCTTTGCGAACAGGAACATCATATTTCGTCTGTACGGTTTTTCTTTTTCATTAACCTAAGATATCACTTAGTTAAGTTTTGATTTATTCTTCGTGATCCCCATAGCTTGTATCTTCATGCAGGTTCGGCATCATATCAATACCACGGTTTGAATCCGCCTCAATATCCTTTCCAAAGTGATAATCATTGCCAGGTAAAATTGCATTTAAGAGAATACCGGCAATTGCAGCAATTGCAAGGGAAGTTAAAGTAATATCAGTTCCAGCAACGGTAAAAGTAAGTCCGTTAGAAAATCCAAGACCACATACGAAAATAACACCGGCAATGATCAGGTTGCGCGATTTTGTGAAGTCTACGTGGTTTTCTACAACGTTACGGACACCGATCGCAGAGATCATACCGTAAAGCATAAAGCTGACACCTCCGATGATCGCAGAAGGCATAGAACCGATCACTTCTGCCATCTTTGGAATAAAGCTTAAAATAATTGCATATAAAGCAGCGATACGGATAACCTTCGGATCGTGTACCTTACTTAACTCAAGAACACCTGTGTTCTCGCCATAAGTAGTATTTGCAGGACCACCGACTAATGCGGAGAGGGAAGTTGCAAGACCGTCACCGATCAAAGTGCGGTGAAGTCCCGGATCTTTTACGAAATCCTTGCCCGTCACCTCGTTGATTGCGTACACATCGCCTATATGTTCGATCACCGGAGCAATCGTCACCGGAATCATAAAAATAACCGCTTCCCACGACAATGAAGGCTTTACAAATTGCGGAAATGCAAACCAAGGAGCTTCTATCACAGGCTTGAAGTCGATCAAGCCGAACAGACTCGCAGTCAGATACCCGACGATGATTCCACAGAAGATAGGGATCAATCTCAACATTCCCCGACCCAACATAGAGGCGAGAATAGCGGAAAGCAGGGCTACCAGCGCCAACGGCCAGTTCTCTTTTGCCATATTCACACCTGAGCCTGCCAGCGAGAGGCCGATCAGAATAATAACCGGCCCGATCACCACCGGCGGAAAAAGCCGCTTAATAAAACCGATTCCTCTCCACCGGACCAACAAGCTCATCAACCCATAGACGGTCCCCACAGCCACCAGGCCGGACATCGTACCGGGCAACCCATACAATTCCGTCGCCTTTATGATAGGCGCCACAAAAGCGAAACTGCTTCCCAGAAAAATAGGAACTTTCCCTTTCGTCACCAAATGAAAGATCAACGTGCCGATACCAGCAGTAAAAAGGGCGGTAGAAGGATCAAGGCCAACCAGCAAAGGAACGAGAACAGTCGCACCAAACGCCACAAAAAGGAACTGAACGCCAACAACCGTTTTCTGAATGGGGTTCAGGGGTTTCATATTATCCATTCGTTCTTTATTTACTTTTTGCAAATATAATATAATCCAGACATCCAGCAATTCAATTCACTCACCTATTTTTTATAATAAGCAGCCGTTCATAATCCACCCCTTACTTTTAACTTAGTGCAACCCGGATAAAAAGTCCCGCCGTAAATTAAAACACGGCGGGCCGTCTCTACGTTTTTTTCCAGTTTACAATCAAAAAACGACCTACCCCTACTTGGGACTCTTCAATTCCAGGAATGCAGTCGGCAGGCCTTCCGATTTAACAGCAACCACGCTATTACCCTCGTTCCGTTTGATACGGATCAGGGCACGACCATTATACGCCTGTACTTTACGACTACCGGTCGAAGTTCCTAAATTGCAGATCAGGCTGCCATCTCCGGCAATCTCAAACGTAATCTGCTTTTTGGAGCTGAGACAACGGATGCCGTTTTTATCGATCAGTTGTACCTGTACCAAAGCCGTATCTCCCTCTTCGGAAAGCAAGCTCACTTGGCAAGCGGCTTCTTTATCCCATTTAGCAGTCTGGTATTCCTGACGAATGACATCAGAAACCTCCTTCTTCTCCTTTTTCTTTGCACCGACAGCCCGTATTTCGTTCATGCCTTCCTGATAAACACAATTCCAGCGCAACCCGGCAGCCGGGTAATCCTGACTATTACGCCGTTTCACACCCTGGCTCACACCATTGACAAAAAGCTCCACTTCGTCGCAGTTAGAATATACCAAGATTTCCTTGCGGTCATCTTTTCCACCCCAGCGAACCGGCCAGGTATGACCGTAGATATGGATCATCGGCTTCTCCGTCCAGTAAGACTGGAACACATAGTAGCTTTCTTTCGGAGTAAAATCGCGTTCAACCACCCCCTTCTGATTGACATAAGGGACAGGATTGTCGGGACGGACCGGAGTCGAAAAATCTTTAAAAGGCCAGTAGGCTGTACCGGTCAGCCACGGCATCGTCTCCTGCTCTTTCAGATGCCAGTCGATCAGACGGACCACATAACTTTCCGACCAATCGCCATCGCGCGAAGCACGTGGAACGCCACCATATAAGGAAGCATCGCCGGCACGTTCATCACCGCCCTTTCCTGCCTCGATGTTCTTCAGATTATAAAAAGCATCTTCCGACGGGCATGGCTGTCACCTCCCCACTCTACATGCAGGAAGTGTTTTACCTTCTGCATCTCCTGTTCTGAGATCGATTTATAATCGGTAAAGACACCCCGATACCAACCAGCCCAGATAGAAGGTGAATAGACATCAACAATATCATTACAAAATTCACACCGGCGGATCGCCGTCATACGTGTGTCGTCTAAACGGTGCGCCATGTCGTGCAACTCTTTCATGAAAGCACGGATCGCACTCTTGTCGAACGCGTCGAAATCGTTAGGCCAGTCATTCTCATTACCCAACCCCCAGATGATGACAGCCGGATGATTATGATGCTGGACGATCATATTAGCAAGCATCCGACGGGCTTGTTTTTTGTAGACATCGCCTCCAAGACCGCCCCGACACCAAGGAATTTCTTCCCATACCAGAATGCCCAATTCGTCGCAAAGGTCCAGAATGATTTCAGATTGTTGGTAATGTCCTAAACGGATAAAGTTCACGCCCATATCTTTCATCATCCGCATTTCACGACGCATCATATCTTCCGTCATGGCTTGTGCCACACCAGCGTGATCCTCATGGCGATGCGTACCTCGCAACAGCAAATGTTTGCCGTTCAGGAAGAATGGACCTTTGTCCTTAAACTCCGTATGGCGGAAACCGAAGCGTTCTTCCGTCGTGAAAGTCTGATCCGGTGTCTTTACAGTCAACTCGCAAGTATAGAGTTGTGGCACATCCACGTCCCACAATACCGGATTCTTGATCTTCATCTTTGCTAAAAGCTGGTCACCCAAAGGAAGTATTCCTTCCAGTGTTTTCGAGAAGACTGGTTTACGGTCCACATCGTAAACGGAAACGGTCACATCCGCCTTCCTTATATCTTCCGGATTATAAAACGAAGTTTTCACCTTCAATATACCTTCTTTCAAGTTAGAAGAGAGGGAAGATTCCAAATGAATCTGTTCAAAAGAAACTTCAGGCAGGTACACCAAGTTCAAATACCGGTACAGACCACCATAGATATTGAAATCAGCCAGATCGGATGGGATC
>ENA-ORUX01001745-ORUX01001745.1-human-gut-metagenome-genome-assembly--contig:-NODE-1745-length-15819-cov-4.298148_pt1 | contig 15819 bp, 10 predicted proteins | sample MGYA00242087_ERZ509225 | MGnify/ENA primary metagenome ERZ509225 (study PRJEB26280, sample SAMEA2338864) | human gut metagenome | biome: human gut; feature: human-associated habitat; material: faeces... | reverse complement strand
CCCCCGGGCAGCGGCCCAGCCGTTCCAGCAGCTCCGCCGGGCCGAGGGATGCCAGCAGGATGCCGGCGTCCTCCTCAATGACATGGAGGGCGGCGTCATAATCCCCGCATTTTTCGTAGGCACGCAGGGCGGGCAGATACTGCCGCCGGGCCTCGTACCAGCGGCCATACCGTTCCCAGACGGCCGCCTGCCGCGGGGCGGGCAGCTGGGCAAACAGCCGCTCGGCGCATTCTTTCATCATGTGGTGGAACCGGAAGCTCTCGCCGTCCGGCAGGCGGGTGACAAAGGCGTTCTGCCGCGTCAGGGCCAGCAGCACCTGCTCGGCGTCCGGCATCCGGGTCACGGCAGAAGCCATCTCCACCGTAAACTCATCGGCCAGGCCCATCACGGCCAAAAACTCCTGCCGCTGCGGAGACAGGGACTCGATCATGGCCGCGGTGAACATGGCGTAGATGTCCGAGCTGGTGGGCAGCAGGGTGCCCCGCTCCGCCAGCGCGTGGAGATTGAGGTAGATGGCAGAGAACCAGCCCTCGCAGGAGTGGAGCAAGGTTTCCCGCTGGGGCTCCGTCAGCTCCATGCCGCAGCGGCGGACGTAGGCGGATAACTCTTTCTCGTTCAGCCGCAGCTGGTCGGCCCCCACCCGGTGGAGCCGCTGCCCCAGGCGGAGGATCTCGCCCTGGGGCAGGAAATCGTTCCGGCTGGCCACCACGAGGTGGGCGTTGCCCGGCAGGCGGTTGGCCAGCGCACAGAGGAACGCGGCGGCCTGCTCGTCCCGGAGCAGGTGGAAGTCATCCAGAAAGAGATCGATCTCCCGCTCCCCGGCCAGCGCGGTGCAGAGGTCGTCCAGCAGCAGGGCCGCGCCGCTGGCGTCCGTGGGGCACTCGTACCCCTCCAGCACGGTCAGCCCGGCCTGCGCAAACGCCTTTTGCAGGCTTTTCCAGAAGATGGCCCGGTTGGCGGAGTAGATGCTCACCCGCAGCACGGCGGCTCCCTCCCGGCCGCGCTCGTTCAGGTACCAGTTGATGGCGGTGGTCTTGCCGTAGCCCATGGGAGCCACCACCGCCGTCAGGCTGCTGCGGGCAACGGGCTGCAGGCTGTGCCGCATCCGCTCCGAGATGTAGATGGTATTCAGTTCCGGCTTTTGTCTGAGCATCCGCGTCCCTCTTTTCTATTCTTATTGATTATATTACCACAAATCTCTAGAAGTTGGAAGTAAAGCCTGCATCACAAAAAACATGGTTTCCATCACAAAAACCTGTTTGGCCGCACCGGATCTCCATGGTACAATATCCTCAAATCATTTTAAGATAAGGAGTCTCTTTTTATGGAAACGACCTCAAAACGCAAGTCCGGCACCACGGACCTTACGGTGGGCAAGCCGTTGTTCCAGATTTTGCGGTTTGCGCTGCCGCTGGTGCTGGGCACCCTGTTCCAGCAGCTGTACAGCTTTGCGGACACCGTCATTGTGGGCCGGTGCCTGGGCACCGACGCACTGGGCGCGGTAGGCACCACCTACTCTCTCAACTTCCTCATCCTGGGCTTTGTGCAGGGTGCCTGCGTGGGCTTTGGCATCCCGGTAGCCGAGACGTTCGGTGCCAAGGATAAGGGCGGCCTGCGGAAGTACCTGTTCAACGGTGCCCTGCTCTGCGTGGTGCTGAGCGTGGTGTTCACCCTCTTCACCACCCTGATGGCGGGCCCGCTGCTTCAGCTCATCCACACGCCGGAAGAGCTGTACGCGGACGCCGTGCTTTACATCCGGATCATCTTCCTGGGCATCCCGGCCACGGTGCTGTACAACTACGCTTCCAGCGTGCTCCGCGCCATGGGCGACTCCCAGCACCCGTTCTATTTCCTGCTGGCGGCCAGCGTGCTGAACATCGGGCTGGATTACCTGCTCATCGTCTCCATGGGCATGGGCGTGGACGGCGCGGCCATTGCCACCGTCCTCAGCCAGCTGCTCAGCGGCGGGCTGTGCGCGTTCTGGTTCTTTACCCGGACGGCCAAGCAGGAGGAGCTCACGTTCCGGGGTCAGAGCAGCCTGCTCTCCGCCGGGCACTGTAAGCGGCTGGCCTACATCGGCTTTCCCATGGGCTTTGAGTATTCCGTCTCGGCCATTGGTGCCGTCATCATGCAGGACGCCATCAACCTGCTGGGCAGTACCGCGGTAGCCGCCCAGACTGCCGGTGAGAAGATCCGCCAGATGTTCACCCTGCCCATGGAGAGCGTGGGCATGGCCATGGCCACCTATGTAGGTCAGAACCATGGTGCCCACCGCACCGACCGCATCAAGCAGGGCATCAAGGACGGCTGCACGATCCAGCTGACCTACTGCGTGGCCGCCTGGGTCGTCATCTTCTTCGTCAAGCCTTACGCCGTGGGGCTGGTGCTGGGCGATGCAGACCCCGCCGTGACCGCCGGAGCCATCCAGTACCTGGCCATTATGAGTCTGCTGTTCTGCTTCCATGGCCTGCTGATGATCTTCCGCAACACGCTGCAGGGCCTGGGCTACAGCGTGCAGGCCATCATTTCCGGCGTGGGCGAGCTCATCGGCCGCAGCCTGGGCGGCCTGCTGGCCGTGAAAACAGGCCTGGGCTATGTTGGCATCAGCCTTTCCAACCCCTTTGCCTGGGGCCTGGCCATGCTGTACTGCATGTTCATGGTGCGCCGGATGCTCAAGCGGGAAGACTAAAGAATCACAAAACCAAAAGAAAGGCCGAGGCCTGCGGGAGCTTTCCCACAGGCCTCGGCCTTTTTATAGAAGAAGATTGGAAGTGGCAGTTTAGTCTTCAGCCATGCCGATGAGGTCGAACTTCTCGGTCGAGATGGTGACGGTGAAGTCTTTCTTGGCAGGCTTGTTGAACTTGACCCAGATGGTGCGGTCAGACAGGTTGTAGTACCAGCCGGACTCTGCTTCCTCCCAGCCATCGCGGACGATGTACCGGGTGAGCTGCTCGCCATCCACGCTGGCCCAGAACGCACCCTTTTTCTTGCTGACCAGCTTGATGGTCATGCGCTCCACGGGAGACTCGTAGGTGCCCTCGGTGGAGAAGCGGATATCGGTGCGGTCGCCGGCCTTGACGTCGATGGTGGTCTTGGCGTAGACACCGTTCTTGTAGTCCTCGGTGTGGCCGTCGTCGTCATACAGCACAAAGCTGGTGTCGGTCTCGGCGGCGACCAGCAGGTCGAGCTGATGCATGGTGTCGCGGAGGATGTGCTTGACGTCCTCGCTGGTGGCCACGATGGCGCTGCCGCGCAGGAACATGGGGATGCTTGCCAGAGTGACCGGGATCTCGATGGTCTGGCCGCCCTCATACTCGCGCAGGTTGTCGCTCATATCGTACCACTTGCAGCCGGCGGGCAGGTAGATGGTGCGGGTGGTTGCACCCTTTTCCACCACGTTTGCCACCAGGATGCTCTTGCCGAACATAAAGGTCAGGTTCTTGTCGGTGTAGCACTTGGGATCGTCCGGGAACTCCAGGAACAGCGGGCGCCATGCCGGCATACCGTCCTGGTTGCTCTCGTACATCAGGGAGTACAGGGTGGGCATCAGGCGGTAACGCAGCTTGTAAGCCTCGCGGATGTAGGGCAGGTTCTCCTCATACATCCAGGGCTGGGTGACGGTGTTGTCGTTGTTGGCGGAGTTCAGGCAGAAGCGGGGCTGGAGCACGCCGTTCTGCAGCCAGCGGAGCAGCAGCTCAGCCTCCGGAGCCGGGCCGGCAAAGCCGCCGATGTCGCAGCCCATATTGGAGCAGCCGGACAGGCCCATGCCCAGAATGGTGGCAATGTTGAACTTGACGGTGCGCCAGTCGGTGAGGTTGTCGCCGCCCCAGACCTGTGCATAGCGCTGGATGCCGGCGTAGCCTGCACGGTTGATGATGTAGGGACGCTCGCCGGGGTAGACCTCGGCCAGAGCCTGCTTGGCGGTGTAAGCCATCAGGTTGGAGTGGAGGATCTTCAGCTCGGCCATGGTGCCCTTCTTGCCCTCGAAATCGCACTGGGCGTCACGGTCTTCCACGCCGTCCATCTCGCAGTTGTCGTTCCAGACGGTCTTGGTGCCCATCTTGAGGATGTTCTCCTCCAGCAGCTGCTTCCAGGTATCGCGGCCCTTGGGACCGGTGAAGTCGAAGAAGCGGCCCTCGCCGCCCCACCAGCGGCCATAGTACGGAGCCTTGCCGTCCGGGGTCTTGATGAAGACATCGTTCTTCTCGAACAGGTCGATGTAGGGGTGACGCTTCAGGATGCCCGGCTTCAGGTTGGGGATGACATTGATGCCGCGGGCATTCATGTTCTCAAAGAACTTCTTGGGGTCCGGGAAGCGCTTGTGGTTCCAGTTGAACACATAGCGCAGGTTGTCCTCTTCGCCGCTGGAATAGCCGGAAGCCAGCCAGAAGTTGTCGATGAGGATGCCCTCTTTCTCGTGCTTGTCGATGACCTTGTAGATCTCCTCATCGCAGTTCTTTTCCAGCTCCGCGTAGTACATGGTAGAAGCGCAGTAGCCCAGAGACTGTTTGGTGGGCAGAGCGCTGCGGCCGGTCAGCAGGGTGTACTCGTTGAGGATATCCGGCAGGGTGGGGCCAGCCAGCAGGAACAGGTCGATGTCGCCGCCGTCGGTCTGGTAGTAGCAGTAGCGCTCCCAGTAACCGGACAGCTCCTCGCCCAGGTCGAAGACGCAGTCATAGGAGTTGTGGTAGAACAGGCCGATGGGGCGGCGGTCCTTCTCGTTCACACGGATGTAGAACGGAATGTGCTTGTACATCGGGTCGCCGGTCTCGGGGTCGTGGCCGATGGCGTCCTTGGGGGACATGCGCAGGCGGCGGCCTTTCTTGTCCAGGTGGCCGGTCTTCTCGCCAAAGCCGAAGAAGTGGTCATACTCGCGGTCCACCTTGGAGAAGTGGGTCAGGCGGCCGATCTGGTCTTTCTCGAACGCGCGCTCCCGCAGATCCTGATACAGCAGCTTGCCCTCTTTGTCGTACATCTCAAAATGGAACGGCTTCTTGAACAGCTTCAGGGTAACGTGAGCGGTCTCAAAGGTCAGGCACTTCTCATCCTCGGTGCAGGGCACATCCAGCGCGGTGATGCGGGTGCGCTCGTCCTTGAGCAGGTCGTCCATGCGGTCGGGCCATGCGGTGGTCACCAGGGTGTAGGACTCCTCCTCCATGGGGGTGCCCTTGTCGAAGTGGACGCGGACACGGATGATGTCATCCGTCATGAAGATCAGCTTTACGTCCGCAGCGTCGCCGTGGATGAGGTAGCCATTCTCCGTTTTTTCAAAGGATTCAAAACTGCGAAGCAGCATAACAGGTTCCTCCGTGTTGTTTTTTATTACATGCCGATCAGGTCGAACTGCTCAAACGAAACGGTCAGGTTGTAGTCCTTGCCCGGGTTTGCATACTTGACCTCGACCGCTTTCTTGGTCTGGCTGTAGTACCAGCCCTCAGCAGCCTCGTCGAACTTGCGGCGGTTGAGGAAGTGCTCGATCTTGCGGCCGTCCAGAGTGACCCAGAACGGGCTCTTCTCCTTGGCGATCATCTCCACCTTGACGGTCTTGACGGTGTCCTCATAGCTGCCCTCAGAGGTGAAGTCCATGGTGACACGCTCACCGGCGGTGGTGGTGATGGTGGTCTTGCGGAAGACGCCGCTCTTGAAATCGTTGGTCACGCCGTCATCATCATACAGAGTGGTGGTAACGGTGCCCTTGGGAGCCACGATGAGGTGGAGGTCGGTGGTGTGGTCCCCCTCCATGGTCATCAGCTGGTTATCCGCCATGGCGATGACAGCGCCCTCACGGATGAACATGGGGATGCTTGCCATGGTGACGGGGATCTCGATGGTCTGGCCGCCCTCGTAGCAGCGCATCTTGTCGCTCCAGTCGTACCACTTGCAGCCTGCAGGCAGGTAGACCTTGCGGGTCTTGGCACCCTCTTCGATGACGTTGGCCACCAGGATGTCACGGCCGAACAGGAACTCGAAGCTCTCCTCGTAGACGTTGGGGTCATCCTGGAAGTCATAGACCAGAGCGCGCATGATGGGAGCACCCGTCTTGCTTGCGTTGTACTCCGCGCTGTACAGATACGGAGTGAAGCGATAACGCAGCAGGATCGCGTCACGAATGAGATCTGCAGAGCCGCGGAACATCCAGGGCTCGGTCACGGTGTTATCGTTGGAAGCAGAGTGGATGGAGAAGCGTGCCTGGAAGATGCCCTGCTGCACCCAGCGGACGAACAGCTCCTCGGTGGGAGCGGGGCCTGCAAAGCCGCCGATATCCGCGCCCTCATTGGGCTGGCCGGAGAGGCCCATGCCGGTGATGATGGGGATATTGTACTTCAGGGACTTCCAGCTGGTGTAGTTATCACCGCACCAGGTCTGGGCGTAGCGCTGGATGCCGGCACTGCCGCTGCGGCAGACCATATAGGGACGAGCCTTGGCATTGTGTTCCACAACCGCGTCTGCACCCACCTTGCACATCAGGGTGCTCATAATGGGCTTCAGCTGAGCGATGGTGCCGCCCTTGCCGTCAAAGTCGCAGATGTCGTCCTTATCCATCAGACTGTCATACTCGCAGTTGTCGTTCCAGACGGAATCGGTGCCCACGGCAATGATGGACTCGGTCAGGTACTTCTTCCAGGCGGTACGGCCCTCGGGTTTGGTGAAGTCCCAGAAAGCGCCGTCGCCGCCCCACCATTTGCCAACGCCGTAGTTCTCGGGGTTCTTGCTGTCTTTCACAAAGACATCGTCGGCGTTAAATTCATCAAAGCGGGGGTTGCACAGCAGGACGCCCGGCTTGACGTTGGGCACGTTCTGGGCGTGCTTTTCGTTCATGGCATGGAAGTAAGCACTGGGGTCCTTGAAGCGCTCGGTGTTCCAGGTAAAGACACAGCGCTTGTTGTTCTGGCTGGTGTAGCCGCTGGACAGGTGGAATCCATCAATGGGGAAGCCCTCTTCCTTGATGGTGTCAACGAATCCCAGCACAGCGTCGTCGCTGTCTTTCTCCAGCTCGGGGTAGTACATGCTGGAGCCCTGATAGCCCAGAGCACGCTTGGGCAGCAGAGCCGGACGGCCGGTGAGCAGGGTGTAGTTGTCCACAACGCGGGCGATGGTGTCGCCGCCGATCAGGAAGCAGTCCAGATCGCCGCCGTCGGCCTGGAAGTAGGTGTAGCGGGGCCAGTAGTTGCTCTTCTCGCGGCCCATGTTGAACACGGACTCGTAGAAGTTGTGGTAGAACACGCCGACAGCCTTTTTGGTGTCACGGTCCAGACGGATGTAGAAGGGAATGTGCTTGTAGAGGGTATCCATCTTCTCGGCATCGTAGCCCATCGCGTCGGTAGCACGCTCACGCTGGAACGTCTTGTTCTTGTCCAGCTCGCCGGTCTTCTCGCCAAAGCCGTAGAAGCAGTCGTCCTCTTTCATCCGGCTGTAAGCCACAACGCGGTTGTTGGAGTCCTTGACGAACGGGTTGCCGGGCAGGGTGCTGTACAGCTCCGAGCCGTCAGCGGACAGCAGCTTGAAATTGATGGGGTCCTTCTCGACCACCAGAGTCACCTTGCCGGTGGCAAACGTGATGGTCTTGTCGTCCTCGGTGACCTCAGCCGCAAAAGGCTCCACGCGGGTGCGCTCGCCCTTGAACAGGTCGTCCATACGGTCTTCCCAGGCGGTGGTCATCAGGATGTAGGATTCCTCGGCCAGCTCGTGGTCAAAGCTGGCGCGGACACGGACGATCTCGTCGGTCACGAAGCAGACCTTGACATCCGCGTTGTCGGTGTGCAGCAGGAAAGCGCCGTCCTTGCGCTCCATGCCGGTAAAACGGGAGCAGATTTCCATAATGCAGTTCCTCATTTGTTTTTGTGGGGTGTGGTTTCGGATACAAAAAGCCCCCATTCCCCCTCAGATGCATGATATCTTCAGAGAAACGGGGGCAAACATTCAGTTGCTCAACCCAGAGCAGTCAATCTCACATGGTCCAGCCCAGGCTGGGGACGAGGCCGCACAGATAAGGCACGACCAGAGCGATGGCCGGGATAAAGGTGACCAGGAACAGTGCCACGACCATGGCAGCGAACAGAGGCACAATGTACTTGGTAACGCCCTCGATCTTGACCTTGCCGACGCCGCAGCCAACGAACAGGCAGGAGCCGACGGGAGGAGTGACGGAGCCGATACCCAGGTTCATGATGAGCATGATGCCGAACTGGACATCGCTCATGCCGATGCTGCGGGTGATGGGCAGGAAAATCGGGGTGAAGATCAGAACGGCAGGAGTCAGGTCCAGGAACATGCCCATGACCAGCAGGAAGACGTTCATGATCAGCAGGATGACATAACGGTTGCTGGAAACGCTCATCAGGGCGTTGCTGATCGCAGCCGGGATGCCGGAGTAGCTCATGACGTAAGACATGATGGAGGAAGCGGCGATCAGGAACAGGATGGTAGCGCTGCTCTCCATGGTGTCAGCCAGCAGGTTGTAGAAGCTCTTCAGGGTCATCTCTTTGTAGAGGATGGAGAGCAGGCCGCAGTACAGGCACAGGACAACGCCGGCCTCGGTCGCGGTGAAGAAGCCTGCCAGAATACCGCCCATGACGATGATGACGGCCAGCAGAGAGGGCACTGCATCAATGATGATCTTGATGGCGGGATCGGGATCCTTGACGTCCGAGGACTTGTAGCCTTTCTTGACCGCAATGAACACAGCCAGACCAGCGACACACAGACCCATCAGGATGCCGGGCAGGTAGCCGCCCATGAACAGAGCAGCAACGGAAACGCCGCCAGCGGTGATGGAGTACAGGATCAACGGACCAGACGGGGGGATCAGGATGCCGGTAGGAGCCGAGCAGATGTTGACGGCCGCGGAGTAGTTGGGGTCGTAACCCTCATCCAGCTCCAGAGGAGCCATGATGGAGCCCATTGCGGAAGTAGCTGCAACGGAAGAACCGGAAACGGCACCGAAGAACATGTTTGCCAGAACGTTGGTGGCAGCCAGGTAACCGGGCATCTTACCAACGGCCAGACGGGCCAGACGGACAAGGCGCTTTGCAATGCCGCCCTTGTTCATGATGTTGCCGCCCAGAGAGAAGAACGGCAGAGCCAGCAGAGAGAAAGAGTCAATGCCGGAGAAGCAGCGCTGTGCCGCGGTCAGTGCGAAAATCGCGGGGTCCATGCTGAACAGGGCCGTGAAGATGGATGCGATGCCGATGCCTGCAGAGATAGGCACACCGGCCAGCAGCATCACAAAAAAGGAACCGAACAGCAGTAACGTAGCCTGTGCAACCATTATGCGTTTTCTCCTTTCTTTTCTTTACTGTCCAGGAAGAGCTGAACGTACTTCAGCACGCGGGCCAGAATGATGAAGATGCCGGAAATCGGCAGGATGGAATACAGGAGCTTAAAGGGAATGCGCATAACCGAGGAAACGTTGGTAGCGTTCGCGGCCAGCTTCCAGCCGCCATACACGAAGACATAGCCAACGAAGAAGACGATGGCAGCCTCGATGAAGACACTCAGAAAGACATTGAACGCGCCCTTTGCACGGCCCTTGACCAGGTCCAGTGCCAGGTGCTTGTCTTTGTAGAAGCAGTATGCGGAACCGATCATGGAAGCCCAGATCAGAACGTAGCGCAGGAACTCATCGGTAACCGTGGAGGGGTTGCGCAGGATCCAGCGGGTAAAGATCTGCCAGGTGCCGCCTGCCAGCAGGGCGAACATTGCCACTGCCATCAGGAAACGCATGACGTTATCCAGAATTTTATCCAGTTTTTTCACAAGATCATCTCCTTGAGCTTGGTTCCTCCCGCACGGCCACGGGCAAAGGCACTCAACGCCCTGCCCGCGGCCTTTGGGAGGCAAGAATCAGAATGGAACCGCGGCCGATCAGACCATTGCGCGGATCTCTTCCACAACCGCATAGGTGGTGGGGTTCGCGGTCTTGAGGTTCTCGTAGATGGGCTGCACAGCAGACTGGAATGCGGCGATGTCCACGTCCTTGACCAGCTCGACGCCGTTCTGGTTGACAGCCTTGTCCAGAACCTCGTCCTCGAAGTTCTTCCAAGCGGTCTTGTACTCCTCGGTAGCAGCCTTGGCGCACTCGGTCACAGCGGACTTCTGATCGTCAGAGAACTGGTTCCAGATGTTGGAGGAGATGATGACCATATCGGGGATGCGGGTGTGCTCGTCGAATCAGTAGTACTTGGTGACGTCGCCGTGGTCACGCAGAGCGGTGACGTTGTTCTCAGCGCCATCGATAACGCCCTGCTGCATACCGGTGTAGATATCGCTGTAACCCATAACGGTAGCGGAGCCACCCAGGCAGTTCATCATGTCGATTGCCATCTGGCTGTCCATGGTGCGGATCTTCAGGCCCTTCAGGTCAGCCGGGGTGCGGATGGCGGTAGCCTTGGTGTAGAAAGAGCGAGCGCCGGAATCCAGCCAGGTCAGGCCGCGGAAGCCCTGATCGTCGGTGGACTCAAAGACAGCCTGTGCGGAATCGCTGTCCATGTAGGTGTAGTAGTGAGCCTGATCGTCGAAGACATAAGGCACGGAGAAAGCGTTGTACTTCTCGCTGAAGTTGCCCAGCGTGGAAGCGGAGACCTTAGCCATATCCAGAGCGCCGGCCTGGATCTGGGAGATCATATCAGACTCGCTGCCCAGGGTGCCGTTGGGGATGATCTGGATGTTGACAGTGCCGTTGGTCTTCTCCTTGACCTGCTCTGCAAAGCTGGTCAGCTGGATGTGAACAGCATGGTCCTCAGCCAGGTTGTGGCCCAGCTTCAGGTTGAAGCTGCCGCCTGCAGCAGCTGCCGCGCCGGAAGCAGCAGTGCTGCCTGCTGCAGCGTTGTTGGAAGAACCGCCGCAAGCGGTGAGCAGAGCGGAAGCGCCTGCAACTGCCAGGACCTGAACGAACTGTCTACGAGAGATTTTCATAGTGGATTTCCTTTCTTCTTCTTGCTTATGTATACCACGTCACAGCCGGTCGGCCGTGAAACAACAAATTTGGAATGCAGCGGTCAGGACTCGCCGCGGTGGAACCGATCTTTCACCATCTGGATCAGATCTTTCAGGTTGAGGCCCCACAGGCTCTTGGGCTGCTGCCAGTCCTTGCCGGTCTCTTTGGCAAGCACCTTGGCAAACCGCTCGGGGTTCGCCGGCAGCAGGCTGCCTTTGGGGATCATCACCGCCATCTGGCGGCTCTGGAACAGGTAGAAGTACTGGTCGTCCTCGACCAGGCGGTCGATCTTCTCAAACGGAATGTGGGCACCGTTTTCCACATCCACGCCGCCTGCGTTGATCCGGCAGCTGACCGTGCTCTCGGCCCCGCCCCGCTGCATGATGACGCCCTCGGCCGCCACCCGGCTTAGAAAATCCGGCATGGCGAACATCGCGCACCCCACCAGCAGGCAGAGCACCTTGACCACCGTTGGGATGGGAACGAAGAGTGCCAGCATCACCAGCGCAAATGCCACGGCCAGCCAGACCAGCCGCTGCATCCCCTCGTAGGTGTAAAACTCGGTGCGGAACATCCGGCGGATGGTCTCATCGTTAAAGATCACTTTGGCTTCAAAATGATTTTTAGAAGTCTGCATGAGCTCTCCCTTTCCGTCAGTCACGAAACACGACGGCTGCATTTGTAAAATATACCAAAAATTTTGTCACTGTTTTGTCATTTTTGTTCTTGTCGTCTTCTTGCACTCATATCATACTAAAATTCCAATCCGTTTTCTTGCGGTTTTGTGATTCAAATATTGCAATTTGTGATATCAGCTGATATACTAGAGCCAAAATCAACGATAAAGCACATTTCTGATTTTTTTCACAAAGGTGGAATCGCTATGGAAATCGAGCGCGTTACGCATTATGTCGATAATGTCCTCACACAGGCGGAAGCACGGATGGGGCTGCGCAACACAAGACTGCTGGTGGCATGGTATACCAACCAGAAAAACGACCAGTCCGTGGTCCATTCCCACCCCTACCATGAGCTGGTGCTGCCCATCGGCGGCAGCACCGTGCGTTACTCCATCGACGGCAGTGTTTATCTGGTGCATGTCGGCGAGCTCATCTACTTCCCTGCTCAGATCTACCACGCCGGCATCTTCAATATTGATAACGACCACTCTGACCGTCTGGTCATCCAGATCGACGACGCCCTCTGGCAGGCCTGCCGCCGCAACGCAAACCTGAAAAACGCCGCCTGGATGCACAGCATCACCGTGCTGGACCCGGATGTCTGCAGCAAGTGGGATTTTCAGAGCCTTTTTGTGCGGATGGCCCAGAGCCAGGAATTGCCAGCCCAGATGCGTGACATCGTTTTTGAAGCCCAGGTGTCGGAGATGATGCTGCTCATCACGCTGGCCACCGGCAGCGGCCAGACCACGGCCCCCAGCAGCACCAACGTTCTGGTGCAGCGTGCCGTGTCCTACCTGCAAGCTCACTATCAGGACCCGACCCTCACCACGGTAAAGCTGGCCCAGGAGCTCTATGCCAGCCGGGAGCACCTCTCCCGCGCGTTTAAAGAGTGTACCATGGAGAGCATCCACAGCTACCTGACCCATCTGCGGATGCAGCACTGCCGCAAGGCACTGGAAGATGGTGTCTCCGTCCTCAACGCCTGCACCGAGAGCGGCTTCCCGGATTACAGCAGCTTCCTCAAAACGTTCCGGCGGCTGTATGGCATCACACCCGCGGAGTATCGCTCCCAGAACCGGAAAAAAGTTTGATTACGGAACGTATTAAGAGAAGCAAAAGTTCCATCACGGATATAAAAAGCAGCCACCTATGCGGTATGGCAAATGCAAAACGGGGCCATTTCCTCTCTTTTCCAGAGAAGCGGAAACGGCCTCGTTTTGTTTATTTTTTTCGGTATTCCCGCGGGGTCATGCCGAAGTGCGCCTTGAACGCCCGGTTGAAATAGGAGAGGTTTTCGAATCCGCACCGGGAGGCGATGGTCAGGACGGTCTCGTCCGTGGTCTGCAGCGCCTCGGCGGCGGCATTCAGGCGGTATTCGTTCAGAAAGGCAACGAAGCTCTGCCCGGTCATCTGCCGGAACCAGCGCATGAAATGGCTGGCGCTGAAAGAGCAGACCCCGGCGGCATCGGCGACCCGGAGCACCTCGGCATAATGGGCCGAGAGCCATTGCAGAACGGCTTTCAGCCGCTGGGTGTCGGCTGTTTCCGCGGGGAGCTGCTGCTTCCCCTGCGCAATGAGCAGGGAAAGGAAGCGCAGCAGCGCCCCCTTGACCAGCAGCTCGTAGCCGGGGAGCTTGGCGCGGTTGGCTTCCTCCACCTCCCGCAGGCAGGCAGCAGCCGGAAGGTAGCACAAGTCGTTCGGGGTCAGACGTGCCTGCAGCGACAAGCGCCCGCTTTGGAGCGGCAGCAGATACTTCTCGGCGCAAAGGTCTTCCGCGCCGCCCAGAAGCTCCAGCGCGAAGATGATATTTTCGTATTCCATGCACTGCCCCTCGGCCTGCCGCAGGGCGTGGAGGGTGCCGGGCGTAAAAATGAAGATGTCCCCCATGCGGGCCGGGCAGGTCACAGCGCCCACCTGCACCAGTCCTATGCCCCGCTTGACAAAGACCAGCTCCATGCTCTCCTGCCAGTGCAGTGCCACCTGCGGAAAATCTCCCGGAATGGTGCAGGGATACAGATTGAAGGGGAACCGCACGGCACCGTGCTGCTTGGTTTCCTGCAAAGAAGCCTGATTATGCATCATCTCACCTCCAGATGATAGGATTGTACCATAATTTGCTCCTTTAAGGCAAGATTTCGATTGTTTTATCTGGTATATCTTGCATTATAAATGTCAAACCTGTTTTCCGTAAGGTGTGTATCTGAAAACAAAGGAGGATCCATTATGAGCTTTACCGAAACATTACAGAGCCTCACCGGAAAGCTGCTGGCGGACTGCACCGATCAGGAGCTGTATCTGGCACTCCTGGAGCTTGTGCGGCAGAAGAGCGCCGACCATGTGCAGCCGGTCACTGGACGCAAGCTGTACTATATCAGCGCCGAATTTCTCATCGGCAAGCTGCTGTCCAACAACCTCATCAATCTGGGGCTGTACGACGAAGCCCGGTCTGCGCTGGCTGCTGCCGGAAAGCGCCTTTCCGACATTGAAGAGGTAGAGCCGGAACCTTCTCTGGGCAATGGCGGTCTGGGGCGTCTGGCTGCCTGCTTCCTCGACTCTCTGGCAACGATGAACCTGCCCGGCGACGGCGTAGGTCTGCGGTACCATTTTGGTCTGTTCCATCAGTCCTTTGAGGACGGCGTGCAGAACGAAAAGCCCGACCCGTGGCTGACTGCCCACAGCTGGGCGGAAAAGACCGACACCACCTACCCGGTGGAACTGGCGGGCAAGGAGTACACCGCCCGGCTGTACAAGCTGGCGGTCACCGGCTACGAGGGACGCACCAACACCCTGAACCTGTTCGATCTGGACACCATTGACGAGAGCATCGTCCATGACGGCATTGCCTTCGATAAGACCGCTATCGACAAGAATCTGACCCTCTTCCTCTACCCGGACGATTCCGATGAAGCCGGCCGCCGTCTGCGGGTATACCAGCAGTACCTGATGGTCTCTGCCGGTGCACAGCTCATTCTGGCCGAGTGCGCCGCCCGGGGCTGCAACTACCATGATCTGGCAGACTACGCCGCCATCCAGATCAACGACACCCACCCCAGCATGGTCATCCCGGAGCTGATCCGCCTGCTGGGCGTGCGCGGCATTGAGTTCGAGGAAGCGGTGGAGATCGTTACCAAGACCTGCGCCTACACCAACCACACCATTCTGGCCGAAGCACTGGAAAAGTGGCCGCGCACCTATCTGGACGCCGTGGTGCCCCAGCTGATGCCCATCATCGAAAAGCTGGATGCACTGGCACGCACCCGCACCGAGGACGAGAGCCTTGCCATCATCGACAAGGACGACCGGGTGCACATGGCCCACATGGATATCCACTTCACCCACTCCACCAACGGCGTGGCGGCACTGCACACCGAGATCTTGAAAAATTCCGAGCTGCACGGCTTCTATGAGCTGTACCCGGAAAAGTTCAACAACAAGACCAACGGCATCACTTTCCGCCGCTGGCTGCTGGAGTGCGACCCGCGCCTGACCGCCACGCTGGAACAGCACATCGGCTCCGGTTTCCGCAAGGACGCGGCCGAGCTGGAAAAGCTGCTGGCGTTTGCCGACGACGAGACCGTGCTGAACGAACTGACCGCCGTGAAAAAAGCCAACAAGGCGGCCTTGGCGGAGTGGCTGCTGCGCACCCAGAAGGTAACGGTGAACCCTCATGCCGTGTTCGATATCCAGTCCAAGCGTCTGCACGAGTATAAACGCCAGCAGCTGAATCTGCTGTACCTCATCCATCAGTACCACGAGATCAAGGCAGGGCATCTGCCTGCCGTCCCGCTGGTGAGCATCTTTGGTGCCAAGGCGGCCCCAGCCTATACCATCGCAAAGGACATCATCCACGCCCTGCTGACCCTGTCTAAGGTCATCGCCGCAGACCCGGAGGTGTCTCGGTGGCTGCAGGTGGTCTTTGTGGAGAATTACAACGTCACCGCTGCCGAAAAGCTCATCCCGGCCTGCGACCTGTCCGAGCAGATCAGCCTTGCCTCCAAGGAGGCTTCCGGCACTGGCAACATGAAGTTCATGCTGAACGGTGCGCTGACCCTGGGCACCATGGACGGTGCCAATGTGGAGATCAGCCAGCAGGTGGGGGAAGAGAACATCTATATCTTCGGCCAGACCTCCGATCAGGTCATCCATCGCTATGCCGTCGGCGACTACGACCCGGCCCAGTGGGTGGAGGGCGATGCCAACATC
>ENA-ORUX01001711-ORUX01001711.1-human-gut-metagenome-genome-assembly--contig:-NODE-1711-length-16047-cov-3.644885_pt1 | contig 16047 bp, 13 predicted proteins | sample MGYA00242087_ERZ509225 | MGnify/ENA primary metagenome ERZ509225 (study PRJEB26280, sample SAMEA2338864) | human gut metagenome | biome: human gut; feature: human-associated habitat; material: faeces... | reverse complement strand
AGCGTAGCGCATCAGGCAATTTTTCTTTTGGCAAAAAAAAGACCCGCAGAGCGGGCCTTGAGATAAGCAGAAAGGAATAACTTACAGAACGTCGATCGCGTTCAGTTCCTGGAATGCTTTTTCCAGACGAGCGATCATCGAAGTCTGACCGGCACGCAGCCATACGCGCGGATCGTAGTATTTCTTGTTCGGCTGATCTTCGCCTTTCGGGTTACCCAGCTGACCCTGCAGATAAGCTTCGTTCGCTTTGTAGTAGTTCAGAACACCTTCCCAGGTCGCCCATTGGGTGTCGGTATCGATGTTCATTTTCACTACGCCGTAGCTCACGGAGTCTTTGATTTCCTGAGCAGTAGAACCGGAACCGCCGTGGAATACGAAGTTCAGGCTGTTGTGCGGCAGGTTGTGTTTCTTGGAAACATATTCCTGAGAGTCGCGCAGAATGGTCGGAGTCAGAACAACGTTACCCGGCTTGTAAACACCGTGTACGTTACCGAAGGACGCTGCGATGGTGAAGCGCGGGCTGATTTTGCTCAGCTCGGTGTAGGCGTAATCCACGTCTTCCGGCTGGGTGTACAGTGCAGAAGCGTCCATGTGGCTGTTGTCCACGCCGTCTTCTTCACCACCGATGGAGCCAACTTCTGCTTCCAGAGACATTCCGTGTTCAGCAACGATCTTAACCAGTTCTTTAGTTTTTGCAACGTTTTCTTCGATCGGGTAATGAGATCCGTCGAACATGATGGATGAGAATCCTGCTTCAACGCATTTTAAGCATCCTTCATAGCTGCCGTGGTCAAGGTGAAGAGCTACAGGAACAGTGATGTTCAGTTCTTCCATCATTCCGTTAACCATACCAACAACTGTTTTATAACCTGTCATATATTTACCAGCACCTTCGGATACACCAAGGATTACAGGAGAGTTCAGTTCCTGAGCTGTTAAAAGAATAGCCTTTGTCCACTCAAGGTTGTTGATGTTGAACTGTCCAACTGCATAATGACCTGCTTTTGCTTTTTTCAGCATTTCTGTTGCATTTACTAACATGATAAATTCCTCCTAATCTGTAGTAACTGTGTTCATTCTCAGTTACCCTAATCAATCTCCGATATGGAATTACATCTATATCCAGATATGGTTATATTACCAGATTTCTGCTTTTTCGTCTACTCTTTTGCCAAAAAAATAACAAACAAAATTCCCCGGAAGATATGCAAAAAAGTCCGACAATACACAATATATAATAATTTTCTGCAATTTATAAAAAAGTGCTTGCATTATTTAAATATTTCATATATAATAAGTTTTGGTTTAAGGATGGATTCCCGAGTGGCCAAAGGGGGCAGACTGTAAATCTGTTAGCAACGCTTTCGAAGGTTCGAATCCTTCTCCATCCATCAAAAGGTTCAGACATTTGTCTGGATCTTTTTTTGTTATATTATAAAGCGGCAGCCCCTTCTTCCGCAAGAGGCTGCCGTCCGGGTCAGGCGGATAAGATCATCCGCTTCGCATTTTGTTAATTTTTATGATGTAAGACCACTGCGCCAAATGCCGGCATTGTGATCTTCAGAATTCCGGCTGCTGCTGTGTATTCTTTACATTCTTCCGTAAATCCCACTGCAGATGTCATGACAACACGTTTCAGCTTTGTATCTTCCAGACGGCTGATTCCTGCCTGTTCTAACCGTATCTCCACTTCCCTGCCTTCTTCCTGATTATTTACGATCACAATTATCTGTTCATCATGAGAAAATCTCGCATAACAAAGTCCCTGATAATCATTCCAGAGAAATCCCAGTGATCCCGTTTTTAACACTTCATATTTCTTATGGATACGGATCATTACCCTGTGGAAATCGATCATCTGGTAATCCTCACGTCCCCAGGGGTAAGTACGTCTGTTATCCGGATCTGTGAATCCACAGAGTCCTGCCTCATCTCCGTAATATACAGTCGGTGCGCCCGGCCAGGTCATCTGGATGGTAACCGCCTCACGCATAACTGCCGGATTTACTCCCTCAGATGCCGCCTCCGGACCTGCATAGGAAATTCGTCCTACCCTGTGATTGGTTCTGGTCAGGAATCTGGAATGGTCATGATTTGACAATTCATTCATGGCTGTCTGAAGTGCAGACATATGAAGCGCTCTCATGTGCGTTTTCATAGCTCCGATAAAAGCCTCACTGTTTCCTAACAAGTCTTCACGATACTCGTCGCTGTGCTTCTCCATACCTGTCAGAAACCAGGTCAGCGGCTCCATAAATGCGTCATAGTTCATGACTGTATCCCATTCATCACCTTTCAGCCAGCCTTCCGGATTACCGTAATGCTCTGCCAGGATAATGGCATTTGGATTGGCAGCTTTCACTGCCTTCCGGAAATCTTTCCAGAACTGATGGTTAAAATCATTGCTGTGTCCCAGATCCGCCGCCACATCCAGTCTCCAACCATCTACATTATAAGGAGCAGATACCCATTTCTGTCCAACACGAAGAATATAATCATAAAGTTCTCTGGAACCCTCATAATTTAATTTAGGCAGTGTATCGTGTGCCCACCATCCATCATAGGAGGTATTATATGGCCATGCATTAGGATCATTAAAGGAAAAGAAATTACGATAGGGACTGTCCGCAGAAACATAAGCTCCTTTCGGATATCCTTCCTGATTCTCATAAATACGTTCTCTGTCCATCCACTTATTAAAAGAACCGCAGTGATTGAACACACCATCCAGAATGATCTTCATTCCTCTTCTGTGGATCTCTGCTGTCAGTTTCGCAAAAAGCTCATTACTTGCTTCCAGATTCTTCTTATCTGTCACACGTTTGATATATTTCCATGCATGGGAATTATCATCGTCGTCTCCAAGAAGGATGCCCTCATTACAATCTTCTACAATCCTGCCGTAATGTGGATCCACATAATCATAATCCTGACAGTCATACTTATGATTACTTGGAGAAACAAAAATCGGATTTAAATAAATAACCTCGACTCCCAGATCCTGCAGATAATCCAGTTTGTTCATAATTCCCTGCAGGTCACCGCCGTAAAATTCACGCACACCCATCACTGCCGGAATCTTATTCCACTGTTCTACCTGTACACTCTTATCTCCAATATAATGATATTCTCCGGTCACAACATCATTGGTAGGATCTCCGTTAAGAAAACGGTCTACATAAATCTGGTACATTACCGCACCTTTGGCCCACTTTGGAGTATCAAAGCCCGGATAAATCTCAAAATCCATCCTGCCCTCATGTTTCATACAGACTCCCTGATTATTGTAATAACAGGTTACCCATCCATACTGTATCTCAAAATAATAACGGAAGATGTCCTCTCCAATCGTCACCTGGGCAGAATAATAATCAAATCCGTTCTCTGTCCCGCAAATCTCCATCTGCACACGCTGCTCCTGGCTTACCAGATATACAGAATCCACATTATTTCTCTGGGTACGGAATTTGATCGTTACTGTATCTCCTGCCTTTGGTTCTGCAGGTATTCTGTAATATTCTGTTCCGTCACTGAAAAGCGCCTCTTTATTAAACACAGGACGCATATTCAGGATGTACTGCATTCTTTTTTTTATATCTGCTTTTTCATGTTCCATTTCCGTCCAGTCCTCTCTGTCATTTATCATTTTATTATTTTATCCTAAAATAAACCATCTGACAACCATCTGTTTTTCCCAAAAATACTTATATATTCAGTGATTCTGCACAACCATTCATTCTGTCACAGTATTTCGGACTGCCGGATTCCGGCGAAGCAGATATTTCATTGCTGAAAATAACGTGAACAGTAATGATATTTTAAGACAGTAAAAAAGCCAGCGGGATAAGCTGGCTTTTTTGGAGAAGGTATTTCTTCTTATGGGGTGTAGCAAAAACTATATAATGTATTGGGGGGTTTTTACGGTTTATATAATACCATGAGGCAAGAGAAAAGTGTGCACAAACTTCACAAAATTTGGCACACTTTTTTGTATACATTATATACTGTTGTTTTCTGTTTCCGGATTTTCTGTTGTAAAAAGTGCTTCAAATTCGTCTCTGTGCACCTTTTCCTTCTCGAGAAGAAGACTTGCACACTTGTGCAGAACATCCTCATGTTCCAGAATAATCTTCTTTGCCTGGTCATGACATTCACTGATAATACGGCGGATTTCTTCATCAATGGACTTGGCAACATCCTCGCTGTAACTTCTGGTATGAGCCAGGTCTCTGCCGATAAATACCTCGTCATCGTCATCACCATAACAGATAAGACCAAGTTTATCAGACATTCCATATTTCATAACCATACTTCTGGCTGTCGCAGTTGCACGTTTGATGTCATTGGATGCACCAGTCGTAATATCCCCGAAGATAATTTCCTCTGCTATGCGCCCGCCTAACAGTGTCATAATATCCTGAAGCATTTTTCCTTTGGTATTAAACATCTCATCATTATCCGGAAGAGGCATGGTGTAACCTGCTGCTCCCATTCCTGTCGGGATAATGGAAATCGTGTAGACAGGATCCATATCCGGAAGTACATGAAACAGGATCGCATGTCCGGATTCATGATACGCGGTGATCTTTTTCTCTTTCTCAGAGATCACCTTACTCTTCTTTTCTGCACCGATGCCTACTTTGATAAAAGCACCTTTGATATCAGACTGAAGGATAAATCCTCTTCCCTTTCTCGCTGCTTCAATGGCAGCTTCATTCAGAAGATTCTCCAGATCTGCACCTGTAAATCCTGCTGTTGTTCTGGCAATCTGAGCCAGATTTACATCCTCTCCAAGAGGTTTGTCCTTGGCATGAACGCGGAGGATTTCCTCTCTTCCCTTCACATCCGGACGTCCCACTGCAACCTTACGGTCAAAACGTCCCGGACGCAAAATTGCAGGATCCAGGATATCCACGCGGTTAGTCGCTGCCATCACAATGATTCCCTCATTCACACCAAAGCCATCCATCTCTACCAGAAGCTGGTTCAGTGTCTGCTCTCTCTCATCATGTCCGCCGCCCATACCGGTTCCACGCTGTCTTGCAACCGCATCGATCTCATCAATGAAAATAATACATGGTGCATGGCGTTTGCCTTCTTCAAAAAGATCTCGCACACGTGATGCACCTACACCGACAAACATTTCCACAAAGTCAGAACCGGAAATGGAAAAAAACGGAACTCCCGCTTCTCCTGCCACTGCCTTTGCCAGAAGTGTCTTACCAGTTCCGGGAGGGCCTACAAGCAGCACACCTTTCGGAATCCTTGCGCCTACTTTTGTATATTTCTGTGGAGATTTCAGGAAATCTACCACCTCTACCAGATCTTCCTTCTCCTCCTGCAGACCTGCTACCTTGTCAAAAGTAACTTTCTTATTATCATCCGGAGATGACATTCTTGCGCGGCTCTTGCCGAAATTCATCATCTTGGCATTTCCGCCGCCACCGCCACCTGCCATCTGGCGGTTCATCATCATGATCAGAAAGATCACAAGGGCACCTGTGAGAAGAACCGGAAGTAAGGTTGTCAGAAATACATTGTCTCCGGGTACATCCTGAGTTGTAATATCAATATCGTATTTATTCAACAGTTCGATTGCCTGATTGACATCTGTCACATAAACCTTCTTCTGACCGGAGTCAGTAGTATCTACGATCACAGAACCTGTAGGCACTTCTCTGTTCTGTTGAATTGTCGCATCAACCACTTTGTTGTCTTCAAGAGCCTGCTCCAGTTGCTTCTGTGTGTAATTACTCTGGGAAACCACCTGGTTATTCAGATAAAAATAACCGGCTACCAGTGCAATGATCAGCACCAGATACAGACCAATTCTGCTTGGCTGTTTATTCACTTACTTAAATCTCCTTTCAGTCTTCCCCCAGTTCCACTACTCCTATGAATGGAAGATTCCTGTATTTCTGTGCATAGTCCAGACCATAGCCAACTACAAACTCATCCGGGATGTTAAAGCAGCAATAATCAACTCTTACATCTCTGACTCTTCGCTCCGGTTTGTCCAGCAATGTACACAGACGGATGCTGTTTGGATTTCTCTGCTTCAGAATTTCGATGAGATAACTTAATGTTCTTCCTGAGTCAATGATATCCTCTACGATCAGAACGTCCTTTCCTTCCAGTGGCTGGTCAAGGTCTTTGACGATCTTTACAACACCGCTGGACTTGGTGTCATCACCATAACTGGATACAGACATAAAGTCAAGAGAAACCGGCACTGTGATTCTCTTTGCAAGTTCACAGGTAAAGAATACACCACCTTTTAATACACAGATTAAATGGATTTCCTTGCCTGCATAATCCTTGCTGACCTTTGCTGCGATCTGCTTAATACGGGAATCTACTTCCTCTTCGCTGAGTAAAACTTTGATTTTCTCACTCATTTTCGTTTCCTCCTTGGTAATTTAATACTAACACCTTCCTGGTTTGGGGGTTAATTTTATACCTCTCATTCATCCTGCTTCCCACCATCCAGAGGATTTCTTTTCCACATGCGATCAGCGGAATGCTGTCTCTGTATTCCGACGGAATTTTCTCATCGATCATACAGCGGTTCAGCTTCTTTGTGTTCCCCTGCGCATTGATAACCATATAATCTCCTGTCCGTCTGGTGCGAATATACGGATTCTTTTCTATTTTATCATAATCCATCCATTTCGTATACTTCTTTTCTTCAATCTTCTGACCTTCATACAAAAATATTTCTGCCGAAAAAATTCCCAGCGGACTGGTCACAGTCCCCGGAATTCTGATTTTCCATTCCCTGTCTGATATATTTTTTCCGCAAACTGTTTTTCCGTTTTGGATATCTGAACCTTTATGCTTTTCACCGATCATCCCGGCTGACTTCTCCTCTCCGTACCGACAAAGTCTTACTCCCTCGTAATCTCTTCTGGCTTCCATGTGATAAGGAAGGCTGATCCGTCTTCCAGTCTGCATTTCATAAAGTTCCAGAACCTTCTCATAGTGAACAGCCGCCAGATCCTTCCGTCTGCCTGCCAGCTGTTCCATCGCCTGTTGTAATGCATAAACCTGAATGATTTGAGGCTCCATAAAAAATTTTTCAGTAAAGTAATATTCCTTACCTTTCTGAAACTCGCCCAAAACCAGGCAGCTCTGCTGCGTAAGATATTCCTCTGCCTGGGAAATCCTTGCCGCAGTCTCTGCCATATGTGCCGCTGCCTTTCCATTGACCTGCTGTTCCAATATAGGAAGAATATGATGTCTGATTCGGTTTCTGGTATATTCATCTGACAGATTGGTGCTGTCCTGAATATGAGAAATCTTCTTTTCTTTCAGATACTCTGCAATTTTGTCCCGGTTTAAGCACAGAATCGGGCGGATAATCTCTCCGTCTACAGGGCGCATGGTGCATAGTCCCCGCAGACCTGTTCCTCTGCACAGATTATGAAGCATAGTTTCCGCAAGATCCTCCTGATTATGCGCTAATGCAATTTTTATCTCACTGTCCTTTCTCCCACAGACGGCAGCTTCCCTCTGAAAAGCTTCTTTTCTTACAATCCTTCCCGTCTCTTCCTCGCCCAGCTTCCACTCCCGGCTCAATCCCGGAACATCATAACAATAAACAGTACATGGAATCTGCCACTTCCGGCATATGTTTTCCACAAAGCTTTGGTCCCTGTCCGCTTCCTTTCCACGTATTCCATGATGTATATGGACCACTCTCAATGTAAAATCCAGTTTTCCCTGAAGCTCCTTTAAAATGCGGAGCATTGCCATAGAGTCACTTCCGCCGGACACTCCTGCCAGGACCACATCATTTTTTCCGATCATCCTGTTTTGCTTTATATAAGCAAGAATTTCTCTTTCCATTTTTATCCTGATTTCCTTTTCTATCTTAGTATCCGCAGCATTATTTTTTCCACACGCCTGCCACCAGCACTGTCATATCATCCCGTGCATGATAATCGCTGTATCCCAGCACCCGTTCCAGTATTCCCCTGCCGAAATCTTTCGGTGATTCCTCGTGAACATCCATAATGATTTCTTTCATGGTTTCCTCCTCTTTCTGGTCAGGCAATGCATCCAAGACTCCATCTGTCATCATGATCAGGTAATCCCCATGGTACAGCTTTCTGGTAGCTGTCTCAAAATCAATCTGCTGTACAAGCCCTGCGGCCAGACTTTCAGAAGTAATAGATTCCACCCAGTGATCTCTTTTGATAAATGTAGACGCTGCCCCCGCCTTCAGAAAATTGCAGATTCCTGTATACAGGTCCACTGCGCAGATATCCACTGTAGAAAACATACCCTCCTCTCCTTTGAGTACCAGAGCAGAATTTACCATCTTTGCTGCCGTTTCCTGGGAAAATCCTGACTCCATAAACTGTTCCAGAAGTTCCACAACTGTCTCGCTCTCCCTGCATGCTTCCATCCCTGAGCCCATGCCATCCGAAAGGCACATAACAAACCTGCCGCCATCCTCCTGTCTGCATATATAATTATCTCCGGAAACCTTCTCTTCTTCTCTGGTAAGCCTGGCCGTTCCATAGAGAACCTGATAGCTTACATCCTCAGCAAAATGTACAGTGTGATATTCTCCGTTTACAATACATCTGCTCCCATTTACAGGTACCATGGAAATTTCACAGTATTTTGAAAGAAGCTGTGCGATCTCTGTCATGGAAATACACTGACCGCTTCTGGCACGCATGGTGAGAAAAATCTGTTTACGTCCTTTCACCTTATTCATCATCCATGCCCTGCGAAGGATCACATGGCTCTTTCTCAGTCCCTTGCGAAGTTCTTCTTCAAACTGCGGCGTTACTCGCTCCAGGTCATACAGATCACTGGCTACGTTCTCCATGATATGTGAGACTTCCATAAGCTGCTGTGCTACTGCCAGCCGATTCTCGATCATACGGTTATCCCACATCAGGTTCTGCCTTTCTTTCTGAAAATTCTCTGCAACCGTCTCATAATACTGTACGGAACGGGGACATATGCCTGTCCAGTCAGCACGGATGCCTCTGACATTTTCCTCGTTTCCACTCTCCATGGAACGTACCAGTGCCTCCACTCCTTTCACCAGTTCCTGACTGTGTTCTCCCCAGCAGATTTCCCTCTGATAGCATCTGCTGCATACCTTTGCATTTGTATCCTCAATGATCTGCTCAACCTGCCTGCTGCTCAGATAATCTTTCCGATAAGGCATCCCGTAGAAAGTATCTGCCAGTTTCTGAAAAGATGCCGCATACTTCTCCACCCTCTCTTTCTGAGGATGGCCCTCCTGCAGAGACGGCAGTTCTTCTGTATCCGGCAGATTTTCTGCTAAAATAGTTTTTGCCATGTCCCGTATGATCAGCATAATGCTGATAACGAGCATGGCAATCATCCATTCCTGCATATTCTCCCCTCCCCTTATTCATTCCCTGTATATAGCAGACTACTGCATTTTTATCAGAGAATCTCAATAACTGTTCAACAGTCCTCTCTTTCACAAAGTACTAAACAGTTACAGATATTATATGGAAGGGTTTCTGAAATATCTGTCAAACGCAGACGAATCCTTCGTAAAAGTTTTCGACATTTATTACTGCTGTTTCTTAAAAACAGTCTCATTGTCCTTCACAAGTCCCAGTTTCTCTCTGGCAACCTCTTCTGCATATTCGTCTGTCTCCATATATTTCTTTAATTTATCAATTTCTTCTGTACGTGTCTGCTCATCTTCAATCTGTTGCTGAAGAGTGGCGGCCTTAGCATCATATCCTGTGAGGCGTTCCTTAAGGTCATTACTTTCTAGCATCAGTCCTCCCAGAAGGACTAAAACAACCAGCGCAATCGCAATCATTCCAAGAGAGTTATACCCTACTTTCTTTTTTTTCTTCCTTTTCTTAGAATTACCCAATTTGCCAGCCTTCCTTTTTTAGCATATTTATACGCTTTATACCACAGGAGTTTACATCTTTTGACCGGAAATAGCAACCATTTTATCAAAAATTTAATAATTATTACAGGAATCTCCATAAATTTCGCACAGCATTTTACAAAAATATCTCCGAGGACCCTGTTGCAGATATACGCTCCGGATAAAAAGCCTAAAACCATAAAAAAACGCAGGATTCCTTCATTGCTCCTGTAAATCTCCGAAAAAACAAAAAAGGCACAACAAAGCCAGTACAAAATATCTTCCGTCCCGACAGCTTTATCCGAATGTGCAAAAACATTCCTGAATGCAGCCAGCAGATCATAACACAAAAGGAGAACAGCACCCACAGCTATTGTCCGGAGCAGCAGAAGTAATTCATGATGAATAAATGCACTCATCTCTCACCGGAACATCCTTCTAAATAAGGATTCATCCCTGTTATCTGTATTCTTTGACAGATAGGTAAGACTGTCCACTTTTCCTTCCAGATCTACTTCTCCCTTTTCCAGATCAAGCTGCTTCACATGAAGCTGTTCTCCCTTTATTACAAGTTTCCCTGCCTGTGTAAAAAGCAGGATTTCTTTTTCATCAAAGGATTTAATATCCTTTACCCCGGTAATTCTCCCGTTCTGACGGTTTTCCAGCATCAGGCTGTGAGTTGAAAGTATCTTCTTCTCTTCCACAGACGCCTCCCGGTCACAGCCTCCGGAAACTATGACCTGCCAATCTGTTACTTATCAGTAGTTTATGTGCCGGAAAATGGAAATAGACAATAAAATGTTAAAAATTTATATGTTCCCACTGCACAAATGCCAAAAGCTGCAAATTACCATCCGGAATCAAAGATATTTGTACATACTCTCTACATCTTCTTTTTTGACAGTTTCTTTTACATCCAGTACTTCTACTTTGACATTCTTACTTCCGAACTGGATTTCAATAGTATCTCCCGTCTTTACCTGTACAGATGCCTTGGCAGGCTTATCGTTGACAAGAACTCTTCCTGCATCACATGCTTCGTTTGCCACTGTACGGCGTTTGATCAGACGTGACACCTTTAAGTATTTATCTAATCTCATATTCTGCTCCTGTAAATGTCATGTAAATGGATACTCACGAATTACTCCGCCGGAGTATCAAAAAAGGGGAACTTTCGTTCCCCCGGTTATCGCCTTTATTATTTACCGTTAACCATATCTTTTAATGCTTTTCCAGCTTTGAATTTCGGTGATTTAGAAGCTTCGATTTTCATAGTTTCACCAGTCTGAGGATTTCTTCCCTCGCGAGCAGCTCTTTCACTTACTTCAAATGTACCAAATCCTACTAACTGGATTTTTCCGCCATTTTTCAGTTCTTTAGAAACGACATCAACGAAAGATTTCAGAACGTCTTCTACGTCCTTCTTGGATAAGTTTGTCTCTTTCGCCATAGCTGCTACTAATTCTGTTTTATTCATGGTGTTTCCTCCTCTAATGATCTCTTTCTTGTTTGGTGGCATCTGCCAAAAGCGACAGAGCTCTATCCTCTATATATATACCTTTTTCCCCATATTGTCAAGGTTTTTCGTAACTGTTCCGCACAACTGTTCAGCTCCGTTACTGAGGATAATCCCTGAAACATTCCTCTGCAAAATTCTCCCAGATTTCTCTCTGTCTGATAAGATTCTGAAGCTTTTCCACATTTTTCTCTGAAATCCACACCTTTTTGTGTGAATAATAATAATTTGCCAGTTTCCAGTATTTTTCAGGATAAGTGAAACGTACACGCAGATTTTTCCATTCTTCTGCCGAGATCGGACGGATTTTATGATATTCCCTGAGCATTTCCCCTGCCAGTTCCAGATTCCAGTTATATTTCTCCAGTATTTTTCTCATAAAACGATACAAATCTGCTACCTGAATATCAAAACTCCAGTGACCAAAATTTGTAACTGCCGTCCCAAAATGATCATTTTTCAGCATCAGAACATTATGCTGATTATATTCTCCATGACATACCTGTCCTTCCCGCCATGCCCTTTCCCTGAGATCATCATAATCCGTCTCGTCCAGAAGCTTTACTGCATACTGTGCCCTTTCAAGAAACTGCTCCACACTTGCCAGATAATTTTTCTCAAATACATTGGATGCTCCTTTGTTCCGTATAAATTTGCGTATCTTACGAAGCTCCTGATTGTGCCGGAGATATTCCTCCCTGAGAGATCTTTCCCTGTATTCCTCCACAGGTTCCATTTTCATTAAAATATGTAACCTTGCCAGTGTCCGGACACTTTTTAAAATATCTTCCCGGGATTTTGTGTCACACTCTTTTCCTTCATACCAGTGCTGGAGTGTAAACCTTTGTTCAGTCTTATCTTTACTGACCAGACTTTCCTGATTATTCCGCAGAAAATAATCGGTATTTATACCATTTTCCTGAAGTCTCAGCAAAAGCTCCTGCTGTTTTTCCAGCTTTTTTTCTGAACCATGAAACTCCCTCAAGATCAGAAATCCCCGGGATGTATAGCAGAGCAAAGCCCCTCTTGTCCTTGCAGAACGGTCTGCTGTCAGCTCATACTGAGCCAAGGTACCAAGTCCGTAATCATACAATGACATATCCCCCTCTTAATCATCTTAATTCTTTCTATACATATGAAGAAAATCCGGTGGATATACCCCCGGATTTTCATAGAGCCACTGTTATTTACTATATTCTGATATACTGACCATTCCATAAAACTACACTATTTCTCATCAAGCAGACCCAATAATATCTCTTTCTGATTCTTCTGTGGATCGGCAAGCACTACTTCCAGAAGACGGTTCAGCGTTTCTCCTATTTCACGCCCCGGCTTATAACCGGCTTCAATCAGATCTTTCCCTGTCACTGCCAGGGTTTTTAAAGATACACACTGATGTTCATTAATGATCGTCTCATAAGCCTCTTTCACCTTATCCAGACGTTCCTGCTTCTCTGTGCGTCTGTAATCACTCTGTGCCAGCATATCTGCCTGCTGCACTTCCAGATAATATGGGAAGAGATCCTCACCGATACGGTTCACTGCCCTGCGCACTGCCTTTGTCATTCCCTCCGGTCTGTCATCATGCCATTTTACCAGACGGGTTACCTTGCGGATCGTATCATTATCGAATTTCAGCCTGCGCAGGATCTGTGCAGCCATCTTTTCTCCCGCAATCCCATGCATCTTGAAATGATCTCTTCCATTCTCATCTGTTTTCCGGACAACCGGCTTTCCAATATCATGAAGCAGCATGGTAATCCTGAGAACTTTATCTGCACGTACATGACAGAGACTGTGCAGGATATGCTCTCCTACTGTGTAACAGTGGTGCGGCGTATTCTGAGATGTTGTCATACATGCATCAAACTCCGGAAGAAATTCAGCTGTGATCCCGGCTTCATAAGCCACCCTGAGATAATCCGGATGAGGAGACATCAGGAGCTTCACAAGCTCTACCTGAATCCGCTCTGCGCTGACATGCTTCAGATTCGGTGCCAGAACCTTCAGTGCCTTACGAGTCTCTTCTTCAATGGCAAAGCCCAACTGCGCACTGAAACGGACTGCACGCATGATCCGCAGTGCATCCTCTGTAAAACGCTCCAGCGGATCTCCCACACAGCGGATGATTTTTCTCTCAATATCCTCCAGTCCGCCGAAAAGGTCCACCAGTCCTGAAGAAGGATTGTATGCCATTGCATTGATGGTAAAATCCCGGCGTTTCAGGTCTTCCTTAAGGCTTGCTGTAAAGGTGACCTCTTTGGGATGTCTGCCGTCCTCGTACTCACCATCTACACGATAAGTCGTGACCTCATATCCTTCTTTTTCCATAAGAACAGTCACTGTTCCATGCTGCAGACCTGTATCCACTGTTCTGTGAAACAAAGCCTTGACCTGCTCCGGCTTTGCGGATGTGGTGATGTCCCAGTCATCCGGGCTCCGTCCCAGAATGGAATCACGCACACAGCCGCCTACCACATAGGCTTCATAGCCTGCTTTTTCCAGTATATGCAAAATTGTTTCCGCGTTTTTCGGTATTTCCAGAATCATATGACCATCCTTATCTTCTTCTATTTATTCTTAACCCCGAAAACCGGCACTCAGATATCTCTGCTGCCGGTTTTCTTTATTTTCTTATTGATTAGTATGCTCTGCCCCAGTAAACCATCTTCTTGGCAGGTTTTCCACAGCACACGCAGACATCACTTAAGTGTTCCTGCTCAAACGGCATACATCTGGATGTTGCCTGAACATCTTCTTTGATCTTGTCCTCACATGCGCGGTCACCGCACCACATAGCTTTTACGAAGCCTGGTTTGTTAACAATAGTATCTTTGAATTCTTCATAGTTTGTAGCAACATAAGTATGGGAATCTCTGTGCTTACGTGCACGCTCCAGCATATCTTTCTGGATTGTTTCCAGGATTTCCTGTACTTTCTCCACAAGCTCATCAAATGTAACAGTATATTTCTCTCTTGTATCACGACGGCAGATCACAGCCTGACCATTCTCGATATCCTTCGGACCGCACTCGATACGGATCGGGATACCACGCATTTCCTGCTCTGCGAATTTGAATCCCGGGCTCTTGTCTGTGTCGTCTACTTTTACGCGGACTCCTGCTGCTTTTAATGCTGCAAACATCTCATCTGCTTTCTCAAGAACGCCTTCTTTTCTCTGCTGGATCGGAATGATCACTGCCTGTACAGGAGCGATTCTCGGAGGCAACACCAGACCACTGTTATCACCATGTACCATGATAATAGCACCGATCATACGTGTTGTCATTCCCCAGGATGTCTGGTGAACATATTTCAGTTTGTTGTCACGGTCTGTAAACTGGATATCATAAGCTTTTGCAAATCCATCACCGAAATTGTGGCTTGTTCCGGACTGCAGTGCTTTTCCGTCGTGCATCAGGGATTCAATCGTGTAAGTTGCTTCTGCTCCGGCAAATTTTTCTTTGTCGGTCTTTCTTCCTTTTACAACCGGGATCGCCAGAACTTCTTCACAGAAATCTGCATAAACATTCAGCATCTGGATCGTACGTGCTTCTGCTTCTTCTGCTGTTGCGTGTGCGGTATGTCCTTCCTGCCATAAGAACTCTCTAGAACGCAAAAACGGTCTTGTTGTCTTCTCCCAACGCATAACAGAACACCACTGATTGTATACTTTCGGCAGATCACGGTAAGAATGAATATCTCTGGAGTAGAAATCGCAGAACAGTGTCTCAGAAGTTGGACGTACACACATACGCTCCTGAAGCGGCTCCAGTCCTCCGTGTGTTACCCATGCTACTTCTGGTGCAAAACCTTCTACATGATCTTTTTCTTTCTGAAGCAGACTTTCCGGGATCAGCATCGGCATGTATACATTCTGTACGCCGGTCTCTTTGAATCTGCGATCCAGCTCATGCTGGATATTCTCCCAGATTGCATAACCTGCCGGTTTGATCGCCATACATCCTTTTACGCTGGTATAATCGATCAGTTCTGCTTTTTTTACCACATCGGTATACCACTGTGCAAAATCTTCATCCATAGATGTGATTGCTTCAACTAATTTCTTTTCTTTTGCCATCGTTTTCTCCTTTTCTTGCTGAAAATATTAAAGCCAGAAGATGCCATACAAATCGTTTCATACATGGTACTCTCACAATTCTCCTCTTTGGCACCTAATAAAAAAGTCCCGGTCTCTGCGTGAACGCAGGAACCAAGGACTTGTCATCTCTTCGGCGGTACCACCCTGATTAGCACTGTTAAAAACAGTACTCACTCATTTTCCGTTATCGCCGGAACTACGCTGTATTTTCATACAGGACTCCAAGGCAGGTTCCATCTCTTCCGCACAGGAATCTCGCACCAGTGATCCCCTCTCTGTAGATTGTCCGAAATGTACTATTCCTTTTCTTCGTCTTGCCCCTATGACGAGCTGTCAGCTCTGTTTCATTCATCAGTTTAGGGCAAAATCCTGCGTTTGTCAATAAGAAACGGCAATTTTTCATTTCTTGCTTTTTGTCCGGGTGTATATTAAAATACTGATGATTCAAGGGACAAATGGACACAAAACGGATGCTTGCATACGTATTTGTGTCTATGAGGACCGCCAAAACATGAGGAGGCAGCTATTTGCGCAGTAAATATG
>ENA-ORUX01001707-ORUX01001707.1-human-gut-metagenome-genome-assembly--contig:-NODE-1707-length-16068-cov-4.601449_pt1 | contig 16068 bp, 24 predicted proteins | sample MGYA00242087_ERZ509225 | MGnify/ENA primary metagenome ERZ509225 (study PRJEB26280, sample SAMEA2338864) | human gut metagenome | biome: human gut; feature: human-associated habitat; material: faeces... | reverse complement strand
TACCGCCATGCGGTACAAGGTTGACACTGCGCAGTGGTAAAGTGGTGACGCATTGTAGTGGTACAGCGTTAGCACGTCAGCGTGGTACCGTGAGTGCGCGAAGTTAGTTATGTCTAACTTAGGACTATAGTACTATGAAAAATGTTCACAAATTGTTTACAATTTGGTCATACGCTGTTCACAACTGACCTATATAATGTACTTGAAGATAAAGGAAAGGGGCACTCAAAGAGAGTGCTAAAGGTATTTACAATAATTGGTTCAATTGGTACTTGACTGTTGATAGTCCAATCTATCAAATAGTTAATATGTCAATACAATCGTATAATGTACATATGTTTACAATTCGTATGGATGTATTTGACACCAAAACATATGAATTTATTGGTTGCCTTTATATATCAAAAACGAGACATGAGTTTTGGTTAGCTTAAAGCTAGCGAGTCGGTGCAACTCCGACTCTCTTGTATCACTGATAGTAATATCAGTAAGTAACAATCAAACAAACACAAAAAGAAATGGAGACAAACAATATGAAGAAAGAAAAAATGATAACACGTACAATTGTAACAACAAATGCGGAGATTATGGCTTTTAATCTCGATACAAATGAAGTTATAACGCTTAACGAGTCCTATATCGGTGACTTGAGCGATAAGGAAATTGAAAAGCAGTTTTCTGCTGATTATAACAATAGTGCAAAATTCTTAAAGCTTGTAAGTGCCGAGAAAACAAGTAAATTATACGGCATTACTGAAAAGGATTTTCTACAGTACGCGGTCGAGCTTGACGAAAATAGAAAAGAGGTGAAATAGTATGTTATTAGAAAATTTGTATCGAGTATTTTTTGACAGTCAAAAATTAGCATTGCAAGACGCAAGAACTCAAAAAATATTATGGAGAGGTATAAGTTGCGATATCCCGTTAGAGTATTTAAATTATAATGTGCAAGTTGCAATGTCTTGTGCATTGAGTATAAGTAATTCAGAAATTGTTATAATTATAGCCTAGTGCAAAGCACACAGCGTGGTGCAAGTCCACGCGTAGGCTTTACAATTGAATAGAGCAAAGAACGAAAAGAGGTGAAATAGTGACAAATAACATCAAACTTGGCACGCTTGTCAAGTACAGCTTAACAACAAGTTTTTGTTTACACGATTTACAGTATGACATAACCGAATTTTACACTCGTTCACAGATACTTGAAAACAAACAGCTTTCACGAATGAAAGTAGTGCATTTTAAGGTAGTCACAGGAAAACAAATGATTCGTGTAGATGTAGAAGAGTAGAAAAGGGGTACAAAAATGTTATACAAAGATAGAAAAATGTCACAATCAGAAATTGATGAAATCTACGAGGATTTTGTCATAGAAATAGCTACAAAAGTATCTAAAAAGGTAAAAGGAAAAGTTTTCTATGGTTATGCTAGCATAGAAAATATGTGGTACATCAAAATCAAAACAAGAGAGTTAGGTGAAAAGAGATTTTTCCTTGACACGCTTGACCACGATATGCTAACTGGTGTATCATCAAAGGAAATATCAGATAATATAGTTAAGTTTTATAAAGAATTAATAGAAAAGAGGTTTTTTATAATATGACGAATAAAAGAAAACATAAATTAGAGCGAATAATTCGCCAGGAATATAACCAATTTGAAACAATGTCAATTGGTAAAAATAATAGTATAAGAATAATAACACAGCTATTTAATTTAATAAAATATAAAATAGAATTTTTATATTTTACAAAAAGAATAGATAACGAAGAAATAGTATTTATGAAAAAATGTAATTTATTTTATATGTATTATTATCATCAAATGGTACAACATATTTATAAATAATTTGTACAAGTTTTCGTAAATTTTCGTAAATTACAGAAAACTAAATGTAAAAAGTTCATAATATGTTCACAATTATGACACACTGTATTTATATTTCTACTGTACTATATAATATGTAAAGAGGTATTACATCTTTTACAAATACGTTTTGCTATATTGGCATACCTGCACTAGTGCTATACGATACGCCACACACTAGTGCAGACTCCTCAAAAGGTGGTGAACACATGATAGAAACGTTATACGCACAACTCATAACAGACCCTAACACTATAAAGGTTTTGTGCAGAACAGATAAACGTAATGTAACAACAGAAACGATATATCGAGACGATTGCAAAATTATAATTCGTCATAAAGCAGACGATTTTCTTTCCTGCTTGATAGTCAAGAGATAGAAAAAGCTATCATCAAATAGATTGCAAAGCAAACTTGACTACTACACCTATTGGTGTTACAACTTTATTACAAAGAAAAGGAGAAAAACTATGAGAAAACCAATGGTCACACGTACAATTATTTCAACGTTTGTCACAGCTTTATGCGTAAATCCACAGACAGCAGAGACATTCGAGCAGGAGTTTACACTTAGTGGTAAAATACTCGAAAAAGACAAGGCTTTAAAGAAAGTATCAAAGCTCTATAACACAGAGGATTGCACTATCGTTACAATTCGTGAACTTAAAGAAGTCAGCGAATTATACGGCATGGATGAAGCAGATTTCATTGCAGGCGCAAAGATACTTGACCCTGCTACACGTAAAGAGATTGAAACAGAGCAGGCAGACACAGAAACAACAGAGCAGACAGAAGCAGAATAAAAGAAAAGGAGATAAACAAACATGGCAATTACAATTAATTCACAGTCAAGAGATTTTACAGAGGTAGAACAGTATTTAATGATATTGGATAGAGGTATTCAGTCATTAAAGGATGTAGTGGACAATACATCCATTACAGTGGCAGGCTATCTTACATTTACAGACGAAAAAGAGAACGGAGATAGCGTTGACATTTTGTCAATCATTACACCAGACAATGAAGTATTTTCGTGTCAGTCAGCTACTTTCAAACGTAGTTTTGGTAACATAACTAACATCATGCACGGTAAACAGTTTAGTATTTTCAAAGTTAGTGGTACAACAAAGGCAGGCAGACCTTATATTGACTGTACACTTGATGTGAAATCAGTAAAATAAAATTTTATCTTTCTGCTGACCCTTGCTATTAAGTTAGCAAGGGTCATATTAATTTAGAGAGGAGAAAAAGTATGGCAAAGAAACGATTTACAAAAAATCAAAAAGCATTACATGATTTAATGCAAAAATATGCTGATAAAGGTGTCGATGTTTCGCACATTGATATTCCTAAAGTTATAACACAAAAGTTTTTAAAAGAAACAAGAGAAGATTTAGAACAGAGATTTACTGCACAGGAACATGATATTGTAGATACTATTAAAGAAATGTTATATGATTTACCTAATAGTAGATATGTTTATAATCGTGCATATAATAAAATGAATGAAATACCTTTGGAAAGCTTTTATTACAAAGCTATATCAATGTTACAAGATAATATGCAGGAGTTTGGTGAAGCATATTATAAGCACTTAAAGGACAATGAAAGTAAAATTATAGAAAATTTAGAAGTAATAGCAGGAGATAGCGAAGATAGCAGAATAAGGTCAAACATAGCACAAGCATTAAACATTTTATCTTATAATAATATGTCAAAAGAAATGGAAATTGTTACAAATAATTGGTTAGAAACACTTGCTAATTATAATGAATAATAAGAAACAAAATGTTAGAAGATTTATGTGTGATTTTGAAACTACAGTTTATAAAGGACAAACATCAACAGAAGTCTGGGCAAGTGCAAGCGTTGAGTTTTACACAGAAAATGTAAATATTTTTCATTCAATAGACGAGCAGTTTCAATATTTTAAAGCATTAAATTGTGACATAGTTGCTTATTATCATAACTTAAAATTTGACGGTAATTTTTGGATGTCATATTTGCTAACAGAATTAAAATATGAGCAAGCTATCCATTACTTAAATGATGAACAGACTCAAGCGGAATTTATTAGAATAAAGGATATGAAAAATAAAACTTTTAGATATACAATTTCTGATATGGGTCAATGGTATACATTAACTATTAAAGTTAATAATCACATAATAGAACTAAGAGATAGCTTAAAACTATTACCATTTTCGGTAAAGCAAATAGGAAAATCTTTTAAAACAAAACATCAAAAATTAGACATGAAATATGTTGGTTATAGATATGCAGGTTGTAATATAACTGATGATGAAAAACAATACATAGCTAATGATGTATTAGTAGTTAAAGAAGCACTCGAACAGCTATTCAATGACGGACACGATAAACTTACAATAGGTTCATGTTGTATGGAAGAATATAAAAAATCGACAGGTGCATATGTTTATGAAGATTTATTCCCACCACTTGATGGAGTTGTCATTGATAAAAATATTTATGGCTCGTCAAATGCTGACGAATATATACGTCACAGTTATAGAGGTGGTTGGTGCTATTTAGTAAAAGGAAAAGAAAACATAGTTAGGCATAATGGTGTGACAGCAGATGTGAACTCTTTATATCCTAGTATGATGCATTCTCAAAGTGGTAATTATTTTCCAATAGGTAAACCATATTTTTGGAGTGGCAATATAATACCACATGAAGCTATAGGTGAAAATAAATATTACTTTTTAAGAATAAAAACACGCTTTTATATAAAAGAAAATATGTTACCATTTATTCAGATAAAAGGTAATCACTTATATAAAGGCACAGAGTCATTAACGACTAGTGATATATTAAATAAAGACGGAACATATAATCGTTACTATAAAGATAAAAACGGGAACATACATGATAGTACAGTAATAATGACAGTAACCATGACAGATTACAAATTAATGTTAAAGCACTATGAACTAGTTGATTTTGAAATTTTAGACGGATGTTGGTTTTATTCCATGAAAGGAATATTTGATAACTACATAAATCATTATGCAGAAATTAAAATGAACAGTAAAGGTGCAAAGCGTACAGAAGCAAAATTGTTTCTCAATAACCTTTATGGTAAACTTGCTAGTAGTTCCAATAGTAGTTTTAAGGTTGCATATGTAAAAGAGGATGAAAGTATTGGCTTTTATATAGTTCCTGCTAATAATAAAAAGGTGGGTCATATAGCAACAGGCAGTGCAATAACATCCTATGCACGATACTTTACGATAACAGCTGCTCAAAAAAATTACTATGGTGTAGATAAAGCAGGATTTATTTACGCTGATACAGACAGTATACATTGTGACTTGCCTGCTGATAAGATAAAAGGCATAACAGTAGACCCTGTAAAATTTTGCTGTTGGAAGCTTGAGAGCAGTTGGGACACAGCTATATTCACAAGACAGAAAACATACATAGAACACATAACTCACAATGATTTAGTTCCTGTTGATGAACCATACAACGATATTAAATGTGCAGGTATGCCACAGAAATGTAAAGATTTATTTAACAAATCAATGCAGGGTTATAAAGCAAAGGAGAGTGATAACTATACGCAAAGTGAATTAAAATTCTTAGAAAAAAAAAGAGACTACTGTGATTTTAAAGTTGGGTTATGTGTCCCAGGAAAATTACTACCAAAAAGAATTAAAGGTGGTGTATTACTTGTGGACACGACATATGAAATGAGGTGAAACATTATGATAAACAAATTATTAATTATGATATTAAAGCATAAAATACAGAAAATAGTTTATAAGAATTGTGGTGAATGTAATCAACCAGTGAGTTGTGATTATTGTAATACATACATTATTCAAAGAGATATTAAAGATGTAATTTATGATTTAAAGGAGGAAAAAATATGATAACATGGTTAGTAGATTTATATTACAGATATAAAGCAAAGAAACATGAAAAAACTTGTAATCATATTTGTTGTTTCTGCAAGTACAGATATGATTGTGATTATTTTACAAGGGAGAGATGAATTAATGAATGATAAAATGGAAAAAGTAGTGCAGGAACTACGTAAAAGATTTAGAGGTTCAATTGAGTTTTATGATGTACCATATACAGAGCAGTATAAAATAGAATATTGCTTAAATGGTTTATACATAACAAAGTTATTATCATACGATTTTATAAAGAAAAAAGATACAAGGGAAATTGTATTATCATTAAACATATTAATTGCAACAGATATTCACAATCATTTTTACAAATAAAGCAAAAAGGCAGGAGTAAAAACTCTTGCCTTTTCTATATCTATAACTATTGCAGAACACAAGCGCACAGCATTTACGACAATACATACTAGCGTTATCTTCCAAACGTGCTACCTAGCAGTATCAAGTGAACATACAACAGCAGATACCTAATAACTGATAGTCTTGAATAAGACTTCCTTACATTTAAGGTTCTTAAATCTAAAACAACCTTTTTCAAAATAGTATCTTAACTGACTGATAAATAAATCATTCTGCTTTAACATAACATAATTAATATCATGGTCATTAACAGTAACACTTATTTTACTTCTAAAGGTACTATCTGCCTTATCATCAATATATAAAAATCCCTGTTCACTAAATTGCTTCACAGCATAATCATGGTTCATATACCTTAGTGTTGCAATATACTTTCCTTTTCCTACTGGTGTATCAATAAAAGCAGTGTTATCGTTTAAGTACACATTTTCACTTGAATATGCGACATACTGATTATTCTTAAATGCTCTATTGAAGCCACTTTCTTTTTGAGCTTTACTAGCAGTTTCTATAAAGCCACTTTCCAGCACAAAACCGTCTCCTTTTAAGAAATTAGTTTCACTGTTTAATCTTTCAGATATTCCCAGTTCTGTATAATAAGGATTGATAATACTGACAGCATTACTTAACATATATACTGGCAGATATCTTGCCTGTTCTCCATGTCCTCTTGCTATACTTGTATGTACGCTGATAAATTTTCTTATTTCATCACTGCAATAGTGATTAGTTTCACTTTGAAATTCATCGAATAACATACTATCAGTATCACTAAGTAAGTGACTATATTTTTTCAACTGGTCTGCGCTATTTAAACTTATAGCATAACCACAGTGTTGTTCATTTAAAAACAAACTATGATAGATACCGCTTGCACAGCGTTCACTTTCCATAGTGTAATTACTAAAAAATAATGTTTGTAAATCCTTAAAAAACTTATTAGATACGTCATCAAGCTCATAGTTGTACCTATAAATTAAACAGAATTTTTTACCATACTTTAGAAATCTGTTGATTAACAATCTACCAAAATAGGTTGTCTTACCGCCACTTCTATTAGTGGTACATAAAAATAGTTCGGGCTTTAATCCATTTATATCTTTCATTGATAACAATTTAGTCCCGTCGTAGTATTTATTTTCGCTCATATTGTTGTACTCTTTTCCTAGTTTTGTCTATAATTATCTCAATTTATTATATCATAATTATTGCAAAGTTTCAAGGAATATGATATAATTAAAAAAGAATAAAAAGAAAGGAGATATAATCATGGATATAAACGTAGTTATGCAGGCTATCACAACAGTAGGCTTTCCTATAGTAATGTGTTTATGTTTAGCATGGTACTGTATGAAGCTAAATGAAAGTCATAAGAACGAAACAGATAAGTTTACCACTGCATTAAATGAAAACACGTTAGTATTGCAGAAATTGTGTGACATTCTGAACGTAGAAAGAAGTGATAAGAATGAGTAAAGTTGACACATACACAGACTATATGATTACAATAGCAAATAACAATTCACATGGTTATTCACAGATTAATAGAGGTGGTAATCCTGACTTTGACTGTAGCTCATTAGTTGGTCACGCGCTTGCTAAAGCAGGGTTTAATGTAAATCCCAATAGTACAACAAGAAATTTGTATGAGCAGTTGAAACGTTGTGGTTTCACTATATGCAACAGACCTTTTAAAAAAGGCGATATTCATTTAGCAGTGGGGCATCACGTATGTGTATCAACAGATAGTGAACACATAGTTCATGCAAGTATTGACGAAAACGGAACTACAAAAGGAAGCAAAGCAGGAGACCAAACTGGCAGGGAAATTTGTATACGAAAATATTACAACCCTAGTTATGGTTGGTCATATCATTTACGCTATAATGAAAAAAATAAAGGAAGTGCAAGCTATAGTATGAATACTTTAAAAAGAGGTTCATCAAATATTGACGTATCAGTTTTTGAAATACTAATGAAAAAGTTAGGTTATTACAGTGGTAGCATTGATACAAAATATGGTGCAGGCTGTGTAAGGGCTTGTAAGAATTTTCAGTCAAATTATGGTTTGACTGTTGACGGAGAGTGTGGTAAAAACACATGGAATAAACTTTTTAGTTTAGGTGTAAGATAATGGCATGGATTGTTAAAGTAGGAGTAGCTCAATATTTAACACAGTCTGAAATGGAAAACAATGCTACTGATTTCTATAGTTATTTCAACAGTAAAGGTTTTACTATTGAAAGCGTAGCAGGTATGTTAGGTAATCTTCAACAGGAGTCAAATATTAACCCTGGTATGAAACAAACAGCTAGTGCAAGTAGTGGTTGGGGATTGATACAATGGACACCTAGCAGTAACCTAACAGATTATGCAAATGCACAAGGTTCTGACTGGGCTACTGGTGAAATACAAACCCAGTTAATGTGGGATGAAATAATAAACGGATATGGTGGACAATGGAAACCTAAACCTGCGCTAGGGTATAGTTATACTGGTGATGAATTTTCAAAACTAACTGATGTCTCCGAAGCGTGTAAAGCATATCTATATGAAAGAGAGCGTGCAGGAGCTGAAGCATTGAGTAACAGATTAACATATGCTAGTAACTGGTATGAATACTTAACTGGAGTTATACCGCCTACACCACCCACACCACCTGCACCAACTAAGCGAAAAGGTATGCCAGTTTGGATGATGTGCAGACCAATATTTTAAATAGAAAAGAGGTGATAATATGGCAGTACTTTCACGTGATGACTTTATGAGTGCAGTAAAAGGTTTAGCAGGAGATAACGCTGACGATAATACTCTTACTATGATTGAAGATTTTACTGACACATTCAATGACCTTGAAACACGTGCAAAAGATACCACTGATTGGAAAGCAAAATATGAACAGAATGACAACGAGTGGAGAGAAAAATATAAAGCACGATTTTTTGAGGGTAGTGCAGGTACAGACCCTGCAACAGTAATTAAGGAACAAAAGGAAGATATTACCGATGACGGTAAGGAAATTTCTTTTGATGATTTATTTAAGGAAAGAGAGGACTAAGAATTATGGCTACAAAACCAAAAATTAAGACACTCACTAATTCAAGCGTTGACATCTTAAATGCTATAAGAAACAACGCAAGTACAAATTACAAAGATTATGTACCGCAGGCTACAGCAGACTCTGACTCAATCAGAGAAATCGGTGCAGTGATTATGGACTATCCTGCTTTGCAGAATGAGTTTTTATCTGCACTCGTAAACAGAATAGGTAGAGTAATTTTAACAAGTAAATCATACGACAATCCATGGGCTATGTTTAAAAAAGGTATGCTCGAATTTGGTGAGTCTATTGAGGAAGTATTTGTTAATATTGCAAAACCGTTTCAGTTTGACCCGCAGGTTGCAGAGTCCAATGTATTCAAACGTGAAATTCCTGACGTGCGCAGTGCATTTCACATTATGAACTATCAGAAGTACTACAAAGCTACAATCTCAAATGACCAGTTGAGACAGGCTTTTCTGTCTATTGACGGCATTACAGATTTAATTGCTAAGATTGTGGATGCTATGTATACTGGTGCTAACTACGACGAGTTTCAGACTATGAAGTATATGCTTGCAAAACATATCTTAAATGGACTGATGAACCCTGTTACCATACCTGCTATTAACACAGCAAACATGAATAGTATTGTTAGTACTATCAAGGGAGTATCAAATAAATTTACTTTCCTTAACTCAAAGAATAATCTTGCAGGAGTTATGAACCATACACCTAAGCAGGAACAGTATTTGTTAGTTAATTCACAGTTTGATGCTACTATGAATGTCGAAGTACTTGCAAGTGCTTTTAACATGGATAGAGCAGAATTTGACGGACACCATGTACTTGTAGATAGTTTTGGTGATTTAGACATTGAGAGATTAAATATTCTCTTTGCTGATGACCCAACCTATACAGAGATAGGACAGGAAGAACTTGAAGCACTTGATGCTATCCCTTGCGTTTTAGTAGATAGTGACTGGTTTATGATTTTTGACAACTATCAGAACTTCACAGAGCAGTACAATGGTGAAGGGCTGTATTGGAACTACTGGTATCACGTATGGAAAACATTTAGTGTATCTCCGTTCTCAAACAATGCTGTATTTGTTGCAGGAACCCCTGCTGTAAAGACAGTTACAGTTACACCTAGTAAAGCCACAGTTAGTGCAGGCGGACAGATACAGTTGAGTGTTACTGTTGATACTGACAACTATGCACCACAGAGTGTTATATGGAGTATTGATACTGGCGGTGATAAGGCTAGTATCTCAAGTACTGGTATGCTTAAGATTAATAGTGGCACTGAAGCAGGAGCTATTACAGTTAAAGCAACTAGCACGTTTGATAGTACAAAGTCTGGTACTGCAACTATTACAGTTGCGTGATATTAATACGGCAGGAGAGCATAATTGCTTTCCTGCTATTGTAAAGGTGGTGGAGATATGCAGATACAACCTAATAGTGTTATCAAATTGTGTAGTGGTGTACCGATAGATAGTAGTTATAAAGATACTATTTATTTTGAAAATAGAGAAGCACAGAAAAGTTATTTTGAAAGTAAAGTTAGTAAGACTATGGACAAAGCTAGTTTTCAGAGAATTAATGGACAGCAGGGTGTTGTAAGAATGAGTGCTAATGCAGAGAACATTTATGACTGCAACTATATGATGTTTCAAAATACTAACTATGCTAGTAAATGGTTTTATGCTTTTATTACTAATATCGAGTATGTAAACGATAAAGTTAGTAATGTATATTTTACTATTGATGTTATGCAAACATGGTTTATGTTTGACTGTAGTCTTAAAGAATGTTTTGTTGAGAGAGAACATAGCAGTATAGATTATGCAGGTAGTAATATTGTATCAGAAAATATTGATACAGGACCGATAGTTTGTAATGCTATAAGTAAAAGTGGTCATTTTGATAGCTATAGTGCAGTAATAGCAACAACCTTTGCAGAAGAGGGTACAAAAACTGGTGGTTATCAAGGTGGACTATTTAGCGGTGTAGATTATATAGCAGGACGAGTTGATAATAATGAGCAAGTACAAGCGTTATTAACTTATTTAGACACAGCCACACAAGCTAACAAACAAGATAGCATTGTTAATATTTTTTTAATGCCAAGTGATTTTTATACAACATCTACACAACCAAGTGTGCAAGTAAATGCAGTAGCAAAAAACACTACAATCGGTGGATATACTCCAAAAAATAAAAAATTATTAACATACCCTTTTAACTATTTAGCAGTAGACTGTTGTGATAATTCTGCAATATATAGGTATGAATGGTTTATAAAAAATACTTGCGATTTTGCTTTATACGGAAGTGTGGTAGGTAATCCACAAATAGCGTTGGTGCCTATGGGATATAATGGTACTAATGCTGATAAGGGCAATTATTCTGAAAAATTAGTTATGAGTGATTTCCCACAAGTAGCGTGGTCTGTTGATGCTTATAAAGCGTGGTTGGCTCAATCAGCTAGTAAATTAACTATGTCAGCTTTGTTAAATACTGGTACAGTTGTTGCAGGCATGAGTAGTTTTAATCCAGAATTATCATTAAGTGGTGCAGCTGGTTTAGTTGATAATGGTATAAATGCTATGTTAGCATACAGTAAACCACCACAAACAAGAGGAAGTAATAGTGGTTCAATTGATGTTGCTACACGAAACAAAGATTTTTACTTTAAACAAATGCAGGTAACTCCGCAATATGCTCATATTATTGATGAATATTTTGATAAATATGGGTATGCTACTAAAAGAGTAAAAGTACCAAACATAAAGAGTAGACCGCATTGGAACTATACAAAAACACAGAATTGTTGTATAATAGGAAATGGATGTAACAATAACGATATAACTGAAATAAAAAATATATTTAACAATGGTATTACATTTTGGAAAAATGCTAGTGAAATAGGCAATTATTCATTAGATAATAGCCCTAGTTAGGAAAGAGGTGAGACAATGAGTAGAAGAGGTAGAAAAGCACAGTCCGAAGCATTCCTGCAAAATCAGAGGACATATCTACAGTATGTTAATAGGTTGACAGAATTAAGCATTTCAATGTTTGATTGGAAAAACCTACCAAGTACTATTGATGCGAGATTTTTAGAACTAGCACTTTTTAATGACGGAATGGCAGTATTTTTTCAGGATGAAGTCATGGGTTATTTAGGCTTACAGGTTATGATAGGTGGTAAACTTGATGTTTACAGAATACCTATTACTCGAACAGCCTTTGCACAAAATGGTTATCAAATGAAACTTGACCCTAGCAACAGTGTTATTATTTTTAATAATATGTTACACACTAACAGTATACTTGACGTGCAGGAAATGAGTAAAAGGTTGTATGAAATACAGAGAACTATTGACGTAAATGTAATACAACAGAAAACTCCTAAAATTATTACTTGTACTGAAAATCAGAGGCTTGTAATGAAAAATCTGTATGCACAGTATATGGGTAATGAACCATTTATTTTTGGTGATAAGAATTTAGACCTAAGTGGTATTAAGACACTTGATACTACAAGTCCTTATGTTGCTGATAAGCTGTATGAGTTAAAGACGCAGTATTGGAATGAAGCGTTGACTTATTTAGGTATCAGTAATGTTAATACTGTAAAGAAAGAAAGAATGATTACTGATGAAGTACAAAGAAATTTAGGTGGAACTATTGCTAGTAGGTATTCAAGATTGTTTATGAGACAGCAAGCTTGTGAGCAGATTAACAAAATGTTTGGACTGAACATTAGTGTTGATTATCGTGAGGGTATGCAGGTACTTGATACTTATGACGCTGATGAAGCAAAATTGAGTAATGAAACTGATGTAGGCAAAGGTGGTGAGAATAATGAGTAAGTATACAACAGAGGTGCGATTTATTTGTGAGAATAGTGCAGGATTGAGTGAGAGTGAGGGCGCAGATAATGTCGATAGTATTTTAGATAGATGTTGGAATAAGGTTTTTAATTTTGACTTTCCGATATTTGATGAAAACTATAGGCAGATTTTGTGCAGGAAAATATTGAAGCACTATTATACAAGAGAGATAGCACATGAAACTGTGGGCAGGTGGAAGCTTGCATTAAATGCTAAGCTAAATGAGATTATGCCTTATTACAATCAGTTGTATAAAAGTGAGTTGCTTGAGTTTAACCCTTTTTATGATGTAGATTTGACTAGGAGTAGAGAGGGTAGCGGTACAAGAGATACGACTGGTAGTAGTACTAGTAATAGAACTAATAGCAATACAGAGACTAATCAGAATGAGACTAAAGATGTGAATAGTGCTAGTGGTACAAGTAATACTGATACCTTGAATAGATTTAGTGATACACCACAAAATAGCATGGACACACAGGGTATTGCTGATAGTGTTCCTTTGACTACAGTTACTAAGGTAAATGAAGATAATGCTACAACTAATAATAGCACTGATACAATTACAAGTAACGGAAGTAGAACTGGAAATGCCACTGAGAATGTGACAGGAAATAATACAGAGAATGTTAATAGCACTGATAAGTATATTGAAACAGTTAAAGGTAAACAGGGAACAGAAAATTATAGTAGTTTATTAAAGAAATTCAGAGAGACTTTTCTCAATATTGATATGATGATTATTGAGGATTGTAGTGATTGTTTCTTTACTTTATGGTAAAGGGAAAGTGAGGTAATAATGGACGCAAATTATAAGAACTTAACAGAGTTTAGATTTTGGTGCTTTAAAGTGTTACCACTGGTGTATGATGATAAATTAAGTTATTATGAAGTTATATGCAAATGTGTTGATTATATTAATAACTTGATTGAAAATGATAAAGCTATTAGTAATGATGTTGAACAGCTAAAGCAGGAAATGAAGCAAGTGCAGGAATGGATTAATAATTATGATACTAGCTTTGCAGAGAGTATTATCAGAGAGTACCTTGCTACTATGATATTTGTTACTATTAGTGACAGTGGCTATATTGTTTACAATATTCCTGCAAATTGGAAAAGTATTACATTTAATACTACTGGGTTGGATATTGAGAATAATATCGGTATTGGTAACTATGACTACGGTCATTTAGTATTAAGCTATTAAGAAAGAGAGGTAAAATCATGAAGTTATTTATTAGTCAACCAATGAAAGACAAAACAAATGAGGAAATTAAGACAGAACGAGAAAAAATTATTGAAGATGTAACAAATAAATTCGGAGAAGTAGAAGTAATTGATAGCTTTTTTGAAAATGCACCACATGAAGCAAAGCCTTTATGGTTTTTAGGAAAGTCACTTGAGTTATTATCTACAGCAGATATTGCATATTTTGCAAGTAATTGGAATGAGTATAGAGGTTGTAAGATTGAACATACTTGTGCTTTAGAGTATGGAATTGAAGTTATGCACTTTGATGATTAATAGAAAGAGAGGTAAGAGTAATATGAGTAACGGATTAATTAACAGACAGTATGTGGGTTCTAGGTATGTGCCTAAGATTATGGGTGAGTGGAATAAGGCTTTACAGTATGAAGCGTTGAGTGTGGTGACTTATATGGGTAATAGCTTTACGAGTAAAGTGCCAGTGCCTGCGAATAGTGTTGAAATTAATAATACAGATTATTGGGTAAACACTGGTAATTATAATGCACAGGTCACAGAATACAAGGAAATGGTAGAAAAAGAAATTGAAGATAGAAAAAATACTGATACAGAAATATCAAATAATTTAACAAATGAAATAAATAACAGAAAAAATGCTGATAAAGATAATATTTTATGGATTGGCGACTCATACAGCGTAAACTATAATCATAAACTACCTAATGGTGTACGTAATATGCTTAACGCTAAAAATTGGTATGAGCATAGTAGAGGTGGAGCAGGTTTTGCAGGCGAATGGGGCGGTGTAAACTTTAATGATTTAATTGAAGAAGCTAAGAATGAAATGAGTGATACTCAAAAAGAAATGATAAAGTATGTATATATCGTCGGTGGTGCTAATGATAGCAGTTTTACTTGGGATGTAATTAAACCTAAAGTTATTAGTACTGTTGCTAATGCTAGAAATAGTTTTCCTAATGCACAAGTTGTGTTTATATTTGCTAGTAGTGCATTTAATACTTATTTAGATTTGCTAAATAAAACTAACAATATATCTAACGATAACTTGATGCCTTGTATATTTGCTATGCCGTATTATTATTTAACTGGTGCATTTTATAATGATGATAATGTGCATTATACAGAGGGAGCAACTAATTATATTATAAGTGTTATATCTAATTTAATATGTGGTTCAAGCTACATACCAACTTACACAGCAAATAATGCAGAGTCTTGCTTTGAGGGATGGACTGCTATTTCTAAACAGCTTCAATTTTCTGCGCCTACAGGTAAATTAAAAATAAAAACACCCTATTTAGCTTTATCGAAAAGTACTGAAGAACCTTTTGGAACTAATAAATATGGTAATACTATATTATTAAAAAGCATACCTATTAGTAATGAAAACAGATATGTAATTCCGCTAATGCCAACTAAGATATTTGTACAACTAAAAATTAAGAATGTTACTTATACAGATTATTTAGAGTGCGAACTAGATAAGACAACAAATCAATTAGTATGGTCAACAGATAATTCATACCCTGCTACTAAAGATATGATTATAAAAATTATAGGCTAATATTAGACACCTAAGCACGTGTATAAACTGCTTATTTTTATACCACGCTGACGTGCTAATGCTGTACCACTGCAATGCGTCACCACTTTACCACTGCGCAGTGTCAACCTTGTACCGCATGGCGGTACGGGGGGAGCACCAAAAAGCCAAAGTGATGTCCCA
>ENA-ORUX01001697-ORUX01001697.1-human-gut-metagenome-genome-assembly--contig:-NODE-1697-length-16168-cov-6.492832_pt1 | contig 16168 bp, 18 predicted proteins | sample MGYA00242087_ERZ509225 | MGnify/ENA primary metagenome ERZ509225 (study PRJEB26280, sample SAMEA2338864) | human gut metagenome | biome: human gut; feature: human-associated habitat; material: faeces... | reverse complement strand
AGCTATGTCTTCTTTTATGCATTTTCCAATTTGCGCAACTTATTGTACATTATCTTGCCGCCGTGATGGTACTGGCCCTTGCCGCCTGCGGCAGCAAGAACGACACCGCCGACGATACCGGTGATACGCAGGACGCGCAGGGCGGCGAGACGCAAAAGCTGATCGTCGGCTTTGATGCCGAGTTTCCGCCGTTCGGCTTCATCGCCGCCGACGGCACGTATGACGGCTTTGACCTCGCAATGGCCAAGGAGCTGTGTGCGCGCCTCAGCTGGGAGTACGAGGCCGTGGCCATCGACTGGAACAGCAAGGACGCCGAGCTCTCCAGCGGCACGATCAACTGCATCTGGAACGGCTTTACCTACACCGGCCGCGAAAATGACTACACGTTCTCCGACCCCTATGTGGATAACTCCATCGTGATGGTCGTGAAGGCCGACAGCGGCATCACCTCGCTCGCGGACCTCGCCGGTAAGAGCGTGATGGCGCAGGCCGCGTCCTCCGCGGTCGACGCGATCAACGAAAATGAGGACTTCAAGGCGTCGCTCAAGGAGGTCGTGGAGCTCGGCGATTACAACATGGGCTTTATGGACCTCGCCCAGGGCACGGTGGACGCCGTGGCCGCTGACCTCGGCGTTGCGCAGTATCAGATCGCGAACAACGACGGCGACTACGTCATCCTCGACGAGCCCCTCTCCACCGAGCAGTACGCCATCGGCTTCCTCAAGGGCAACACCGAGCTGCGCGACGCGGTGAACGATGAGCTTCTCAAGATGGCCGAGGACGGCACCATGCTGGAGATCGCGCAGAAGTACGTCGATCGGGGTCTCGTGCTCGACAGCCTGTGCCTTATCAACAAGTAAAAACGTTTACCTCGGGCGACTGTAAAAACCAATTATAACTCATAGGTGCCCATCCTCTTCTCAGGGAGGGAGCGGGGGCGAAAGCCCCCGCTTTTTCCCGCTTATGACCGAATAAGGGAGAATCATTCCATGACTGTATCCACGATGCTTTCGCTATTATCCGAGGGCTTTGTCACATCGCTTTTGATCTTCGTGCTGACGCTGCTATTCTCGATGCCGCTGGGCCTTGCGGTGATGTTTGGCCGCCGCAGCAGATTGACGCCGCTGCGCGGCTTCATCAAGGCGTATATCTCCATCATGCGCGGAACGCCGCTGATGCTGCAGCTGATGGTCGTCTTCTACGGGCCGAAGCTCCTGCTCGGCGTCACGGTGCCAGGCAACTGGCGCTTCACGGCGGTCATCGTCGCGTTCGTCATCAACTATGCGGCGTATTTTGCCGAGATCTACCGCGGCGGCATCGAGTCCATCCCGCGCGGGCAGTATGAGGCCGCGCAGGTGCTGGGCTACACCAAGGCACAGACATTTTTCAAGATCATCCTGCCGCAGATGGTCAAGCGCGTCATCCCTGCGGTGACGAACGAGGTCATCACGCTGGTGAAGGACACGTCGCTCGCGTCCGTCATCGGCACGGTGGAGATGTTCACGCGCGCCAAGCAGATCGTTGCCTCGCCGAATACGCCGGGCATGCTGGCGCTGGTGGCGGCGGGTGTCTTCTACTATGTCTTCAACTATGTGGTCGCCTTCGCCATGGAAAAATGGGAGCAGGCGCTGCGCTATTACCGCTAAAGGGAGGGGAGAGCAATGGCAGTTTTTGAAATGCAGAACGCCAGAAAGGCGTTCGGCGCGCTCGAAGTATTAAAGGGCGTGTCGCTCAAGGTGGAAAAAGGCGAGGTCGTGTCGATCATCGGCCCCTCGGGCGGCGGCAAGTCGACGATGCTGCGCTGCGCGACGCTGCTTGAGACCATGGACTCCGGCACGCTCGCGTATGGCGAAAACATCGCCGCGCGCGAGGAAAACGGCAAAAGCGTCTACGCCGGAAAAGCCGCGCTCGCGCAGGTGCGGCGGCAGTTCGGGCTGGTGTTCCAGCAGTTTGACCTCTTCCCGCACTACACAGTGCTGAAAAACGTCTGCGACGCGCCGATCTCGGTGCAGAAGCGCGATAGAGCCGAGGTCGAGGCCGAGGCGATGGCGCTGCTCGACAAAATGGGACTAAAAGGCAAGGAAAACGCCTATCCCTATCAGCTCTCGGGCGGGCAGCAGCAGCGCGTGGCCATCGCCCGCGCGCTCGCGATGAAGCCGGAAATCCTCTTTTTCGACGAGCCGACCTCCGCGCTCGACCCGCTGCTCACGGGCGAGGTGCTGCGCGTCATCCGCTCTCTTGCCGACGAGCACATGACGATGGTCATCGTGACGCACGAGATGCCCTTTGCCCGCGCCGTGAGCGACCGCGTCGTGTTTCTGGACGGCGGCGTCATCGTGGAGCAGGGCAGCCCCGAGCAGGTCTTCGAAAACCCGCAGCAGGAGCGGACGAGAGAGTTCTTGAAATCGTACCGCGAGACGAGCAGCGCTCAGGCGTAGTAATTCACGAGCAGGTCGACGACCGCACCGTAGCTCTGCGTGCCGAGTTCATCGCCGTAGGATTTGATCATCTTATCATTGAGCGACTGGGTGACGGTGGCCGTGAGGCCCTTGTACTGCGCCCAGTAGGCGCTGTTGTAGCGCAGATCGAGCACGATCTCGTCGGGAAGCGAATCGCGAATCTGCTGCCATGCGTCGGGGTCGACGCGGTACAGCGCGTTACCGAGGTGAATGTAGCCGAGCATCCAGCCCGCATAGTTGTAGTTTGCGTCGTCGTAGCGCGTGCAGGCGAGGACCGCGAGGAAGTTGCTCTGCTGCTCGGACGTGATCCCACGCTGGTGCGAGAGCTCATGCGCGCAGGTCGAGGCCAGCAGCATCGCGGGCGAGTCCATGTTCACGTTTGACTCGCCCGTGAACGGAAAGTAGAAACCTGTGAAGTTCATCGCGCTCATGATCTTCGAAAAGAAAATGCCCTTGGGCTTCTGATCCGGCATGTCGAGGAATGGAAATTCGTCGTACAGGCAGTCATACACCGTGTCGGCGTAGTCTAAAATCTCCTGCCGGTCGGCGGTGAAAAGGCCGTTTTCGTCGCGCATGATGTGCGTCGACGCCTCGGCAAGATGGTCCGCGAAATACTGCGTGACGCGGACCAGATCATCATACGCGACGGGCTCGGGCGAAAGGCCGCTTCTGTTGCAGAAGTCGTCCGCATAGTAGTTTGCGCCCCAGAGAAGCGAGAACGCGGCGTAGACCGTGAGAAACAAATCGAGCACGAAGAGCGCGCAGCGGTACGCGGCGCGCCCTTTTTGACGCGACTTTATAAGATAACGCACCATCAGCACGAGCAGCACGACCGCCGTGACCGCTGCGAGCACATACAGAAGCTCCGCGACCGAAAACGGCAGCGCCGCGCACGCGCGGCCCAGAAACTGCTCGAAGGGCAGCGTGACCGAATAGACCCAGAAATTGACGGCCGCGCGGTTTCCGCGGAAAAGATAGAAAAGCACAAGGACTGCGCCGCAGGCGAAAAGCCAGCGGTGCAGTCCTTTGTTGTCACGGTACAGGGTTTTCATGGGGAGATCAGTCCTTTTTTTCATCCGGAGAGGCGAGCGGCGCGGGGGCGAACATCGCGTCGTCCGTCACGCCCTTTTTCGTGAGGCTGCGGTTCGTGAACCAGTTCACAAGCGAGCTGATGCACGCGAAGATCGGAACGCCGAGGAACATGCCGAGCACGCCGCCGAAGCCGCCGCCGACCACGATGGCCACGATGACCCAGAAGCTCGAAATGCCGGTGGATTTGCCGAGGATCTTCGGCCCCAGAATATTGCCGTCAAACTGCTGCAATGCGATGATGAAGAGAATGAAATAAAGGCACTGCTTGGGGCTGACGAGCAGTATGAGGAATGCGCTCGGAATGGCGCCGAGGAACGGGCCGAAGATCGGAATGATGTTCGTCACGCCCACGAACACCGAAATGATCGGCGTATACGGGAACTTGAAGATCGAGCAGCAGATGAAGCAGAGGATGCCGATGATGAGCGAGTCGAGCAGCTTTCCGCGCACGAAGCCGCTGAAGATACGGTCAGCCTCGGCCACGGCGCGCAGCGTGCGGCGGTACGGCGTTTCGGGCAGAATGGCGTAGAGGATCTTCTTCGACTGCTTGGCAAAGCTCTCCTTGCGCGCGAGCAGATAGACCGAGATCATCATGCCGATGAGAATGTTCTTGAGGAAGATGACGACGCTCCAGATGCCGCCCGTCACGGCGACGATGGCGACCTGCGCCTGCGGGATGACCGTGTCGGTGACCCACTTGACGAGCTTATCGTAGTAGCCGTTGAGTGCGGAGAGCAGCTGGTCGGAGTAGATGTCGTCGGAGAAGATCGTCTGATTCTCCACAAGGCTGTTGACCCAGTTGTAGACGGTTTTATAATAGCTTTCAAAGTTGTCGGCCAGTGTCTTCGTGCTGTCGACCAGCTCGGGGATGAGGATGCTGAACATCAGGTAGATGAGGGCGATGACGCAGATCCACGTGACGAGGATGCTCAGCCCCCGGACGAGCGAGGACTTGACCTTCGGCAGCCCCTTTTGGATATACCGGTCGAAAAAGTCGACGATGGGGGCGAGAAGGTACGCGAACACAAGGCCGTAGATGACCGGCGAGAGCACGCTCATCAGCTTGTCGAAAAAGTCCAGCAGCACGCGGGACTGGAAAAACGTGTCGTAAAACATCAGCACCGCGCAGGCCGAGACGATCAGCGTTACGCCGAGGTGAAGATAGGTTTTGTTCTGCTTCATGGGCTCCCCCTTTTTTTGGGCAAAAGGCGTTAAATGACTGCTAAAAAGATACCAAAAACAGCTTACTATTTTTTGCTGGGAATTGCAACCGCTCATTTCGTGTGTTATGATAATCTTTACTCTCTGTTAATGAAGATGAACAGAACTTGACTTTTTTGGCAGAGGGTGATTTTGACCGACAGGGCGCAGGGTGCTTTGCCGGTCTGATGCTGTGAAGAGCAAACGAGGAGGAACCCATGGACGACAAAAAGCTGCTCTTTATCGTCAATCCCCGCGCGGGAAAGACCAAATCCCTCGCACCGCTGTTTGACGCCGCCGCGATCTATTCCGAGGCGGGTTATCTCGTCTCCGTGCGAAAGACCACGCACCGCGGAGAAGCGACGGAGCTCGCCGAATCGCTCGGGCCGGAATTCGACGTCGTCGTCTGCCACGGCGGCGACGGCACGCTCAACGAAACGGTGAACGGTGTGATGCGCATTCCGCGAGAATACCGCCCGCTCGTGAGCTATCTGCCCGGCGGCAGCACGAACGACTTTGCCGCGAGCCTGAACATCTCGTCGAATCCCGCCGAGGCGGCGGCCTCCGCCATGCGCATGAAGCCGAGATCTCTCGATGTGGGCAAATTCGGCGAGCGGAACTTCGTCTATGTCGCGTCGTTCGGCGCGTTCACAAAAACGACCTACACCGTCCAGCAGGACATTAAAAATATGTTCGGGCACTTTGCCTACTTACTCGAGGGCGTCAAGAATCTCGACACGCTCTGCCCGTACCGCATGAAGATCACGGCGGACGGCGAGGTCTTCGATGGGGAATATCTCTTCGGTGCAATCAGCAATTCGACGTCGATCGCGGGACTGATGAAGCTCTCGCCCGACGAGGTGTCGTTCGACGACGGCAAGTTCGAGCTGCTGCTCGTGCCCGTGCCGAGAACGCCCGCGGCGATGCAGGCGCTCATTCTGGCGCTCATCAACAAGGACTATTACGACTCCGAGGGGCTCATCTTCCGCCACGTCAAGCACGTGACGGCGGAGACCGCCGAGGACATTCCCTGGACGCTCGACGGCGAGTACGACCCCGGCGCGCCGGTCGTGGAGATCGGGATCGAAGATAATGGGGTCACGATGCTATTATAACTTCAAAAAAGAGAGGCTGGCCTATGGGCCAGCCTCTCTTTTTTGAGCGGGGATGCAGCCCGCAAGTGTTTTTTCTGACGCACATGGAAATCGGCGAAGCGCCGCTAGTGGCGGAGGAAGGGAGCCGGTTTCGAGGAAGTGGCACGATTGGCGCGCCCGAAAGGGCGTGGAAATCGTAATGCCACGACGGCGACGTCAGAAAAAAACGATTGAAATTTATTTGCGCCGTGCGCGGCGCTTGGGCAGCCGTTAGCAGCTCTGCTGCTTTACGGATGCTGCATACCCCTTGCGGGTAAAAGTCTGCGACGCTGGCACCTGTTTTCTGCCCGTGAGGGCAGAAAATGCGGCGGGAGGTGGGTGGGAGATGGTGCGCCGATTTGAGTGCGGGGGCCTGTTCGCTGCCGTAAGGCAGCTAATGCGGCAAGGGAAGGGCCGGAAGGCCGTAAAGGCGGTGCGGTAAACATTATTTTGAACGGGTGATTGACGGGCGCGGTGCTTGACAAGGCGGCGGGGGTTGATATATCCTTTACTGATAATAAAAACAGGGGCGGGGCGCGGTACAGGGCTGCGCTTGGGCTCCTGATGGGTGTAGAAAGGACACGGCAGATGATGAAGATCGGCTTTATCGGCACAGGAAATATGGGCGGCGCGCTGGCGAGCGCGGCGGCCAGAAGCGGCGAGGTGGAGGTGCTGCTCGCCAACCGCACGAAGGCAAAGGCGGAGACGCTCGCAGAGCGCATCGGGGCCGTTGTGAGCAGCAACGAGATCATCGCGCGCGAGGCGGACCACATCTTCCTCGGCGTGAAGCCGCAGATGATCGTGGACGTGCTCAAGGGCATCGCCCCGGCGCTCAAGGAGCGCAAGAGCGCGCCGGTGCTCATCAGCATGGTCACGGGATCGGACATCGCGCGCATTCAGGAGCTTGCGGGCGGGGACTATCCCGTCATCCGCATCATGCCGAACATGCCCGCCGCCGTGGGCGAGGGCGTGATCTTCTATGCGTGCAGCGGCAACTGCGACAAGGCGCAGCAGGAGGCGTTTTTGCGCTACATGGCGCCCGCGGGCAAGCTCTTCCCGCTGGCGGAGGAGCTGCATGCCGCGGGCTCGGCGGTCGCGGGCTGCGGCCCGGCCTTTGCCGCGATCTTCTTAGAGTCGATGGCCGACGGCGGCGTCGCGTGCGGCCTGCCGCGCGCGTCGGCGATCCAGTATGCCGCGCAGATGATGCTCGGCACGGCGAAAATGGTGCTCGAGACGAACCAGCACCCCGGCGTGCTCAAGGACAGCGTCTGCTCGCCCGCCGGTTCGACGATCCAGGGCGTGCGCACGCTCGAAGAGCGCGGCATGCGCGCGGCGGTGTTAGACGCCGTGACCGTGGCCTACGAGAAAAACGTCGAGCTCAAAAAGGCGAGCGACTGAGGCTGCGGCGGAAAGGTATCTTTCCTGCGCGGCAGGCATAGTTTGCTGTGCGGGTATTTCCAGTTTTTTGCAAAAAGTGAGGAATAGATCCTATGGCAGCGATCTCTCAGCAGCTCGCAGATATCACGGTGCTCTCGATCGTGGTGCGCATCCTGCTCTCCACGTTCTGCGCGGGCACGCTCGGCTTTGAGCGCGAGCGGCACAATCAGGCGGCGGGCTTTCGGACGTATATCATCGTGAGCGATGCTTCGGCGCTTGTGATGATGACGAATATCTTTGTTGCCGGCATCGGCGAGACGGACCTTGTGCGCATGTCGGCCTCGGTCATCACGGGGCTGGGCTTTCTCGGCGCGGGCACGATCTTAGTGACGCGCAATCAGGAGGTGCGCGGCCTGACGACCGCGGCGGGCCTGTGGGCGGTCGCCATCATCGGCACGGCGTTCGGCGCGGGTTTTTACGCGGGCGGCATCATCTGCTATGCGTTCATCTTCCTTGCGATGCAAGTGCTGCGGCGCGTGGACCTTCGCATCCGCAAGACGCAGCGCGTCTCCACTGTGTATTTCGAGATGGAGAAAAAGAGCACGGTCGGCCAGATCATCCGCCAGGTAAAGGGCCACGGACACTACATTTGGGACCTGAACCTCTTCAGCGAGACGCAGGAGAAGAGCGGCGGCCCCGTGTGCGGCACGTTCACCCTCTGGGTGAACGGCAAAACGACGCTGGACGAGGAGATCCAGGCGCTTGAAGCGCTCGACGGCGTCAGCTATATGACGCTGATGTGAAAACGGAAAAGCAAAAAACGGCGCGGGAGACCGCGCCGTTTTTCTTTGCTGTGGAAAAGTCGGGGAACGTCTCACGCCGCCTTGCGGCTGCGCGCGAGGCTGACAAAATAGCAGCCTACGACAGTCAGATAGACGAGTACCGAGCCGAGGCCGCGCCCCTCCCGCAGATAAGCGCCCCAGAGCATCAGGACGCAGTATTCCTCCGCCTGCGAGTTGATGGCGTAGTCGCCCATGGTGGCCAGGTAAATGAGCGCGGACAAAATCGTATAGGCGATCGTAAACGGTGTGAGATAGCTCTTTTTGCAATACAGCGTCACCCAGAGCAGAACGAGCGCGATCGCAGCACAGACGATGCTCTGGAAAAACAGCAGCGCCCCGAGGCGCGAGTCCTTCGCAAGGAGCACAAGACTGTAAAAGGTGGCGTCCCCGGTCACTTTCCGCAAGAAACCGCTGCCAGTCGTATTCTGATGTACCCAGTCGATCAGGGGCGAGCCGGCCTCGAAACCGAGGAGCGGCAGCTGCGAGCGGATTTCGAGGGTGAAGAAAAGAGGGACGAGAATTGCGAGGAAGAGCGCGGCGAACAAAAGTCTTTTGCGCGACTGTGTGGATATCTGCATGGTGTTATCCTCCCTGTATGAATTTTCCACTCGGCGCTTCGCCGCCCCGGCAGAGAGCGGCGGCGAAGCATCGGCTTTTATCTCATTAGACGTAAAAAAGCGCGCATTTTCTCGCCTTTTGGAGAAAAAACTGCAAGTTCGGCGCTTCGACTAAATCCGCGCGGGCTGTTCTGTGCAAAGCGGACGACGATTTTTTGCAGAAGATGGGATTTTGCACACGGGCGGTGAAAGCGCGGCGTTTGCGCCGCCTTTATACACCTTGTTAAGAAAAAGCCGCGCAGCGGGGCGGAATCCCGCCCGTTCGTCGATTGACAGGGGAAAGTGCGCGCCGTACAATGAAAATTAACACACAAAGAGAGGAAAAATCATGAAATATGTCAAGGAGTTCGGCATCATCCTCATCGTCTCGCTTGTTGGGGAGCTGCTGAATTATTTTCTGCCTCTGCCCGTTCCGGCGAGCATCTACGGCCTTGTGCTGATGTTTCTCTGCCTGATGCTCGGCGTCATCAAGCTCAGTGACGTGCACGACACGGCTTGCTTTCTCATCGAGATCATGCCCATCATGTTCATTCCGCCCGCCGTGGGGCTGATGGCTTCGTGGGACATCATTCAGGCGAATCTTGTCGCCTATCTCATCATTGCCGCGGTGACAACGATCGTCGTTATGGCCGTGTCCGGCCTTGTGACGCAGGCGGTACTCAAAAAGGGCAAGAAGGGGGCGGAGAAGAAATGACATTTTTTAAACAGTCCGTCTTTTTCGGCGTCTCTGTCAGTCTTGCTGCCTACGGCATCGGCGTGCTGCTGCAAAAAAAGTTCAAGTTCGCACTCTTCAACCCGCTGCTCATCTCGGTGGTGCTGACCATTGCGGTGCTTTTGACGGCGCACATCAGCTACGACACGTTCTACGAGGGTGCGAAGTATTTGAGCTACCTGCTCACGCCCGCGACCGTGTGCCTCGCCGTGCCGCTTTATGAAAAGCTATCGCTTCTGAAGAGCAACTGGAAGGCCATCTTCGCCGGTATTCTCTCCGGCGTCATCACGACGCTTTGCAGCGTGTTTGTGATGAGCAAGCTCTTTCATCTTACACACGAGGAATACGTGACGCTTCTGCCTAAGTCCATCACGACGGCCATCGGCATGGGCGTTTCCGAAGAGCTCGGCGGCTACGTGACGCTGACGGTCGCCATGATCATCATCACCGGCATTTTCGGCAACGTGATCGCAGTTTCGGTGTGCAGGCTTTTCCGCATCACCGACCCCATCGCCAAGGGCGTGAGCATTGGCTCGGCTGCGCACGCGCTGGGCACGGCCAAGGCGCTCGAGATCGGCGAGGTCGAGGGCGCGATGAGCAGCCTGTCCATCGTCGTGGCGGGCCTTCTCACGGTCGTCGGCGCGTCGATCTTCGCCAACTTTATGTGAAAAAAGGAGCATTCGAAAGAATGCTCCTTTTTTGCGCGGCTCCCCCGCGGTGTGCGCAAAATTTGCATTTCTCAAAATGGGGATTCGACATAACGGGCAAAACATTATATAATGTAGGCAGAAAAAACAGAAAAGCAGCCGGTGCGAGCATTCGTGCCGCGACCGCAAAGGATACGCATTAGGAGGCATTGCAATGAACAGAGCAGAACAGGCGGAAAAGACCACAAAGGCGCTGTACGGCGGAGCGTCCGCACTCGGCGTCACCGACCCCGAGTTTGCCGCCATCAAGGAGCGGCTCATCTACGGCGAGGTTTACGCGGAGGAAAAGCTCAGCGCCAGACTGCGCGAGCTGGTCATTTTGGTCGTGGCGACGACGAATCAGACGATGAACGAGGTCAAGCGCCACACCGCCGCGGCGCTCGCGTGCGGCGTGAAGCCTGAGGAGATCAAGGAGGCCGTCTACCACTGCGCGCCGTACATCGGCCTCGGCAAGGCGGAAAACGCCGTGAACGCGGTGAACGCCGTGTTCGCCGAAAAGGGCATCGTCCTGCCGCTCACGAGCGGCCAGACCGTGACGGAGGAGAGCCGCCTTTTAGATGGCATCGCGGCGCAGAAGTCGATCTTCGGCGACCACATCGACGCGATGCGCGCCGCCGCGCCGGAGAACCAGAAGAACATTCAGGACTATCTCTCCGCCTACTGCTTCGGCGATTTTTATACGAGAAAGTTTTTGCCCATCCACGAGCGCGAGCTGCTGACGTTCTCGATCCTCGCTTCTCAGGGCGGCTGCGAAGGGCAGGTCAAGGCCCATGTCGGCGGGAACGCCACCGTCGGCAACGGGAAGGAGGTCCTGCTCGCGGCGCTCACGGTGTGCCTGCCGTATATCGGCTTCCCGCGCACGCTCAACGCGCTTTCCTGCATCAACGAGGTCCTTCCGGAAGCGAAACAGTGAGAAATTTCAATAGATAGGAGTGCAGTAGAATGAAAACCTTAGTTGCCTATTTTTCCGCCAGCGGCCAGACCGCGAAGCTTGCCAAGACCCTTGCCGGTGTGACCGGCGGCGACCTCTTCGAGATCGCGCCCGAGACGGCCTACACCGCTGCCGATTTGGACTGGATGGATAAAAAGAGCCGCAGCACCATCGAGATGAAGGACCCCAAGAGCCGCCCCGCCATCGCGGGCAAGGTCGCGGATATGGTGCAGTACGACACGGTGTTCGTGGGCTTTCCCATCTGGTGGTATCAGGCCCCGCGCATCATCGAGACGTTCCTCGAAAGCTACGACTTTTCGGGCAAGACCGTCATCCCCTTTGCCACCTCCGGCAGCAGCGGCATGGGCGGCGAGGACGTTTTGAGATCCGCTTGCTCGAAGGGGACAAAGTGGCGCCCTGGCAAGCGCCTGAGCAGCCGCGAGAGCATGGCAAGCGTGCAGAAATGGGTCGAGAGCCTGGGGCTGTAAACAAAAAAAGTGGCCCAAGTGAACCTTTAAGCCGTCTGCGGAAAAACAAAAAAGCGTGCCAAGCGGCGCGTCACAAGTGTTTTCGCTGTGCGAAAACCTTGGTGCACAAGCAATTCATTTGTTTGTACGCTGTTAAATGTCCTACGGATACCAAAACCGGCGCATTTGCGCCGTGCAAGCATTTTGCGCAGCAAAATCTTGGCGGAGGTGGGATTCACTTCCACCGAGCATTTGAATTACCCTTGGGGTGAACGAATGAAATGATTGAACCAAAAAAATAAGAGACACGCTTTCGCGTGTCTCTTATTTTTTTGGTGGACCTGAAGGGATTCGAACCCACGACCTTACGGATGCGAACCGTACGCTCTCCCAACTGAGCTACAGGCCCAAATAGCAATGCCGGTCCCCCAGCGCGGATTATCATAACACACTTTTTTGAATTTGTGAAGCCCCTTTTTCATTTTTCTGTTGATATTTTTTCTGAAATATAGTAGAATACCATTTGTTCAACAACTCCTCCGCATACAGCTGCGGAACCGGTCTTGCGCAATGGGTACCTGCGAACCATGTCAGGCGGGGAACCGAGCAGCATTAAGCGGGACCATCCATGTGCCGCAAGGACGCCGGTTCCGCAGCTGTATACGGAGGAGTATTTTTATCGAAAAGGGAGGGCTGCGGATGTATCAGGCGCTTTACCGCAAGTGGCGTCCCAAAACATTTGCCGACGTGGTCGGTCAGGAGCACATCACCGAGACCTTGCAGCGCCAGGTGGCGGAGGGGCGGCTGTCGCACGCCTATCTTTTCACCGGCACGCGCGGCACGGGCAAGACGACCTGCGCCAAAATACTTGCGCGCGCAGTCAACTGCGAGCATCCGGAAAACGGCAACCCCTGCAACCGCTGCCCGAGCTGCCTTGGCATCGAGAGCGGGCGGCTGCTCGATGTGGTCGAGCTGGACGCGGCGTCGAACAACGGCGTGGACAGCGTGCGCGCGCTGCGTGACGAGGCCATCTATTCGCCCGCGCAGGTAAAAAAACGCGTGTATATCGTCGACGAAGTCCACATGCTTTCGACGCCCGCGTTCAACGCACTGCTCAAGATCTTGGAGGAGCCGCCCGAGCATCTGATGTTCATTCTGGCGACAACGGAGCTGCACAAGGTGCCCGCGACGATTTTGTCGCGCTGCCAGCGCTTTTCATTCCGCCGCATCCAGCCGAAAGACATTGTAGGCAGGCTCAACTACATTGCGGGGCAGGAGAATATCGACTTAAAGGAGGACGGCGCAGCGCTGCTGGCCCGACTGTCGGACGGCGCGCTGCGAGACGCGCTGAGTCTTCTTGACCAGTGCGCGGCCGCGGGCGGCGCGATCGACGCGAACGCCGTGCTCGACGCGCTGGGTTTGGCCGGAAACGTGCAGACCGCACAGCTCATGTCGCTGATCTTGACGCGCGACGCGCGCGGGGCACTCGAGCTTCTCGGCAAGCTCTACGACGGCGGTAAGGATGTGGGCGCGGTGCTCGGCGAGCTTTCGACCCTCTCGCGCGAGCTGCTCATCAGCGCGACGGCGGGGGAGGGCGGCGAGAGCTTACTCAGTGGCGCTTATGACGCCGCAACGCTCCAAAACCTGCGCGCGCAGGGGACGAGCGCACGCTTCATCCAGCTCTGTACGATCTTGCAGGAGACGGCGGCGCAGCTCCAGTTCAGCGTAAACCGCCGCACGGACGCAGAGCTCTGCATTCTGAAGCTCTGCGACGAAACACTCTCCGGCGACCTGGCGGCGCTCGGCGCGCGCATCGCGCGGCTCGAAGAGCAGATCGCCGCGGGCGTGCAGTTCGCGGCGAAGCACCCTGTATCCGCACCGGCGAGCGCACCCACCCCCGCGGCGGTACAGACGGTCACACCTACACCGGAAAAGGCCGCGGAAGCGCCCACAGAGAGCGCAAAGCCCGCCGAGGAAGCGCCGCTTCCGTGGGACGAGCCGCCGCTGCCCGACGATTATGACGCACCGCCGCCCTACGGCGAGCCGGTCGCGCCCGCACCGAAGGCCGCAGCGTCGAAGATAGCAGCAGCACCCGCGCCTGCGCAGGAAGCGCCGACGAGTGGAGGCAGCGGGGATGATGAGATTTTCTACCAGCTCATGGAGAGCTATAAAAACCGCCTGACGCCCGATAAGCGCGCGTTCATCGGCATGGCGCAGGGGGATGTGAAGGATGACCTTCTCACCGTCTACTGCTCGACCGAGGTGCAGAAGTCCATGCTCGACCAAAAGGTCGTGACAGACGTTTTGAGCGAGGTCACGTCCCGCGCAGTTGGACGGGAGATCCGCGTCCGCTTCCTCGTGGGCGAGCGCCCGGGCGCGAAAAAGCGAGACAAGATGCAGGACCTCCTGCGCATGGGCAGTAAATTCGACAATTTTACAGTAAAATAAAAGGAGACAACAACGATGGCAAAGGGTTACAGCGCACGCCGCGGCTTTTCCAACGGCAGCGGCCAGATGCTCAAGCAACAGCAGATGCAGCAGCAGATCATGAAGATGCAGGAGGACATGCAGAAGGCGCAGCAGGAGGTCGAGGAGAAGACCTTCTCGGCGAGCGTCGGCGGCGGCGTCGTCAGCGCCGAGGTCAACGGCAAGAAGGAAGTCACGAACATCACCATCAAGCCCGAGGCGGTCGACCCCGAGGATGTGGAGATGCTTCAGGATCTCATCATTTCCGCCGTGAACGAGGCGCTCCGCCAGGCCGAAGAGGCGATGGACGGGAAGATGAACGCGCTGACGAGCGGACTCGGCCTCAGCGGGTTTGGGTTCTAATCGTTTCCCAAAGGGAAACGATTGAAAGTCCCCACACCGTGTGGGGACGCGGGTAAAAGGGGGATACTCTCTTTCACGAAAGAGAGTATCCCCCTTTTGATCCCCCGAGAGAAAGGTTTTAAATTGGCAGTCTCGGGCTCGAATGGCCTTTGTGCCTCCGGAATGGGAATGCCTGCGCGCGGCGTTGCCGCGTTGGGTGTTGCTAGACGATTTGATTTGCTTCTATCATCCGCTGCCGCTCTGCCGATCTTGTAGAAGTGCAGACTAATTTCCGTCTATCACCAGTCTCATCAATGCGGCGAGCGCAGCAAAGCCGCCTTGGCAGGAAAAAGCAAGATTGATAAAATTCAAAGTAGACGGAGATTGCGTAAGGGTAACGAATCGCAGGCAAAGCGACAGCGAAGATAGAAGCAAACCAAGTCGTGTAGAACCATCCCATGGCAGGCACCCGATTCCACAGGCCGTGCAGTTCTTCAAGCCAAAAGCTGGCAATGTAAACCTTTCTCTTGGGGGTTCAAAAGGGGGATATTCTCTTTCGTGAAAGAGAATATCCCCCTTTTACCCGTTCCCCACGTGGGCGTGGGGGGTGAGAATCACTTTTTTTGATTTTTAAGTACCCCCAGCGATTTGCACAGCGTGTAGGAAAACACCACCAGCGCGGCGGAGATCGCAATCGCGAGCACGTTGCGGCTCTGTTCGGAAAGGGCGAGCACGCCGGCGGCGAACAGCACGACGATCACAATGCCGGCAAGCATGGCCGCACCGCTGATGATCAGGGTGATCTTCGTGCAGCCGGTCATTTCCTGTTTGTTGAGTTTCATTTTTCTTCCTCCTTGAGCTCGAGCAACACGGGGCAGTGGTCGCTGCCCATGACCTCAGCTAAGATATCCGCGTTTTCGATGCGGGAGCGCAGGCGTTCGGAGACGATGAAATAGTCGATTCTCCACCCCACGTTCCGTGCGCGCGACTGGGCGCGGTAGCTCCACCACGAATAGGCGTCCGTCTTGTCGGGGTACAGCGTGCGGAACGAATCGAGAAAGCCCGAGGACAAAAGCTGCGTCATCTTGCCGCGCTCCTCGTCGGAAAAGCCGGGGTTAAAGTGGTTCGTCTTCGGATTTTTGAGGTCGATCTCCTCGTGTGCGACGTTTAAGTCCCCGCAGTACACGACGGGCTTGATCGTGTCGAGCTCGCAGAGGTACTGCCGCAGCGCATCCTCCCATTCCATGCGGTATGCCAGACGGGCGTTTTCCTGCTGAGAATTGGGGGTATATACCGTCACATGGTAAAATTCGGGAAATTCCAGCGTAATCACACGCCCCTCGTGGTCATGCTCCTCCACGCCAATACCATAGGCAACAGAAAGCGGCTCCTGCTTCGTGAACACCGCTACGCCGGAATAGCCCTTCCTTTCGGCATAATTCCAGTATTGATGATAGCCCTCTGTTTCTAAATCAATCTGCCCTGCCTGTAGCTTTGTTTCCTGTAGAGAAAATATATCCGCATCGGCTTCCTTGAAATATTCCAAAAAGCCTTTGCCTACTGCGGCGCGTAAGCCGTTTACATTCCATGAAATGAATCTCATTTTTCTGCCTCCTTCGCTTGAAAATAACATAAGTATAACAGAATCATTCTCTATTGTCTTGCCCCCACGGAAAAAATATTATAAAATGAAGTATCACAGAAAGGATGGTTTTCGCATGAATATCCAAATTTACGGCTCCAAGAAAAGCTTTGATACCAAAAAAGCGGAACGTTATTTTAAAGAGAGAAAAATAAAATATCAATATATTGATTTGCACCAA
>ENA-ORUX01001690-ORUX01001690.1-human-gut-metagenome-genome-assembly--contig:-NODE-1690-length-16211-cov-6.073224_pt1 | contig 16211 bp, 19 predicted proteins | sample MGYA00242087_ERZ509225 | MGnify/ENA primary metagenome ERZ509225 (study PRJEB26280, sample SAMEA2338864) | human gut metagenome | biome: human gut; feature: human-associated habitat; material: faeces... | reverse complement strand
CACTAACAATCACTGTTTTTACAGACATAGGAGCTGTGGGGACGGTGATTTTTTTGTGCGCAAATATGCGGTTTCTGACCATTGAACCAGAAATCGCTATGAATTGTAAAGACGAAGTGACTTGCCGCGAAATCTGTCGCGAACTGGTCGCAGATTGGTCGCGAGGAAATAAATAGTCCCAAAAAGTTCTGAAAAAGATAAAAAGAGTAATTGACCTGAATTATTCATGGCACAGTTATTAGTTCAGATATTGTTCCATGAATAATTCAGGTTAAAGAAATATTATATACGGTTGACTTTTTTCTGTTAAATTGATTATACTATAGCATAATTTACTTAAAGGAATTTAAAAAGGGGGCGTAGAATGATGGCAAAGCAAAAGACCTATATCGCAATCGACCTCAAATCATTCTATGCTTCTGTGGAATGTAAAGAGCGAAATCGTGATCCTTTAACAACAAATCTTGTGGTGGCTGATAAAAGCAGGACGGAGAAAACAATATGTCTTGCGGTATCTCCGTCATTAAAAAGCTATGGGATACCCGGCAGACCGCGTTTGTTTGAAGTCGTGCAAAAGGTAAAAGAAGTTAATAACAGCCGCAGGTGGAAAGCACCGAATCGATCATTTACTGGTTCATCCGATGACAGTACAGAATTAAATACGAATCCGGCGTTAGAGATTGATTATATCGTTGCACCACCTCGTATGGCATATTACCTGGAGTATAGCACAAAAATTTACAGTGTATATCTGAAATATATTGCTCCGGAAGATATTTTCCCTTACTCGATTGATGAAGTATTCATAGATGCAACAGATTATCTAAACACCTATCAGATGACTGCAAGGGAACTTGCCATGACGATGATACAGGATGTTTTGAAAACAACAGGAATTACAGCAACAGCCGGAATCGGCACGAATATGTATTTGTGTAAGATTGCGATGGATATTGTGGCAAAGCATGTTGAGCCAGATGAGAATGGTGTGCGGATTGCCGAACTGGATGAAATGTCATACCGCAGACAATTATGGAGTCACAGACCGATTACAGACTTTTGGAGAGTAGGCAAAGGTTATGCAAAGAAGCTGGAAGAACACGGACTTTTTACGATGGGAGATATTGCAAGGTGTTCTATTGGAAAATCAAATGAACTGTATAACGAAGAACTTCTTTATAAGCTGTTTGGAATCAATGCAGAATTGTTGATAGATCATGCCTGGGGATACGAGCCTTGTACTTTGGAGCATGTCAAGGCGTACAAGCCGGAAACTAACAGTGTAAGCTCCGGACAAGTACTTCACTGCCCGTATGATTTTGATAAGGCGAAGCTGGCTGTAAAAGAGATGACCGATCTTATGGTTTTGGATCTAGTTGATAAGGGACTTGTTACCGATCAGGTTGTATTGACTGTAGGTTATGATATAGAAAATCTGACAGACCCAAATAGGAGCGGGAAATATAATGGTGATGTTACGATTGACAGATATGGAAGAAAAGTTCCAAAACATGCTCACGGAACAACGAATCTGAAAAGGCAGACATCGTCAACAATGCTGATTACAGATGCTGTGATGGAGCTGTATGACAGAATTGTGGATAAAAATCTGCTTATCAGAAGAATTAATATTACAGCGAACAGACTTGTAGACGAGAGCATATCAAAGAAAGAAGAAAAGTATGAGCAGCTTGATCTTTTTACGGATTATAAAGCAAAAGAACAGGAGCGAGCTGAAGAAGAAGTGGTTTTAGAACGTGAAAGACGTATGCAACAGACAATGCTTACAATAAAAAAGAAATTCGGGAAGAATGCCATTTTGAAAGGAATGAACCTTCAGGAGGGAGCAACAGCCAAAGACCGTAACGAACAGATAGGTGGACATAAGGCATAGAAAAATAAATACGGACACCTATGCCATTGTAAACGGAGGAAGATTATGAAGAATCAAGACAATCACAGCTATGATGATATTATAAATCTGCCGAATCCAACTTCAACGAAACATCCTCGTATGCCCCTTTCTGACAGGGCAGCACAGTTTTCACCTTTTGCGGCACTTACCGGACACGAAGCAGCCATTAAGGAAACTGCAAGGCGAACAGATGAAAAATTGATGTTGAGTGATGAAGTTATAGCAGAAATAAATGTAAAGCTGAACCTGATTGCAGAAACCATTGGTACACAACAAAGGATTAGAATCACATATTTTGTACCGGATAATAAAAAAGCCGGGGGAGCATATATTTCCTGCTCTGGTTGTGTAAAAAAGATTGATGAATATGAACATACAGTTGTTATGGAAGATAAGACAGTTATCCCAATTGAACAAATAAGTAATATAGAGGGAGAAATGTTTGGAGATATGTTTTAGTAACGCGAGGAGAAGATGAATGAAAACCTTGAACGATTACATGGCAATGTCCTACCGTATGGAAATTGTAGAAGACAAAGAAGAGGGAGGATTTGTAGTTTTTTATCCAGATTTGCCAGGCTGTATTACTTGTGGCGAAACAATAGAAAGTGCAGTAGAAAATGCACAGGATGCAAAAAAGGCGTGGCTTGAAGCTGCGTTGGAAGAGGGGATAGAAATTCATGAGCCAGTTAGCTTGGGAGGGGTGTGATGTACATATTTCAAGATATTAAAATTTGCGAACAACTTCCTAAACGCTTACCGAAAGGAAGGACTTTGACATCACATTAAAAAGCACCTTGTAGGTGCTTTTTCGTACGTGGGAAGATTATTTTATTGTTGACAAAGCCGAACGGCTTATTTTATATTTAAATCACAGGAATAAAGCCGAACGGCTTAAAAAATCAAATTGAAAACAAAATAAAGCCGAACGGCTAATTTTATGGAGACAATATGAAAATTATAGATTCGATAACATTAGGAGCAACTATAAGGGCAAGAAGAAAAGAATTAGGTTATACGCAGAGTGATTTGGCAGAATTTACTGGATTCAGTATCAGTTTTATTTCTGACTTAGAAAGAGGGAAGAAGACGGCAGAGATTGGAAAAGCTTTACAGTTAATTCAACTGTTAGGAATGGATATAAAAATAGAAAAGAGGGGATCAGATGAGTAGAATATTATCTTTCAATTTTGGCTGGACTTGGCAATGAGTGTCTTGGTGCAATTCAGATTCTTGATGAAAATAGTGAGAAAATAGTACCGGATTATCGAAAACTAACTGAACGTGAGGTTGAGATACTGGCAAAAGAAGGAGCGTCGGAAAGTGCAGAGATTGTGACAAAATCGCATTTGTCTTTAACTGGAGCATCGGGAAAAGTGGGTTTGTATTATGATAAGGCTGATTCTCAATGGTATCTTCCTTTAGGATCTATGCCGAGTACACATATTGTGAAACAAAGTCATGTACGTTTGGAAAAAATTGTTGTAAATGAGCAACTGTGTCTTTTGACGGCAAGTAATTTAGGGATAAAAGTACCAAATAGTTTTATTATAAATAGCCAGAAGATGCAGGGAGAAAATATTTTATTTGCAACAGAACGGTATGATAGAAAATTTAAAAAAGAAAATTATATGTTAAAAGATCTTCAGATCCCATTTAGGTTGCATCAGGAAGATTTTGCGCAGGCGATGGGAATTTCATCTTCAATGAAATATGAAAAAAAAGGTGATCATTATCTAAAGAAAATGTTTGAAGTGATTAAAAAATACTCTTCAAATCCATTAGAAGATCAGAAAAAATTGTGGGATATTTGTATCTTTAATTATCTAATTGGAAATACAGATAATCATATAAAAAATGTATCGTTGCTTTATGCAGAGAATTTGAATGACATTCGTCTTGCGCCGGCATATGACATGGTCAGCACAATGATTTATGAGAGTAGCACAGAAAATATGTCTTTAGGAATTGGTGGGATTTATGATATACGAAAAATTACAAAAGAATCTTTTGAGGATGAAGCGGTAGCTATCGGGTTGGGTAAAAAGTTTGCAATGCAGAGAATTGACGAAATGAGAGAAGGCGTCCAAGATGCGTTAAATGAGGCAACAGAAAGTTTGGCAGCAGAAGGATTTGATTCTGCAGAAGAAGTAAAAGAAAGAATTATGCAAAGAGGAGGAATTCATTATTTGTAATATTTGCGGGGAATAGTATTCCCAAAAGGATAGATGATAGACGGCTAAAAGAGGCGAGCAAAAGCAAATAAAGTGAATGGGTTACTAAAATATGAAAAATGAAACTTAATGAAATAAAATCGAGGAGAATAATATATGCAAAGTGATATGTTAGCAAAATGTATAGCAATTTCGCAATCTCATTTTTTGAATGTTCCTTATAAAGATTTAACAATTGATCAAATATATGGAGTAGATGGCATTGGAAATAAAGCATCAAGAATTTGTCATTATTGTTCTGTAGATGTACTCAAAAATATTTTAGAAAACGAAAGTTTGCGATTTAGTGACGTGCGTTTTTTAAATGATTCTACAGAATTTATTGAAATTATTCCCTTAGTGAAATATGTTGCACAGCATGAAGAATACGCATCAGAGTTTATAGATATGATTCTTAATGACAGTCTTATAAAAGAATTAGAATCTTATAGACAACCATATATAGGAAAAGAAAAAAATACGCAAAATTATGCGGAAAAAGTCTATAGAACATATACGTGTTCTTTTTCAACGAACAAAGACTCACTTACTATGTGGAATTATTATGCAACATCTGGAAGTGGTGTTAATCTTATTTTTGATTTTGCATGGAATTTGTTTGAGGGCAGCGATATCTCGGAAGTAAATAATAGTAGTCATTTGGAAAATGATATTACTATTTGCCGAGGACTGGTTTTATATCAAAGAATGGATAAACAAAAGTGTATTAAAGCTCTTCTAGATAATTTATATGAAGTATATTTACAAGAAGATACCATTGAAAAATGCCAGAGTCATATTCAATGGGCATTCAAAGAGGCGATTAATAATATGAGATGTTTTTTCAAAAATGATTCTTTTTCATGTGAAAATGAGTATAGGGTTATATTGAAAATACCAGAAGAATTATTATTGGAAGAAACTACTGGACAAGATGGAATTCTAAAAAAAGGCCAATTTAAACGTGGAAATATTTTAATACCTTATGTGGATTATAAATTTAAAAGGGATAGCTTAAAGGGAATTACGTTGAATCCTTATGTCAAAGAAAAAGAAAGTGTATTTGAATTGGGAATCAGAGAATTATTATGGCAGAATAAAATTCATAATGTACAGATTTATCGTTCAGCAATTCCAATGAGAAAATATTTCTAGCAATATAGGGCTAAGTATGTAGTATGTTTGTAATAATTTAATAATTTCATATCAGGTGTTACACCCTGTGTTACACTCGCCAAGACGCTGTGCAAAACCTCCATTTCTAGGCGTTTCTGAGTGTAAATACCGGGTTCGAACCCCTGATCGCGCACTAACAATCACTGTTTTTACAGACATAGGAGCTGTGGGGACGGTGATTTTTTTATATATTAGGAAAGTCCTTTTCTAATATATAAAAAACGCTCCGCTTAGGATGCGCACTGCGGCGTACAAGGTAGATGTCGCAATTGACCGCCGCAGGCGCAAGAGTGTGCCGAGGCACATTCTTTGTTCTATATTATCTAATCTTAAAAATAAAATATCTCCTCAAGGTTTATGGTAAAATAGAGTTGCGAAAAACTATCAACCAATCCACCTAAAGGAGATATATCTATCTTAGCTCAATTCAGCACTTTTTCTTTTTTTCATAATGAAATAGATAGGAGCAACAACAACCATTGCTCCAAGTCCTGCAATAAGTTTATACACCTCTGTATGAAATATCAGCCAAATACTTGCGAGAATCGCAATCACTGGAAATGTATATCCTAATGGAACCCTATATCCATCTTTCTTTCCATCACTTTTCTTTCGCAGTGCAATAACAGCAAGACAAGTAGGAATGTACTGGCTAAATCTACTAATCACGCTAATTGCAGCAAGCTCTGTAAAACTTCCAGTTAATGTAAGTAATACAGCTAACATTCCCGTGATAAATACTGCCACATAAGGAACTTTTCTTCTATTACATTTACTCAATGTCTTCGGAAGAAGACCTCCATCTGCAAGTGCCTGGGCACAACGTGGTGTGTTAAAAGAACCACAGATATTCAATCCTGCAATAGAAACCAGTGTTCCAAGTGTAACAAGTAACGCTCCCTTGTTTCCAAGAAAAGTCCCCATTGCATCTGCAACTGGTGTTGATGTTCCTGAAAGATTTGTTCCCAGGGTTCCAATACAATTAAATTGTATCAGAAAATAAATAACAGAAACAATTGACATGGAAATAATCAGTGCTTTTGGCACATTTTTCTTTGGATTTTCCATATCTCCTGCAGCCACACCTACATTTTCAAATCCAGTAAATGCATAGAATACTGTAATCACTGCAGCAGAAATAGAATTCATATTCATTCCATCTTTCAAAAACGGAGTAAAATTACTTCCTTTCAGGAAAAACAGACCTCCTATCACAAATATAACCATCGGTATCATTTTAGCAATTGTTGAAATATTGTTTAAATAAGCCATAATATTCACACCGAATAAATTGATTATACTTAATACGGTAATAATTCCAATTGCAATTGCCTTATTTACGAACGGATCCGCTGCCGCCGGAAAAATCGCTGAAAGTGCTGTTGTGAATCCAACTGCCATTGTTGCCCATGCGATAATGCTAACAATCCATTTCATGACTCCGACTTCGTATCCAAAAAAATCACCAAAAGCTTCTCTTGCATACAGATACGGGCCTCCTGACTGTTCAAACATGCTGCCACATTCTGCAAAACACAGTGCTACTGACATTACCAAAATCAGGACAAAAAGATATGCCAGCAAGCTTGATGGTCCCATTAACTGATATGCTGAACCAGGCAGGAGGAATATTCCACTTCCTACCACACAATTAATTCCATATAACACAATTGTTTTTAAATTCCATTTCTTTTCATTCATAATTTTCCCCCTCTTAGCGACTTCATTACATATCCGGTCAGTACTGCAACTCCCGTCACCAGACTTTTCTCATCAAATATATTCTTACCATTATGTAAGCCCAATTTGCTGTTTACACTTTCATTTGCTGTACCAAGGAAAAACTGAGCTCCCTTGCTATAATTTAAAAAGACTGAAAAATCGTCAGATCCCATACTTGGCTGCTCAAATTCCAATACATGTCCCTTTCCAAGCATTTCATCTGCTACTTGAATTAAATCATTTACAACCTGTGAATCATTTGTAATTGGTGGAAGAGAAGCATCTGCAATCTCCACAGTCCCCTCCGCTCTCATAGACTCACAGACCGATTTTGTAATCCGTCTCAAAGCCTCCAGATTGTGTTCTCTCGAGTCCTGATATAAACTTCTCATACTGCCGAGCATTACAACTTCTCCCGGAATTGAATTGTAGGTTTTTCCAGCATGAATACTTGCTATTGTAACTACTGTCGGATGTACGGCCATGTTTTCTCTTGAAACAATTGTCTGAAGGCTTGTAATCAAATAAGCACTTACCACAATAGGATCAACGCAGTTATGAGGATATGCCGCGTGACCACATTTTCCTTTCACTGTAATTTTAAAATAATCGTTTCCAGCTTCCATTGGTCCTTTTTTCAGGCAAATTTTTCCGACCGGCGTCTGTGGATGCGTATGTAAACCTACTACAATATCATTTAATGGTTCTTTTTGCATCAATCCCGCCGCAATCACTGCTTTCGCACCTGTCACATTTTCTTCTGCAGGCTGAAAAACAATTCTCACGTTTCCATTTAGTTCATCTTTGTGTTGTTGGAGAATCTTAGCACTATATAATGCCGTAACGATATGAATATCGTGACCGCAGCTATGACTAACTCCTTCATTTTTGGAACTGAAATCCAATCCTGTTTGCTCTTGAATCGGCAAAGCATCAATATCGTGGCGAATGCAGATTGTCTTCCCATTCCCTTTTCCTCTAATCAGAGCACTGACTCCCGTCTTCAGATTAAGATTTTCTATTTCTACACCAAACTCCTGTAGCCGTTTCCTGATAAATTCTGTTGTATGATATTCCTGATTACTAAGTTCTGGGTTTTCATGCAAATATCTTCTGTCAGCAATCATCCTTTTTTCCTGTAACATTACTTCATCCATCAGTTTCATGCTGTATCCTCCAAACTTTTCTTTGTACTTTTCCTATTTTTCATTTTGGTATTCTCGTATTGCCTGAACCATACGATCAAGTCCCTTCTTAATTGTTTCTCTTGGCATTGCCATATTCAGACGGATAAATCCATTGGCATTTCCTACAAATAAATCATCTCCGCCTTCCAGTAATACTCCAGCTCGATTTGCAAAAAAATCTGGTAAGTTTTCGATATCTGGAAGACAAACTTTCATATCTACCCAAGCAAGATAGGTTGCCTCCGGAATCTGATATACAGCTTCTGGAAGGTTCTCCTGAAGATAATCTTTCAAAAACTGAAAATTATCATCAAGATAATCTTTCAACTCTTCCAACCATTTTCCGCACTTTTCATAGGCCGCTTTATGAGCCTCAACTGAAAGCGGATTTACAAATCCAACATTTTTATCTTTTTCCTGAAATTTATTTCTAAGCTTTTCATCTCGAATAATAATATTTGAAAACATCAAACCAGCCATATTGAATGTTTTACTTGCAGACATACAAGTAATCAATTTTTTATAGTCCTTCATGATTTTTCCCATTGGAATATGTTTATTATTTTTTCTAATCAAATCACAGTGAATTTCATCCGAAATAATCCATAGATTATATTTTTCAACAATTTTCGCTACCTTAGTTAATTCCTGTGCTGTCCACATTCTTCCAGTCGGATTATGAGGATTGCACCAGAGTATAAGCTTCATGTGTGGATCAGACGCTTTCTTTTCAAAATCGTCAAAATCGATTGTGAATTCTCCTCCATCATTTTTCAGATTTGAACACACCAATTCTACATTGTTATATTCTGCAGTATGTTTGAAATATCCATATGCCGGTGTAACAATCATCATCTTTTCATTTTTACTCAGCAGATCTTCCGTCAATTCATATAGTGCTGGGATGATTCCACTTGAAAAACATAACTCTTTTCTTGGAAACTCCCAATCATATTTTTCTCTGCACCATTTTTGTAATACATTATAATAATCCGAATCAAACACCATACTGTATCCAAAAATTCTCTTATCTATACGCTTTTTCATCGCTTCACAGATTTCCGGTGGTGTTGCAAATTCCATATCAGCGACCCACATACGGACAAATTCTTCGTCTTTATAGGGGAATTTTTTTTCTGGTCCTGCATGGAAAATATAGCTGCGAAATCCATCAGTATTCAGTGCATTGGTATGTCGTCTCTCGATGATTTCATCGAAATCATATGATCTTTTTAATTCTGTTTTCATCCTTTTTTCTCCTTTGTTTTATTGTAATTACACCATAACACCTTAGTTCTCCCTGTTCAAAATCCCGTTTTTCTACTTAGAAGAAACTTTTTACATGTTTATTCTCTTTAAAATAGACTTTTTACTGTTTTTATGTAATAATAAAAACAAATATCTCCAGTATTTATTTTTTTTATATGAATTTCTATTTTAACGAAACCGAGGATTGTAAAATATGACGAATTTACCTTTAGAAATTGGAAATAAGATTAAATTCTTTAGAAAAAAAAGAGGACTAACTCTTGTAGAATTTGCAGATATTCTATGTAAAAGTAAAGCAACCGTTTCCAAATATGAAAACGGTCAGATTACAATTGATATTGTTACACTTTATGAAATTGCCGAAGCGCTTGGTGTCCATGTAGAACAACTGCTCTACAGTGAACCCGCTCAAGTTCCAAAAAAATCATTGAGTAATGCCCCTGCTTTTTTTAGGGATGTTTCCCAGTTTTATATTTATTATTATGATGGTCGTGATAATTCTGTCAACCGATGTGTTGTAGATGTCCTGACCCCATCGAATCCAGGAACTTATAAAATTATGCTGTATATGAATATTGAAGATTATGTGCATTATCAGAACTGTGAGAACACTTACTTTGGCTACTTGAAACACTATGATGCTATGAGTAATCTTATTCTTCAAAATCAAGATACTGAAATGGAACAAATCAACATTACTGTACTTGCCTCTTTCCTTGATGCTAAGATAAAATGGGGACTTTTTTATGGGATTTCTTCCCGACCAATGATGCCGATTGCTACCAAAGTTCTTATTACCAAAGAACCGCAAAATGATACTCCTGAATTCAGAGAGAAACTCCATATTTCAAAACATGATATAAAAATGATGAAACTGTATAACATGTTTTCGATTACTTAGCAAACGGGGACTTTTCCCGTCCCCATCAATTTTTTGTTTCAGTCCTTTTATCCGTGGAATCAGCATTAATAATGCTACGATATCTATAAGTCTGATCATTGCTCTAAGAATCATTTTCCCAGACCGATTGATACTTATTAGATGAATTTATGGTATAAAAAGTTTCAAAACAATTTATGTAGTAAGCTTTAATTATGACGTACCAGAACTTGTTGGATTAACATGGAAAAGTGATGAGGCATTAATCCAAATAGAAGGGTCTATGAAAGATAAATCATATGCAAATTATTTTAAATTAGATATGAGTGATATTGACAATGGGAATATTACAATAGAAAGCAATTTTTATAATGAAACGGTAATATATAAAAATGAAACTAAAACAGATGTTTTAAGCGAAGTACTTTTTGATGGAACAAAAGAGAATAAAGCAACACTTCATGCAATAAGTGAGGATGAATTAAAAGAGAATGGAATAGATAAGAGGGATGAATGATGAGAGTGTGTAGTGATTTACTGCATGCTTTTTTCTCTTTACAAAGGATTGTAATAAAAAAAGAAGGAACCCCTTCCTGGCAAGAACCGGTTCCCTCTTTCTAAAATACATCCCAAAGGAAGTATCCAAATGTTAAGATACGTATTTTTAATCTATTTTGTAAGCTGAAAAATATAAAACTTTCTGATCAGGAATGGTTGATCGGGCAGGCAATCACAACCGAACGAACTCTGTTGTGACCATTCTATGATTCCCCGAAAAGACATCATGTTATTACGGAGAATGACTATTGTTTAATTCAGATCGGCTGTCATTTCTGCAACCATAGCCAGATTGTCGTTCGTACTCTGATCCATATCTATAACCTGAACATGAATCTGGTTTGTATCTGTCTGCTCAAACTGAAGCTGGATCTCATACATCCCATTTTCTGGATCTGTTGTTGTTCCACCGAATTTTTCCAGTTTGTTTCCATCAGCATCTGTAAGAATCATCTGTACATTTTCATATTCTTCCGGTACTTCAAGATACAAATAAGTGGATGCCGGTGCTTTCACAATCTTACTTACTGTAAATCCATTGTTTTCTGTATTTACCTCATAAGTATTTAACAGGTTTGTGTCTGTGTCTACCGTAAACTCAAGATTCCACTGACCTGTGATCAGATTTTCACCTTCTACATAAGTTGCCGGTTCAGGTTGATTCTCTACCTTTGCATACAACTCAGTGAATTTAATATCTACAGTGGACAGATCTTTAAATGTTTTGTCAGCCAACCATCCGGCACTGATATGCCCCAATCCGACAAAGCTTCCATCTTCTGTTTTCTCCAAGGATAATTCAGCTCCGGTCTCTTCCCCATTTACATAAACCCGCTGGCTTTTCTCAGGCAATAAATAGTCCTTCTGATTTACCTGATCGTTATCTGTTGTTGCTGTCATAGTAAAATACATTTCATATCCATCACAATACGCATCTGATATTGTTACTGTCACGCCATTGCTTTCTGCTTCTGATCCCGGATTCTGCACACTTTCTGAATTGTCTGCAATTTTTCCATATGCTGTCTTATCCTTTTCACCGTATGGATTATTTTCCTTGTTTTTCTGCAGTTTTGCAAAGACATCTCCAATCACTGGAATATTTTTCGCCAGTACTGGATTTGCATAAAATACGCTTCCTGATACTGCGATTACTGCTACCGCTGCAGCTGCCGCTGTCCATGCTTTTCTCTTCTTCTGATTACCATTGTTTAGTTTCTTCATCGTAACACTCCCCTGTCCGATTTCTTTATATGCATCCTGAATTTTCTGTTCTACAACATCTGGGATTTCCAGGTTTTTTTTTAATTCTTTTTTCATCTTTTCCTTAAATGACATCATCAAAACCTCCTTTTTGCTTGCATTTTCTATCAGCTGCATTCTAAAAGCATCCTCTATTCAAATTGGAATTCCGGGTGTTCTTTCAAGTATAGCTTTTTATATACTCCTCGGCCCCTGGAAAGTCTTGTCTTCACTGTGTTTTCATTCATCTGTAGTATTTGACTAATTTCCCGTATGCTCATCTCTTCTACATAATATAAAATCAATACAACCCGATATTGCTGTTCCATCTGGTCTAACAGCTCCAGAAAGTCTTCATTGATTGTTGCTGCTCCCGGAGGTGCTACAATCTTTTCTTCTGCTTTCTTTCCTTTTGTATCTTCTGCCCCATAATAGTCCTCAATTCCGACTACTTTCTTCTGTTCCCTAAGCATCTGATTACAATTATTGATTAATATTCTGAGCAGCCATGTCTTAAAATACTGTGCTTTTTTTAATTCTTTCAGCTTTTCATAGCAAGTAAGGATGCTTTCCTGAATTGCATCTGCTGCATCAAAATCGTTTTTTAAAATACCGACCGCTACTTTATACATGGCCTGCTTATTTTCTTCTATCAATTCCACGAACGCCTGATCATCTCCCCTTTGCGCCCGCTTTACAAGAGATTTCATTTATACGCCACCTTCTTTCAATTGTTTTCAAGCTTCATCTCAACCGATTGATACTTATTAGATGAATTTATGGCATAAAAAGTTTCAAAAATGGTACAATCTATAGATAAAGAAAGAGTGATGGGAACAATAAAGCACGAAAAATCTGTTGTAGATTTTTTTACAGGTGCTGGAATCGGAATTATTGTATCTTGCTTATTTTCACCGAATTCATCGGTAAGAACTACGGTTATTATTGTTGGGATTATAATGGTATGTATTGGATGGTATAAAAAATCAAAGAGTGACAAAAAGGTATTTCAATATATTAAAGAACATGATTAAATGAATTTTAAGCAGGAACTGCCAGTCGTTGAAGGAATCCTCGTCAATGACGAGGATTCCTTCATGGAAAGAGAAAGCTTGTTGCTTATAATTTTGCAGGATTTACGTGAACCATAATATGCTTTACTTTAGGAAAAGTCTTTTCGATATCATTATGCACTTTTTCGGCCACATCATGTGCATCCTGAAGTGTGATGGAGCCATCTAGAGCAATTTCAACATCAACATAGATTTTATTTCCAAAAATTCGAGTTCGAAGTACGTCAATCTTATGAACATTTGGATTGCGCATTACGCAGTTGCGAAGTTGAGTCTCCATTTCTTCGTCACAAGAGTGGTCAACCATTTTGTCGATTGCATCTTTGAAAATATCGGAAGCAGCCTTTACGATAAATACAAAAATCACTAAGCTGGCAATGGAGTCCATGATTGGAAATCCAAGTCTTGAACCGGCAATTCCGACCAATGCGCCGATGGAAGAAAATGCATCGGAACGATGGTGCCAGGCATCTGCCATTAGTGCACTGGAATCGATTCTCTTGGCATGATATCTGGTGTACCAGTACATTGCCTCTTTACTTGCAATTGAAATTATGGCGGCAATCAGTGCTAAGATACCTGGTGTTTGTATGTTGTCAGAATTTCCCTGCAATATCGTTTTGAATGCTTCGATTCCGATTCCAAGGCCTGTGATAAGAAGAACGATTGCAAGGACAATTGCAGCTACACACTCTAGGCGTTCATGTCCATAGGGATGTTCTTTGTCCGGTTTTTTTGATGCGAGTCTGATTCCGATAATAACTACAAATGTACTGAATACATCTGATGCGGAATGAATAGCATCGCTGATCATCGCATTGGAATGCGCAACAATTCCGGCAAAAAGTTTGAGCAGAGATAGTGCGATGTTTCCGATAATTGTAATAGTAGAGACTTTGTTGGCTACTTTTTGGAAATCTTCTTCATTTGCGACAGGATTTCCGGTTTTCATTGTGCTGTTTTCCATATGTGTTACCTCCAATTTAATAAAACAATTAAAAGATAGCTCTATGGCACTAAATATATGTGGGAAAATAAAAGAATTGTTTTAAAATAAAAACACCCACGAATCAGTATTAGCAACTACTGTCCCGCGGATGAAAGATTCCACTGTCGCATCTGCGACCCGACTCCATGATATGATATCACGGTCTGCTCAGTTTGTACTGTAGATTTATATGCAGTGCAAAGAGTTATAGTAGATATAGCATAAAAAAGTTGAGTTTGTCAAGAAAAACCAATCGGTTTTTGATTACAAATCTTAGGAAGAGATAAGGCTGCGCAACGAAATAAGTTGCTTGCGGTCTTCTTTTGTGAGTGATAAGATAAAAAGTACTTGTAAGATGAAGAGAGTGAGGTAGAAAATTATGTATTATGTACCAGATGGCACAAAAGAGTGCGGATATTATGAATGTAAAAAATGTGGAAGTCGATTTTTATCACTGCAGACAATGAATACAATTCCTTGTCCGGATTGTGGGATGGATATTGACTATGAAATTGGACCGGATGAAACTTTGGAAGCAGCGGAGGATACAGCTGTGTTGGTGGAGAAGATTACAGGAGAAGAGGAAGTTGAGAAGATGGATTCACTTCTGAGTCTGGCAATTACCGGTGGAGATTATAATTGGATTTAAATGATATACGAAGATAAAAAAGAGATTTTTCCTGTTATAGTGGAAAAATCTCTTTCCATTCCCCGGGAGAAAGTGTCTCATCGAGAATGATATCTTCTATAGAAATGCGTTTCAATTCGATCACGCAGCAGTGAACGGCTTTCATCATGCGGCGAATCTGACGTTTGCGTCCTTCGCTGATCGTAATCTCTCCGTAAGTGACTGGATGAGTAGGAAGATTATTACACACAGCACTCTGTACTTCCGGATGCAAAGTATCTATTATATTAGAAAGAATATCCTGACGAAATACTTTTAGTTTCGCAGGAGAAGTAAGAACAGGGGATCCTTTTAAGAGGATTCCTTTTTCTAATTGTTGGCACCGATCTTCGGTTAAATCACCGAGAACTGTAAAATGATAGGTTTTCTCTTTATGATAAGAAGGGTGCGTAAGTTTCTGGTTGAAAACTCCGTCATCTGTAATGAGGAGGAGTCCTGTGGTCTCTCGGTCTAATCGTCCAACCGGATTTAAATTATCATTGTTTAACTCCGAAAAATAGTCCATAACGGTTGGGTAAAGGCTATCACGGCGGGCAGTGACGCAGCCAAAAGGTTTGTTGAACATATAATAATGAAACATGTTGTGTCTCCTGTGTCTTTATAAATGGAATAAATAGATGAGATTGATTATACAGAAAAATAATGGATTTCACAAGGTGTGTCGCTTATACTTGCCATTGGTTGTGGGAACGCAGTTTACGCATCAGCAACAACCGAAAGAACTGACGTCCTTTCGGTTAAGCGCATTCGCCCTATGTTCCCCAACCCTATCAGCTTACTGCAAGCAAGCTTGCAATAGCTGTTAGTGTTTGGAAACGCAGTTTACGCATCAGCAACAACCGAAAGAACTGACGTCCTTTCGGTTAAGGGCATTCGCCCTATGTTTCCCAACCCTACCAGCTTACTGCAAGCAAGCTTGCAACACCTGCTAGTGTTTGGAAACGCAGATGCTAATTTTCAGAATATTCTGAATTACATGAAATATATAAAAAACATTGACAATTAAAAACAGCTGTGATAAGATAACATTCGTCGCTGAGGAACAGCAATAAAAACAACAGAGGAACGGAAGATGAAAGAAGACGCGGAGGCGGGACATTCTTGATCGGAAGGAAACTGGAAGATTTAAAAATCAATGAAATGATTGAAAAATAAATCAAAAAAGTTGTTGACAAAGAGTTCTGGAAGTGATATCCTAAATAGGCTGTCGCGTGAGACGGCAAAGGAAAGCTCGAAAAGAGTGACAAAGAAAAATAAAAAAGTTCTTGACAAAGACAAAAGCTTTTGATAAAATATAAAA
>ENA-ORUX01001681-ORUX01001681.1-human-gut-metagenome-genome-assembly--contig:-NODE-1681-length-16280-cov-3.780401_pt1 | contig 16280 bp, 8 predicted proteins | sample MGYA00242087_ERZ509225 | MGnify/ENA primary metagenome ERZ509225 (study PRJEB26280, sample SAMEA2338864) | human gut metagenome | biome: human gut; feature: human-associated habitat; material: faeces... | reverse complement strand
CTTTTTATTTGCAGGCTAAAGTAAACTTAAATGAAAAACTAAATTCCAATTCTACTTAAAAGTCTACAACTGGAATTTAGTTTTTCATTTAAGTATCACTAAAGTAACGAGAATGCGACGCGCAGTTATTCAAAAGCGTTTTTTACTAAAAATGTATCCTCTGTTTTTAGGCATTATTACTATGTATTTTCATATCCTGCGGCATCAGCGGATGGTTACGCAGGGCAAATATCGTATCTTCGTGGATTTCCTGATTATTTTAATACGAAATTCTTTAATTCATCCCTCTTTTTGACATGAAGCTTGTTAAAGATATCTGTAAGATAATGCTTCACTGTGTTTAGGGATACCCCCATGTGTTCTGCGATCTCCCGGTTGCTCCAGTCCCGGCAGGCCAGCATGGCAATGGAAAATTCCATGGTAGTCAGAGCGTCTGTCACAGGGTTGTCTGATGCAGGATTGTGAACCGCCATCCATCCACGGCTGAAGGTAATAACTGCATCCGATATTTTTCTGTACATCTCCGGATTTTCTTTGCGGATGCAGGACTCCAGAAGTCCCTGGAGAAGTCCGTGGAGTTCGATAAACGGCTCGATAAGCTCATCCTTCTCTGCCAGTTTCCAGGCAGTGAGTATGGCTTTTTCTGCTTCTGCCTGATTCTTCAGACTGATTTCACACATAGCAGTCACACAGTAAAGATATATCATCCCAACAGGATAAATTTCTTTACAGGAAAACAGTGCCGCATCACAGATTCCCAGCGCTCTGCTGTATTCACCTTTCAGATAAAGGTCATGGGAAATTACATTGGCAGCAAAAATTCTCAGTCCCTGAGGCAGACTGCTCATATATTTCTTCATATCCGGCAGTTCCTCTGTAGAGAGGTGTAAAAGAACGGTTCCCATATATCCTGCAAATACACAATATGCTGTATTTCTCTCAGAAGTGGGAGCTGCCATCTCTTTTCTCAGACATTCCCGGATGATCTCAAGGCCACGTTCGGATGCCTTCGCATTTCCCAGCGTAAGATTAGAGTACACATAGAGCATACATGCAGACAGCTTCAGTTCCAGCCGGGAACTCATAATATAAATCTCCACCAGATCACTGCATTTCTGCGCCTGCCCTGTGAAATAATAAAATTCTGCAATAGCGATCTCCCGGAAATCTCTGTCTGCAAAACTCTCTGCTGCTTTTCTTGCATTTCCTGGCTCAAATGCTGTATTTATCAGTGGTAATACTGTATTTTCCGTCATATGTCCGCTCTGCCACGTCCTTTCTCTCTGTATTTTTTTATATTACCACCTTTTTCCTGTTTTTTCTATAACACTTATAAATTCTCGCCGCAGTGCGATCCTGCCCGAAGGGTTTTGTTATGTTATAGGAACATTACGGAGTAATTTCCTATAACATAACAAATACCGGATCAGGCCTGTTTGGCTCAATCCGGTATTTGTTTATTTCACATTGAAAACTTCCATCAGGATTATTTTACAGTGATTTTCAGAGCTTTGTATATGCCATTCTGTGCATATACCCATATTGTGCAGGTTCCTTTGCCTGTTGCCCTGATAAGGCCATCCGGGGTAACGGTGGCTACTTTTGTATTGCTGCTTTCGTAGCAGAGTTTTCTGTGGCGTTCGATCTTCTTATCTTTCTTTACTTCTTTTGCTTTTATCTGTGCGGTTTTTCCCATTTTCAGGGTGATCTTTGAAACATTCCTCTTATTTCCAATCTGGGTTACGGAAACAGCTTTTGCATTTCCGTATTTACCGCCTCCGGTGACTGCATGTACAGATATGGATGTGTCTGTCACTACCTTTTTGCCATTTACCAGTCTGTAGGCTTTTACCACATATTTATAGTAAGTACCTTTTTTCAGGTCCTTCTGGGTCCATGTGCTGATATCTCCACCGGTGATAGTGGCAAGCTTCCTGTACTTGTAAGACTTTGTACCTGTATTACAGCGGTTGCCGTATATGAAATATCCATCTGCATCCTTAATGATGTTCCACTGCAATGTCACAGAAGTTTTTGTCTGTTTTACAGAACGGGCTCTTAACCTTCTGAAGCCTGTGGTCTTATTGATCGTGGGTTCATCCGGGACTTTCACTGTGATCATAATGGAAGCTGTAATTTTTCCATCCTCTGTTGTAACTGTGATCTCTGCAGTTCCATTTCCCACTGCTGTTACCTTGCCGTTTTCATCTGTAGTGGCAACTTTTTCGTTATCGGATTTCCAGATCAGTTTCTGTAAATCTGCATTTTCAGGCTCGATCTTTACTTTCAGTTCTGTGGATTCACCAATCTTTGTCAGGGTTTCTTTCTCTGCTTCTATGGTGAGCTTCTGGATTTCCACAGGGATTTTCACTGTTACGGAAACTGTCGCTGTATAACTGCCGCTTACAGATGTTGCGGTAATGGTGGCAGTTCCGTTTCCAACTGCTGTTACCTTGCCGTTTTCATCTACAGTTGCTACTTTCTCATCGCTGGATTGCCAGGTTACACGCTTATTGTCTGCATAAGACGGTGTCACCTCTGCGGTAAGTTGGGCGGTTTCATCTTTCTTTGTTAAGGTAAGAGTATCCGGAGATACCTTAATGCCTGTTACCGGGTAGCTTGGGGAATAGTAGGTGTCGTTGTAATGGGCTACATAAATGGAGAATTTATCTGACTTAAAGGTAAGCTCGTTAGTACTGCTGTTAAAGACAGAATCTAATATATCAACAGTTGCCTGATTCGTTGCACTGTCCTTATGCAGTCTGAGAATTTTATAATCCCGGATGGTATAAGGCTGATTATTAATCATTTTATCCGGGATTTTAATCCTGATATTCATATTGATACCCGGATTTGTAATAAGTACCCTGTTCTCACCCGCAAGCTGTCTGTATAAATCTATGTCGAATAAAATCTGGTCTGCATTTTTTCCCACTGTCTTTTCTATTTCCATGTTGATTAAATTCTGCCATGCAGGATCAAGATTATTAACATGATTGATTTCAAGCCATACTTTAGCTCCTGATCCATTATCAATTCTGGTTTTATCACTTCCCGGGAAAAGTCCAAAAAGGATTGTTTCTTCATTGTCCAGAGCTGCTGCTGTGATTTCTGAGCCAAATATCTGGATATATTTATCTATTTTATCTGCATAGGGATCCGCCGGTTTTCCATCCTGTTTCGGGATGGAATCATATCTTTTCTGACCACAGCCTGGTGCTGTACAGGTTCGCTCCTGCATTCCTTCTGACCATGAAGTTGCAGGGCTTAATATCTTTCCGTCTTTTGGCCAGTTATGGTCCTCAATTGTAAAGGTGCCTTTCTCTCGTGTGACAGTATAATTCGGATTTGCACCTGCTGTTTCTGTGGCTGTAATTTCATATTTTCTGGCATCCTCACCTGATACTCTCTGCAATGTGATCCCAGATAGTGTTTCACCTTCAACGATGCCGTCTGTGGTATAAGTAAGCTGAGGTTCCTCCCCGCCGATATGCTTGTGTAAATCATCCGGTTTCACTGTTACTGCTTTTGGATTGATAACCCATGGATGGATGCTCTCTTCTTGGCTGAGGCTGTAATTGGCATTTCCGAGAGCTGTAACCTTTGCCGTGTACTTCCGGGCATTCTTTCCGGTGTTTGTGTAAGTTTCGTTAGTTTCATATGTCAGTGTAAAGGTATCACCGGGCAGGGCATTTCTCACCCTTGCAGTGACTGTCTGGTCCTTTCCATTGTAAGTCAGGTCTGAACTGCTCCAGTCAAGCTGCGCCGGGAGTGGTTTTATTTCAAATGTACCGGTTGCTGTTCCGGCATTATAATTGGCAGATTCCGGTATCTGGGCTTTTACATAATAGGTGCCTGCATTCTTTGGTACCCCGCCTTCTGTTTCTGCTCCGTTTTTAGTTGAAGTCTGTGTGCTACATGCCCCATCTGTATAGTAAGTGTACTGGACTGTCTGATTTTCCGGGTTCAGGCTCGAATCTATTGACGGTGTATTTTCTACTCCATTATATCCACCATATGTCCAACCACTGATGCTGACTTTGGAATCGGAATTCGTAGTACTTGCTTTTTTAACCTTAAAAATACAGGTATCAGAATCTCCCTCATAATTCGCTGTTTCTTCCACCACTGCCTTTAAGGTATATTCTCCGGCAGAAAGTTTTTTCAGGCCTTCTTCCGTTATACCAGCATAAGTACTGTCATCCTCATCCTTAACTTTGTATTGATAAACTACCTTACTGTCAGATGGTGCTGCCCATATCTGTATAGCTGGCTGCTCTCCATATGTGAAATCATCCAGGAAAACCGTTAGGGTAACCGGTGCCTTTTTAATTTCAAAATCAGTAGATATCTCTCCTGAGTACTGCTCTCCAGGCAGTGTAATATTTACTTTCGCTTTATATTTTCCTGGAGAGGTGGGAAGTGTTTCACTTTCCGAAAAAGTGGTCCCGTCACGGCCTGCATATATGATTGATCCTATTGTTGCCCCTATTTCTGACGGAAGACTATTAGCACATGTTACAGAATAAGAATTGCCATATTCAGCACAGTTATTGTTATCAAATCCATTAAGCTTAAGTGAAACTGTTGCCTTTGCATTGTCAAAACCTGTTCCATAATAATCACATTGTGACGTTGTGTTTGAGCAATATGCCTTAAGAGTATCGCCACTTAAACTATAGTTCCAGGCATGCTTATGAACCCACTTTGCATATAATGTTATTTCTTTATAGTTATTGGAACCTGCAACCGCCGCATTAACAGCCTGCGAAACTCCCTCTATCTTGCTTCCATTTCCATTTGCTTGAGTATACCATCCAGCAAATTTATAGCCTGCTTTAGTTGGCTCAATATTATGGTCTGTATTCCATTGTCCATCACCATTCCATACCCAATCTCTATTTGGCCCACCTGATCCACCCTGTAAACCATAATTAACTCTTATTGGGTTTTCTACCCCCTGATAATTAGCCAATATATCACCTCCAAGGTGACCGGAAACTACACAAAATAAAGTATAAATATTCGTAATATTAATTTTCCTTTCCTTAGGAATATCATTTAGCTTATTAATCCCATAATATCGTTCATCGTTTGATTCTGGATTCTTACTATGATATTGCGCATAAGGCATGATATTGTTTTGGCTCTTATATTTAATACTATATCCTTTGCTTAACTCGCCCGAAGATGCTATAATTTCCGGATCTTCCCCCACAGTCAATGTCCCATCATGATTATTTATCACATCATAAATTGTATCCGTACCTATTTTATAACTGGGACTGGTATCAATTTTCACTGTATGTTTCGTTGTAGCAGAAGTGTCCTGTGCTGCATCCAGTATTCCGTCACTGAAGCCATTTTCCACCTCCGGTACTCCTGCAGTAGTTGCCGGCTGTTCTTTCTCCTCCTCTATCTCCGGCTCATCTGTAAATTCTTCTTTCTTTTCTGACTCCCCGGATGCCCCCCCATCCGAGAATTCCGTCATTCCACTGCCCCATGCTATGGATGGTGTCATGGAGAAGCACATTGTAAGTGCAAGTATTCCTGATAATAACCTTTTCTTCATTGAAATCCCTCCTTCTGATCCTGATCTGGCGAATATGTACATCCGCTGTTTCCGCATACTCCTGAACGCAATGTCATTTCACAGTCCGGTCAGGTTTCTGTTACCTATAATTATAACTGATTTTCTCTCATTTGATAATGCACTTTTCGGCACCAAAAAGTGCCCCCTGTATGATCAAAATTTCTTCCGTTCTCTGATCCTGAATCAGGTCAAGCGGATATTCGCAATCGAAACAGGGGACTTACTTGATTCGGTTAAAGTATTCCCCAAAGTATGATCATAGCTCTAGACATTTCCAAATTATCTGTCAGCTTCGCAGATTCATCGTTTGCTTCACTTTCCGGATTATGGTAAAATAAAAGCAAAAAGCGGAGGTGATAATGTGCATTCAGTTAATTATAAAGACTATCTGAATTTAGTTTTAAAGGGTGCCGGATTATGCCTGTTTGAGGTGGATGTTGAAAAGCAGCGATACGTTCGCTTTGAAAATGCAGAAGCCATATATCAGGTATCCGGAGAGAAGGTTTTGTCTGATTTGGAAGAGTTTTCATCCCTGACACCGGACGCATATATGAAAGCTGTATCAGATTATTTTGTCCATCCGGATGATCACGGGACTGTAGCCGATGCTTTTGGAAAAGTTTTGAACGGACAGCAGGCTGTCTACGATGCACGGATGAAATGTGGAACAGGCAAGTACCACTGGTGCCGTGTATGCGCTACTCCCTATATGCGGGAAGACAAATTATATTTAATTGGTGTTGTGTCTGATGTAAGCAATCTTTATGATCTTATTTTGAAGGAAAAAGAGAAAAACATGAAAGACACCTTTACCGAATGCTATAACAAAAATGGGTTTAAAGAATTATGCAAAAAATTTCTGGACAAAAACCCCAGACCATCCTACACTTTTATCATGATCGATCTGGATGATTTCAAGGCAATCAATGACAACTTTGGACATGAGACAGGGGATAAGGTTCTTTTGGAGACAGTAAAACAGCTGAGGGAATTTTTCCCAAGACCGTCACTGATCGGACGTTTTGGCGGAGATGAATTTATGGTGCTTTGCCCTTTTTCACAGAAAGAGCTATTAGAGGAAACTATAAACCATTTTATGGAATGTACCATTCCCCCTTATTCTGTGAAAAAGAGTGTGGGATATACTTTTATTCCTGATGATAAAATTGACTATGAAGAAATTATAAAAACAGCAGATAAGGCACTGTACACAGCAAAACAAAAGAAAAACTGTGCCGTATTTTCTTCCATTTTCTGATATCCAAAACCTTTGTTATCTGAAAAACCACCTGGAAAAAGTTTCATTTTGATACTTTATATGTTAAAATGAAACATATCGTATCAAGTGAGGGGTTTTACAGATGTCTAAAAAGAAATATAGTCTGAATACAATTTACATCTCTGAGCGTCTGCAGGAGAATCTGAAACCGATTTCACAATCTGCATTCACTGCTGTGACTGCTCCCATGGGATATGGAAAAACAACTGCTATCAACTGGTATCTGGACAAACAGAGCAAAAACGGAAATTCCTGTGTGATCCGGATCAGTATTTATTTTGATAATCTGTCTGTTTTCTGGCAGAGCGTTCAGAAGGCCTTTGCCTTTGCAGGGCTTGATTTTCTGGATAATTATAGCTGCCCTTCAGATGCTGCCAGTGCCGGGATGCTTGCTGATGAGCTTTGTTATTCCCTGAGCGGTCAGACCTCTTACTACATTTTTATTGATGATTTTCATCTGCTGGGTGAACCTCATGTTGCAGATTTTTTTTGTATGCTTGCCAACAGACTGCCTGAAAATATCCACCTGATCGTATCCGGCAGAAATGCTTTTCTGTCCGGAAAAGAGATTCTCCGTCTTGGCAAAAAGTTATATCAGATCCATACCAGGGATCTGTGTCTGAATCGGCAGGAGCTTTCTGTCTATACCCATCGCTGCGGTGCCAGCCTGAACGAAGATCAGCTGAACACGCTTCTCTATTCCAGTGAGGGATGGTTCTCTGCAGTCTATCTGAATCTCTGTACCTTTTTTGAAAACGGACACTTTCCCGACCATACTTCTAATATCTATGATATGTTTTCCTCTGCCATGATCGCACCCCTTTCTGATGCGCAGCAGAAATTTCTCACTGTTATGGGACTTGCAGATGAATTTACCGTTGAAATGGCACTTTTTATTACAGGGAATCCGAAAGCCGGACAGATTCTTTCCCTTATGACCAGTCAGAATGCTTTTATCACTCCTTTGCCCGATGGAGTCAGCTTCCGTTTTCACCATATGATGAAGGAATGTACACAGCGTGCCTTTGCCATGCTTTCCCATGAAAAACAGACAGATTTCCGGAATCGTTACGGACAATGGTATGAATCCCGGGGACAGTTCCTGCAGGCACTTGCTGCCTATAACAAGGCTCTTAACTATGATGCAGCACTTGCTGTTATCCAAAAGGATGCAGGAATCCTCCTGGCTTCTCTTTCGCCGGAAAAGGTTCTCGCATTTCTTGATGTCTGTCCAACAGAAATCCTGAAGAACAGGCCTCTGGCCCTTCTCGTATTAATGCGCCGTATGTTTACCTGGCATCAGATTCCCAAAATGATGGAACTGAAGCAGCTTCTGACAGATACCATAGCTGAAGATAACACTTTGTCCGAAGATGAGAGAAAGAACCTCTCCGGAGAATGTGATCTTATTATGAGTTTTCTGATGTATAACGATATCACCGGTATGAGCGTTCTGCACCGTCAGGCCAGTTCCAAAATGACCAGACCTGCCATCAGTATCCGCAAAACAGGAAGCTGGACCTTCGGTTCTCCTTCTGTTCTGATGATGTTTCACCGCAGATCCGGAACCCTGGATGCAGAACTGACAGCTATGAATGAATGTATGCCCCACTATTACAGGATTACCCAGGGACATGGACAGGGTGCGGAATTGCTCATGAATGCAGAGGCAGCATTTATGCAGGGAAATTTTTCAGATGCACAGATTCTGCTGGAGCAGACTTATTCCACCATTGCATCAAACGGACAGCACAATATTTCGCTCTGCTGTGACTTCCTTGCTGCAAGGCTTTCCCTTTGTCAGGAGAGTGTCACCTTTGTGAAGAATCCTGAAGTAAAGCGTAAGGAGCTTCTGTCTCTCCACAATATGATGTGGCTGAATATTTTTGACAGTACTTATGCTTATTACTATGCATTGACCGGAATGCCGGAAAAGATTCCTGCATTATTTAAAGACCATATGTTATCCACTGTCAGCTTTCTCTCTCCCTGCAGACCTATGATGGAAATGATCGAGAACCAGGGCTTTCTTTCACAGAAAATGTACGCAAAAGTTATAGGCAGAAGCGAAACGCTTCTGCCTGTCTGTGAGAAAATGCACTATGAACTTGTGTCTCTCCACGTTCAGATCCAGACTGCTTCTGCTTACGCAATGCTGGGCAAACATCATGATGCACGACAGCTTCTGCTGAAAGCCTTAGGACACGCCATGCCGGATGGCTTTCTGATTCCGTTTGTAGAAAATTATACCTATATCAAGGACGTGCTGGGCAGTATTAATTCCATAACACCAGAGCCTTTCACAGACCGGATCCTTTCCCTTGGTTCTGTTTATGAACAACACTGCCTCCGCCTGTCCAGCCGTAATTACAGGCCTGAGATCCTAAATATGCTGAACAGCAGAGAAGCAGAAATCGCAGCTTTGATCACCGACCGTCTGAGCAACCGCGAAATCGCAGAGAGGTTATTTCTCTCTGAAGGCACTGTGAAACAATATGTCAACCAGATTTATTCCAAGTTGATGATCAACGGTGATACACGCACCAAAAGGAAACAACTGGCAGAGCTGATTTCTTCCATAAACAAGAGCCTTACCTGACACTTTGAGAAAAAAAAGCAAGGAAATTCACATGACCAAAGTCTTGCGATTTCCTTGCTTTTTGGCAAGAATTACAAATTTAAAGTTTTTTACTTATTTGCATTTCTGATAGTATTTAAATACTGTTGGATTTCTTCTTGTTCGGGCATTACTCGCAGCGCACCTTTTCTTGTAGTAATGATAGAAGCTGCTACATTGGCAAAATTTAGCATTTCTGTTTCCTTGAGAATATCCTCGGAAATCTCAGTTTTATTCAGCATCATGTCTGCTCTCAACTGATCTCCAAAAAAATCATTACCAACCTTACCAATAAATGCTACATTATGTCCCAATTTATAGCAATCCTCTGAAATAATGCATCTTAATCCAGCCCATCAGAGTGTGAAATCCTGCGTCAGATATCTTTGCCGTGCGTTAGCACGCCTGCAGATATCTTCCTTGTCTTTCGCACTCTGCTAAACTGTCTTAAATGCATTATTTACGAGGATTGCTATAATTTGGTTAATTTACAGTATTCTCTGAAATTATTACGAGTATACTCAAAAAACAGCAGAACAGATACAAATTATCCATCCTGCTGACGTTCCTTCCATAGCAATCTGCGTAAATAATATATTAATCCAGTTCAGTAGAATTTCACGCTCTGCTGAACCACATCACCATTCATTATTTTCCCAAATTGCAATACTCATAATGTAGTTATAATCTTATACAATGTCTCCACGCTGTACGGCAGTATCCTCTCATCCAATTGAAATTTCGGATGATGCAGAGGATGATTTTCTCCTTGTATTCCCGCGAGAAATACTGTGAAAAGTCCTCTGGTTTCTCTGAAATATCTGTATGCATTATCACCTGAAAGAAACAGCTCATCTTCTCCTTCCAGGACAAACTTATCCCCGAATACTTCTTCACCCACTGCCTTTGCTGTCTCTGTAAGTTCCTCATCATTGGCAAACGCATATACCGGATCTTTTGGAAATTCCATACGAATCTGTGTGCCAGTCTGCTTTTCAATTTTCTGCAGATATCTCTCCAGCTCGTGCTCAAGTGCCATATAAGTTTCTTCATGAACTGCTCGTATATTTCCGTTTAATACCACATGGTCTGCAATAATATTCGTATATTCACCGCCATGGATCGTACCCGTACCCACAATATATTTTCCTGCATCCGGATGCTGTTTTCCAAAACTTTCATTCAGATCATGAATGGCACTTATCACTTGAGCAGCTGCATAAATTGCATCAATCCCCTTATCCGCTTCACACCAGTGACTGGATTTTCCATGAACATGAATCTGCATACTGTTGATCATGGAAGATGCCTGTCCCTGATGCACTGCCATTCCAAATGTCATATCCGCTGCGTAATGAAACATCAGAAATGCATCTGCTTTCGGATTCTCTAATGCTCCGGCCTGAAGCATTCTTTTTGCACCTTCACCAATCTCCTCTGCAGGTTCAAAAAGGAACCGGAGCCTGACCGGAAAACTTTCCTGCATTCTTTGCTCTTCTGCCACAATTTTTGCAAGGATCAGTGCTGCTGCCAGAATCATATCGTGACCGCAGGCATGCATACATCCCTGATTTACTGATGCGTATGGCAGATTTGTCTGCTCCTGTATGGGCAATGCATCCATCTCCGCCCTGAGTACAACCAGTTTCTCCCTGTTTCTCAGAGATGGAAGTTCCGCGATCAATCCTGTAGGTTCTATCGGCACAATCTCATATCCCAGTTTCTCCAGATATTTCCGGATATATGCAGACGTCTCCACTTCCTGAAGTGCCAGCTCCGGATATTGATGAAAGTAATGTCTCAATGTGATTAATTCTTCCGTATATTTTTCTATATTCATCTGTTTTCCAACCTTTGTTCTCAGAGATTACCATTTTCATCTTCCGACATACTCAAAACCGCATTCGGACGTTCCAGGCAGAACTTCTGTATCTCTTCCAGAAATCTCTGACCGTATTTCTTTAGCTTATTCTCGCCCACACCGGAAACCTCCAGCATTTCTTCTTCATTTGATGGACATTTGATGCACATATCTATCAGCGTCTTATCACTGAACACGATATATGGAGGCATGGCTTCCTCTTTTGCAATTTCCAGACGAAGTTTCCGCAGGGCTTCAAATAAATCGTAACCAGCTGCCGTAAGCGCATCTGTACTGCGTTTTCTGACAGATTTCTGGGGCTTTTTCTTTTTATCCGGTTCTTTTTCCTCGTAAGTACGCATGATCACGTGAGTATTTTCATCTCTTAGCGGAGAAATATCGCCCAGTTTCAGCACACTGTAACGTTCCTGTGTCTGATAGAGATATCCCATCTCAGTCATCTGGCTGATCAGTGCCCTGAGTTCTGCCTCACTGTGATCATTCAATGCTCCATAAGATTTATACTTATCTGCTCCAAGCTCCCTCAACCGGGCTCTCTTAGCCCCCAGCAGAGTACCAAGCACAATTGTCAGTCCATACCTTCCTCTCGTCTCAGCCACACAGTTCACTACCCACTTCGCCTCTCTGGTCATATCTGTCTCATGGTATTCTCTGTGACAATTTCCACAATTATCACAGGGACCGAAGGTCTTTTCACCGAAATACTCCAGAATATAATTTCTCAGACATCCTGTTGTTTTACAATATCCTTCCATGATCTGAAGCCTTCGTATATCCCGCTGACGAATGAGAAATTCATCCTCTTCATCCACATCGGAAAAATCTTTGTTATCCAGAAGCATTCGATCGATCATAACATCCTGTGCAGAAAACAATAGAACGCACTGGGAATTCTCTCCGTCACGCCCTGCACGTCCTGCCTCCTGATAATAATTCTCCATACTCTGCGGCATATTGTAATGGATCACATATCTCACATTGGATTTATCAATCCCCATTCCAAATGCATTTGTTGCAATAATAACAGGAGTTCTGTCATAAATGAAATCATCCTGATTCTTTTTTCTGGTTTCATTATTCAGTCCTGCATGATATCTGGTAACAGCAACTCCTTTTTGGAAAAGCAGTTCAAAAAGATTGTCCACATTTTTTCTTGTAGAGCAGTAAATAATCCCGCTCTCTGTTGGATGTCTGTCTATGTAATCCATCACAAAATCGTCTTTTCGCCGGATATTTTCCACGCTGTAATATAAATTCTTTCTATCAAACTCGGTGATCACTACTTTCGGATCTTCCAAATTTAAAGTACAGAGAATGTCGTTCTTTACTTCCTCTGTTGCAGTTGCGGTAAAAGCACTGACGATCGGACGACCGGGAAGATTTTTTACAAAGTCTACGATTTTGACATAACTTGGTCTGAAATCCTGGCCCCACTGTGAAATACAATGTGCCTCATCCACTGTCACCATGGAAATCTCCACCTGTCTGGCAAATTCCAGAAACTCATAATTTTCCAGACGTTCCGGTGCAACATAAATAATTTTGTATCTTCCTCCTGCTGCCAGGTACAACGCCTTGCTAATCTGACTTTCCGACAGTGAAGAATTGATAAATGCGGCATGTATTCCCGCTTCATTCAAAGCCTTTACCTGATCCTGCATCAGTGAGATCAGAGGAGAAATTACAATCGTAATTCCTGACAGCATCAGTGCCGGTACCTGATAACAGATGGATTTTCCGGCTCCTGTCGGCATGATTGCAAGCACATCCCGGTGTTCCAGAATGGACTCCACAACACTCTCCTGCCCTTCTCTGAATGTATCATATCCAAAATAAGTCTTTAAGGTTTGTACTGCCTGTCTGTTCACCTGAAGCCTCCCTCTGCATTTTAATCTATTTTAATCTCTTTTTCAGCTCCTGAATCAGTTCGGAATAGTCTCTGTGCTGCATCTTCGGAAATGCCTTGATGATACGCCCCTGACCGACAACGGTATGATTGGTAATAGAACTGGACAGTTCCTCAAACTGAGCCTGAAGCTCCGCTCTTTTTATACGAAGCATTTCGATAGATTTTTCTCGCTGTGCGGCAGTTGCATCACGCAGTTCTGCTGCTGCAAGAGTTGCCTGAACCTTTCCTTCTCCCACTTTCTGTGCTGTGCCAATCGTAGTCGTAGCCAGTGTATCACTCAGTTTATCACTTACAATTCTCAGATCTGAGCGAACCTTATCCAGTCTGGTAAGCTTTTTATTCAGTCCCTGGATCACTGCTACCGTCACAATAAAATCTGTCAGATACACAGCATACAAAACTGCTATCACAATCCATTCCCAGGTTGCAGGTGTATGTAACGCATGTGCCTCTACATACTTCTGGAAAACTTTTACTACCATAACGATAGCCAGTCCCCAGATCAGAGAAAACTCCAGGCAAATGTAGCCATGAAAATTAAAGGGTTTATCTGAATAATCCCACCATCTTGCGTGGAAACACACATCCAGCAGCCAGCCTGCAACCAACTCCACCGCAGTTGCCAGAACAATTCCAAACACAAAAATCATTCCATCACTCATCTGACGCCCGCTGCCCTGAATTGTATTGAGCAAAGCAAAAACAGAAAGCACCCCAAATCCATATACCGGGCAAACCGGTCCATTCAGGAAACCTCTGTTTATAACTTTTCCCAACGCTACTGCATGAAAAATAACTTCAACAACCCAGCCGCCAAAAGAATAAATAAGAAAATACAGACATATCTGAAAATACGTCATTCCACAAATCATTCGTTGCTCCTCCTTGCTTTCATCAAACCACTTTTCATATCCCATTATCACAGTTCAAACAGAAAACTTACCTGATTCAGTTAAACTTACCCTAGAGTGTGTCTGAAAAATCATTCCCGCAATCTGCACGCCCCACTTTGCGGGATATTTCACCCGAATTCAGTTGCCGTAGCCCGCTACGGCGCCCTCATCCGGGCAAAATATCCCACAAATTGTGACGCACATCTTGCAGAAAGCCTTTTTCAGACACGCTCTAGACTGTTTTGTAATGTACTGATCAGTTCCTCTATAACAATTGGTTTGGATAGAAATCCATCCATACCACATGCCAGTGCTTTCTTTCTGTCTTCGTCAAAAGCATTGGCAGTCATGGCAAGGATCGTAATTCCCGCCAGTGCCGGATCATCCAGTGAACGGATCTGCTCAGTAGCCTCATATCCGTTCATTACAGGCATCTGCACATCCATAAGCACCAGATCATAATCACCTGGTCTTGAATTCTTAACCTTCTCCACAGCCTCTGCTCCATCTTCCGCTGTATCAACCTGAAAACCATATTCACTAAGGAGTGCTACTGCAATTTCTCTGTTCAGTTCATTATCTTCCACAAGCAGTATGCGCCTGTCTCTGAAATCTGAATCTGCTGCTGGAAGAATATTATCCTCTGCCCCGGCCTGCTTCTGGCCGATAGCAGCCATCAGAGTCTCTCTGATATCTGACATAAACATAGGTTTGGCACAGAACGCAGTCACCCCTGCTGCCCTGGCTTCCACTTCAATATCTGACCAGTCGTAAGCAGTCAGGATAATGATCGGCGTATCATCACCAAGACTGCGGATCTGACGGGTAACTTCAATGCCGTTCATATCAGGCAGACGCCAGTCAATAATATAAGCGTGGAATGCATCTCCCATTTCCACAGACTGCCGTGCACGGAGAACAGCCTCCTTACCGGAAAGTGTCCATTCCGAACGCATTCCAACCTTCACAAGCATCTTAGTCACACTGTCACAGGTATTGAAATCATCGTCTACTACCAATGCTTTCAGACCTTCCAGCTCTGCGATTTTCTCTATACGGTGGTTCTCAGGCTGAATCCGCAATGGCAGACGGATAATAAATTCAGTACCTTTGCCCTGTTCTGTCTGAACCTCAATGGTTCCGCCCATCATATCCACGATGTTCTTGGTGATAGCCATACCCAGTCCTGTACCCTGAGTCCTGCTTACAGTGGAAGTCCGCTCTCTCTCAAAAGGAGAAAAGATCTTCTGTACAAATTTCTGACTCATGCCGATTCCGTTATCCTTTACCCGGATTTCGTACAGTTCACAGCCTCTCTGTGTACCCGGATACTCTCTCAGCCGGACAGAAACGGTTCCGCCTGCAGGAGTAAACTTGATCGCATTGGACAAAAGATTCAGCAGTACCTGATTCAGCCTGGTCTTGTCACAATAAACATCCTCATTGGTAACATCCATGACATCCATGTAAAGCTCTAACTGTTTCGCATGGATCTGTCCGCTGATAATGGTTTTCAGATCATGAAGAACCTCTGACAGACTGACTTCCGTCTCTTCCAGATGGATTTTCCCGCTCTCAATACGGCTCATATCCAGGATATCATTGATCAGTGAGAGCAGATGATTACTGGAAGAAAGAATCTTACCCAGATAATCCCGAACCCTTTCTTTATCATCAATGTTGCTTACAGCCAGTGTAGTAAAACCAATGATCGCATTCATTGGTGTCCGGATATCGTGAGACATATTGGAAAGGAAGGTGCTCTTTGCCTTGTTTGCAGTCTCCGCAGCGCGGACCGCCTCAGAAAGGGCCTGATTCATTTTTCTATCAGAGGTACGATCTGACAGAACCAGGATATATTTCTTTTTTCCGTTTACCTCGCTGCCCATTGCAACGTTATGAAACCAGCGGTGTTCTCCTGTTTTCTGATGAACATATTCAAGATCCCATTCCTGCTGCTCATGAACCTGGATTTCTTCCAGATACTTCTTCTCCGGATCTTCAACGTCCCCGGGATGCAGTTTCCCAAGGACACAAATATCTTTACGAATCTGTTCTACTGTAATTCCCAGCAGTTTTTCCACATTGGGACTGACGTAATCTGCCT
>ENA-ORUX01001659-ORUX01001659.1-human-gut-metagenome-genome-assembly--contig:-NODE-1659-length-16396-cov-2.481733_pt1 | contig 16396 bp, 10 predicted proteins | sample MGYA00242087_ERZ509225 | MGnify/ENA primary metagenome ERZ509225 (study PRJEB26280, sample SAMEA2338864) | human gut metagenome | biome: human gut; feature: human-associated habitat; material: faeces... | reverse complement strand
ATCGCGGACAAGTGGAACGCGTCACGGTGGAACGTGCGGGGGATGTCCGAGCATTGGTGCGGATAGAAGGCCGTTATGCGAACGATGCCACGAGGCGAAAATGGCTTCCGTTCACCGTACGCTTGTATTTTTATGCCGGGAGCGAACAAATCAAGATGGTACATTCCTTTGTGTTCGACGGCGACATGGACCGTGATTTCATCCGTAGCTTGGGTGTCCGTTTCGAGGTTCCCATGCGCGAGGCGGCCTACAACCGCCACGTGGCCTTTGCTACAGCCGATGGCGGGGTATGGGCGGAACCGGTGCAGCCTTTGAACGGGCGGCGCATCCTGACATTGGACGGGGACAAAGGTTGGCAGGGGAGGCAGATGCGTGGCGAACGCATACCGGCCTACGAGAAGTTCGATGCCAAGAACCGTCATCTTCTCGACCATTGGGCGGTGTGGAACGGTTTCCGTTTGAGCCAGACGACGGCCGACGCTTTTTCTATCCGTAAGCGTACGCATGCCGACCGTCCGTGGATAGGGACTTTCTCGGGAACCCGTGCGCCGGGTTATGTATTTGCCGGAGACGTAAGCGGCGGATTGGGCGTGGCCCTGAAAGATTTTTGGCAATCCTATCCCACGGCTTTGCAGGTGGACAATGCCGCAGCCCGGAACGCCCGTCTGACCGTATGGATGTGGAGTCCCGATGCGGAACCGATGGACTTGCGTCATTACGACAATGTGGCGCACGATTTGGAGGCCAGTTATGAGGACGTGCAGGAAGGGATGAGCACGCCCTACGGTGTGGCGCGTACTCACACGTTGACTCTCGTTCCGTCTGTGGCTTATGGGGGAAAGGAGACGGTAGCCCGGACGGCGGCCATGTTAGCCGAAGATGCCCCCTTGTTGTGCACACCGGAATACCTCTACGCCAAGCATGCCTTCGGGGTGTGGAGCCTGCCCGACCAGAGCAACCCGAAGCGGGCACGGGTGGAGGACCGTCTGGAAGACTATTTGGACTATTACGTGAAGGCTGTCGATCAACATCGCTGGTACGGTTTCTGGAACTATGGCGACTTTATGCACACCTACGATTCCGTGCGTCATACATGGCGGTATGACGTGGGCGGGTACGCATGGGACAACACTGAACTGGCCTCCAATATGTGGTTGTGGTACAGTTTCCTGCGCACTGGCCGCGCCGACCTTTGGCGGATGGCAGTGGCCATGAGCCGCCACACGACGGAATGCGACGTGTACCATCTCGGACCTTTTGCCGGATTGGGGTCGCGTCACAACGTGAGCCATTGGGGCTGTGGAGCGAAGGAGGCACGCATCAGCCAAGCGGCATGGAACCGTTTCTATTATTATTTGACCACGGATGAGCGCAGCGGTAACCTGATGACAGAAGTGCGCGATGCCGAACAGAAACTTTATGACATCGATCCGATGAGGCTGGCTCTGCCGCGTGAGAAGTATCCTTGTACGGCACCGGCACGCCTGCGTGTCGGTCCCGATTGGTTGGCTTACGTCGGAAACTGGATGACGGAATGGGAACGGACGGGCAACACGGCTTACCGCGACAAAATCATCGCTGGCATGAAGAGCATTGCGGCCTTGCCCCACGGCATCTTCACCGGGCCGGGCGTATTGGGCTTCGACCCTGCCACGGGTGTGTTGAGCTACGAGGGAGACCCTGATTTACAGCGCACTGAACATTTGATTACCATCATGGGCGGTTTCCAAGTGATGAACGAGCTGATGGAAATGATAGACTTGCCGGAATGGAACCGCACGTGGCTCACCTTTGCCCGGGAATACAAGGAGAAGGCGCGCACGATTACGCACAATCCTTTCCCTGTGACGCGCCTTACGGCTTATGCCGCTGCCAAAACAGGGAACAGGGAACTGGCTGCTGAGGCTTGGGATGAATTGTGGCACGTGTGGCACAATGACAAACCTTTCACGGTGCGTCGTGTGGAGGTGCCCGAAGTTCCAGCACCGGTGGACGAGAATCCCGTGGTGTGCACCAACGATGCGGCCACATGGAGTCTGGCCGCCATCTACATGCAGGAAGTCATTCCCGAATAGCTAAAAACAGCCTTTCTTGTCGTATTTTGCTTCGGAGTGTGCTCGTAAGTTGCGCGAACAGGGCACTTGTTGCGGACAGGTCACGGTGTTTGCTTATACCAGCCGTTTCCGGACGGATGTTTCCGGCAATATGGTTCAACAACAGGTACGTATGCCTGTACCGACACAGGATGCGGCCGAAATCGTACATGCGGCTTTGAAAGCGTTGCGGTTGCATGCGTATGACGGGCATTTCGATTACAAGAAAGCCGGCGTTATCGTTTGGAATTTGTCACCGCGTGAAGCGGTTCAGACGGATTTGTTTGATAAGTTGGATCGTGGAAGGCGTGGGGCATTGATACGGGCTGTTGACGAGATAAACCGTAAGAACGGGCATAACGCGGTGAAAGTGGCAGCATTGGGGACCGGACAGAAATATGCTTTGGAGAGGCAATACGTTTCGCGACGTTATACGACGACTCTGGACGAGGTCTTGGTGGTGAAAGTGTGAGAGCTTCAGTTTACCTTTTTGTGTTATTTTATGCTAAAATGAGCTTTTGCCCCGTTTTTTTCTCCTGATTTTCATTCTGATATTGGATACATTTGCTTCCTTTGTAAGAGGAAGAAAAACAATTTTTAGGAACCTTTTAAATTTTAAGAATCATGAGAAACGTTTACTTTACTTCATTACTGATGCTTTGCATGAGTGTCCATGTGAAAGCCGGAGATTGGATGAAACGTCTGCCGGACAACCTTTTTGTATCCCAAGTTTCTATTCCCGGAACGCATGATGCCGCTACGGGAAATGGGGTTACTTTGGCTTCCTACTCTCAATGTCAAGATATAGATGTGGCCACGCAGTGGTCTATCGGAATCCGTGCTTTCGATTTCCGTCCGAAAGTTAAAGGCGATTATCTGAATATCAACCATGGGATTGCTGTGACCAATCTTCGTTTCGACGATGCCTTGTACCTGTTGCGGGATTCGTTGAAGGAGCATCCTTCCGAATTTGCGGTGATCCATTGTTTGTATGCCTCCGGTTACGATAGTGACAAAATCAAATACGAAACCATGTTGCGCGAATTATTGTCGCGTGAGGATTTGAAGGACTATTTCGTTCCGTTCCGGCGGGACTTGACGGTGGGGGATATGCGGGGAAAGATCTTGCTGTTGAGCCGTGACCAATATGCCGGCAAACCGATAACAGGCGGTTTTTTCCAAAGTTGGTGCGGTTGGTTGGACTGGAATGCACAGTCTTCTTGCAGTATCATAGGGGAGAGCGCGGCATCGGATTATAAATCTCCTTTGTGGGTGCAGGATTATGCCAATACGAAAGATAGCGAAGGAGGTGTGGCCAAGAAGGTAAGCGCGGTAACCGAGATGCTGGATCATAGTACGAAACATGTGACAAAAGACGAGTCGGACGTGGTGTGGGTGTTTAACTTTGCATCGGCTTATCCCGGGTCGATATCCATGGCGAATGGCTATCGTGAGAATGCGACCTACACGAATGCGGCTATTATAGAGTATTTGCAGACGCATGAAGCGGGGCCTACGGGAGTTATTCTGATGGATTATTGTGTGGACAGGAGTCCTAACGAGGTGGATGGAAAGTACCTGACGCGTGGGCGCGAGTTGGTGGATACCTTGATTGCCAACAATTACAAATGGTTGGAACGTAGAAATAAGACGGTGTACGACAAGGCTTTGGAACGGATAGACAAGCTTTATGAGCAGTTACAGGAGGCTCAAGAGAGTATTGCAACCGAATGTGCGGACGTGGCCGCCGAATTTGAGGATGAATTGGCTGCGGCAAAGGAAGTTATCGATCAACAAAAATATGAGATCGACAGTTTATATGCCGGATGGCTGTTCACGGAAAGTTATACGGTCGATTATACCGGAACCTATAGGATTATAAGGCAAATCGAAAAAGATGCGGAGAAAGCTCAGGCTGAATTTGATGAGGCATCGGGCATTCATGCGGTACAGGCTGAGCATATAGGAAACGATTGTCAGATATTCTCACTCACCGGCGAACGTTTGGATGCTCTTCGTCATGGTACGGTCTGCATCGTGAAGTTCCCTGACGGTAAGGTGCGGAAGGTCGTTTGCAAATAAGGCTGCTCCCGGTATTGGGCATAGGCAAGCCGGATTGGGTTTACGGAAGTCAAGCCGGTTGGTAAATAAGGAGGATACACTTGAATGGCAGAAGCCGTATGGAGGTATCCTCCTTCTTCATTCTCTCCCTACCAAGGTTTTTCCAAAAACTCCTTTCATCTTTCAGGATGTATGGTAAATGGCTTTCATATAATGTATTACGGAATGAAGGATAAGGAGTCCATCTTTCAGCCTCCTTTCATTGCGGAAGGCGGTAAAAAGTTCTCAGCCGAACGATAAATCATTCTCAGCCGAACGATTTTCGTTCTCAGTCGAACGATTTATCGTTCGCCGCAGAACGAAATGAAGCATGGCTGAAGGATGTTTGGAACATCTTTCAGCTTGTAACTACAAGGTAATAAAAGACTTGTCATACAGCCTGAAGGATGAAAGGTGTTTTTGGGAAAACTCTGGTAGGGAGGAGAGAGGCTTTTGATGTCCATAAAAAAAGAAATCCTGAGCACTTCATCAATAAGTGTTCAGGATTCTTTTTCTGTGCGCCTGATAGGACTCGAACCTACACACCGCGAAGCACCAGATCCTAAGTCTGGCGTGTCTACCAATTTCACCACAGGCGCGGTAAGACGGCTGCAAAGATAGAAAGATTTATCGGCTTGGCCAAATTATCGTTTCAGAAATTCTCGGGCGGCTTCTATCATCGTATCTTTGTTGCGTGCCAGGTCTTCTTGTGTGAGGGATACGCAAGTGTCCGGTTTGATACCGAACTCGATTTGGTTCATTCCGGCATCGTACATCGGACAGGCGGAGAAGCGGACAGACCATCCGTTGGGGAGTTCGGAAGAAAAGGGGAGACCGGAACCGCCGCCTGTGCGGTCGCCCATAATGGTGACCAAGGGGCATTCCTTCATATCGCGTACGAAAGTATTGGTGGCACTATAACACGAACGGTTGGTCAGCACGACGGCTTTCTTTTGCCAGCGTATGCCTTTCGACGGTTCGATGTATTCGGCTTCGGGGGACGAAAAATCGTTGTGTCCCGTTCCGGTTTTATGGGCGATGTAGCCTACCAGTCGTTTTTCGTTGGTGAACCGTTCGGCCAATCGTTCGGCGTAGGTCAGCGTGCCGCCGGAATTGTTACGTACGTCCACAATCAGTCCGTTGCACAAGCGCAGATAATACATGACTTCATCCAGATTGCCTTCACCGATGCCGGAGCTGAAGCTTCCATAATATATATAACCGATGTTGTCGTCGAGAATCTTGTAATACATGCCGGCGGCGATGCGGTAGTCCGTACCCAAATAAACTTGGTGGATGCTGTCGTTGAAATTACTCGGGTAGTCCTCATGCCAGCTCCAGTAACGGCCTACGTCGGCTGCGGAATAGAGGTTGACGTGGCCGTCGCGAAGTTCGGACAGCATGTCGCACAAGACTTCGAATAGTTGGGCGGAAGTCATTCCGTCATGTACGCGCGGACGGTATTTGGCATATACCTCGTTCCATGGCAGACATCCTTCCTGCGCCTTGTAATCGTGGAAACAGTATTGGGTGTCGATAATGCGCCAAAGCGTCTCGAAATTATTGACCGGCGTGTTATCCGGCTCTTCTTCACGAATGCAACTCGGGCAGAAAAGCAGGGCGAGAATGGCGCAGAATATAAAAAAGATGTAATGTTTCATACCGATGGTGGGTTATAGGATAAACGGGCGGTGTTGCGGCTCTTTGCGTTTGACGAAGCTGAAATGCTTCACGTAGCCTATCATGAAACTATGGTTCCAGATATGGCTGCGCAGTCCGTTCACACGACTTTGGCGGATGTCGCACAAATAGCCGGCCCGGAACGTAAATCCCGCAATGGGAAAGTCCAATGTCAGGAAATGGCGCATGGACGGTGCGTTGCCCGGATAAGTAAAGCATACGTTGCGGTCGTAGTTGCCTAATGACATCTCATAGTAAGACTGTCCGTAGCGTGGGGAGAACATGGCTCCGACGAGCGGCAGGCTGGTTTGGTAGCGGGCGGTGAAAGGTACTTTGCGGATATGGAACGGGTAGACGGCCATCAAGGATGCGTCTATGTCGATGTCAGCCTTGGCCTGTACCGGATTGTTGGAATTACGGTTGTTGTAAATCGCTCCCAGTCCGGCATGGACTTCTCCTCCGGCCATCAGCCGCAACCGTCCGCCTACGACCCAGTTGTAATGCCAACCGATGGAATAATTTATCTTGCCCCCCAGTTCGTCGGAGTTTCCGGCCCGGTTGGAGGTATAACAAAAAAATCCGTCGAGGATACTTTGTGTCGTGATGCGTCCGTCTAACCAGTGGGTTTTACGTAAGGTCTCATGCAGAATGCTCAGGTGGGGCCCGGTATAAGTGGAGGGAGACAGGTAAGTCTCGTATAGGCTTGTGTGTCCCGCGCCGAAGAGTGTGGCGTGTGTCGTATAGCGGTTTTCCGGAAGGGGGGCGGCATCTTGGGCTTGGCATGGTCTGATGCCAAGAAATGTCCCTATGGCTAATAAAAGAATGAGTGCCCGCTCCCTGACGGAGCGGGACATTCGGAACGAAACGGTTGTATAGGCCGGTAAGAGGTGAGACATATTATTCGTCTTCAAAAAGTTTCATTTGCCCGGTAAGCTCATCCATGATGTCGCTTTGGCTTTTACCGGCATCCGGATCCAGATTCTCCTTTTCTGTGTCTTTTTCTTCCGTTTCTTCCATCGCGGCTTCTTCGGTTTCCGGTTCCGGGCGGCGTATGGGTTCCAGTTCGGAAATGGTTTCCGTATCGAACGTAGTGAGCCGTTTGCCTTTCGCTTTGAAACTCTTTACGCCGATGAAACTTTCCGCATCAATTTCCTGCGGGTCGCGGAAACTGTCGTGCCTGCCGAACGTGATTTGCAACCTTGGATAGGCTTCGTCCGTGAGCAAGACGAAGCGGCTGTCCTTGTTTTCTCCCATGAAACTTTGGGGCTTGGTACTCGGTTCGAACGCAAAACGCTTGACGTAGGGATAACCTTGCTGGTCGGCATCGTAGAGAACGGCACACCATATCTTGTCCGGTGAGAACTTTTCGATACGGAGTATGCCCGGTTCATAATGGTTGTTTACGTCGAAATTGGTCGTGTAGAACTCTCCGCTTTTTAGGACGACCAAAATCAGGTCTTCGCTGTGGAACTCGCCCAGATATTCTCCCCGCTCATCGTAATTCAGGCGGTTGACATCATGGTCGAACCATACTTTGCGCCCGCCCAAGGTAGAACCGCCGTGGGATTTCAGGCCGATACGCTGTATCTCGTTTTTGCTTAAAATGTTACCCATACTTTGGCGACCTTTGATAGTCACAGTGCTGAAATCCTTTTCCACAAATATCTTTTTGAGTTTCAGGGCGGGTTTCAGGGTAATTTTGATGACCTCCGCTTCTCCGTTCGGATTGGCCGTGAAGTAGACGACGCGTGAAAAGGGTTTGCCTTGCGTCAGGTCGTATTCACGGTCGCGGGTGATGGAAGTCACATTGAAACGTTTGATGTAATAGAAACCGTCCTTGCCATCCCGGTAGGCTACGTTGTAAATCGTCCGTTTGTCGTTGCGTTTGAATACTGCGGCATGGATGATTTCGGCTTTTTTCTTTTCCGCCTTGCTTCTTTCCGTTTCGCCCACGAACGTTTTGTCGCTGATACGGATGACTTTATAAGTTCCGTCGCGGTAGAAAATGATGGCATCGTCGAGGTCGGAACAGTTGGCAATGAATTCGTCCTTTTTGAGCGATGTGCCGATAAAGCCCTCTTCGCGGTTGATGTACAGTTTCTCGTTGGCTTCCACCACCTTGGTAGCTACGATCGTATCGAAATTGCGCAGTTCGGTATGACGCGGATGCTCATCGCCGTATTTGGCTTTCAGCATACGGAACCAGTTGCAGGTGACTTCCACCATGTTGTCTAAGTCGCGGTCGATGCGTGCAATCTCATCTTTCATCCGGGCGATGGCATCGTTGGCCTTGTCTTTATTGAATTTCAGGATTCGGGCCATTTTGATGTCCATCAGTTTGAGGATATCGTCTTGAGTCACTTCCCTTATCATCTGCGGATAGAAAGGCGTGAGCCGTTCGTCGATGTGTGCGCAGGCTGCATCCATATCTTTGGCCTGTTCGAAGTTGCGGTCTTTGTAAATCCGCTCTTCGATGAATATCTTTTCGAGCGAGGCGAAATGCAGGCTTTCTTGAAGCTCTCCCTTACGGATGAGCAATTCCTTGCGGAGCAGTCCGAGCGTGTTGTCCACTGAACGTTTCAGCACTTCGCTGACGGTCAGGAAGCAAGGCTTCTTGTCGTCGATGACGCAGCAGTTGGGCGAGATGCTGACTTCGCAGTCGGTAAAAGCATAGAGGGCATCCAATGCCTTGTCCGAACTTACGCCCGGCGTCAGGTGCACTAAGATTTCCACTTCGGCTGCCGTGTTGTCCTCTACTTTGCGTACTTTGATTTTGCCTTTTTCGATGGCTTTCAGGATGGAGTCGATCAGGGTCGTGGTGGTCTTTCCGTAAGGAATCTCACGAATGGCCAGCGTCTTGTTGTCTATCTTGGTGATTTTGGCACGTACTTTCACTACGCCCCCTCGTCCGCCGTCGTTATACTTGCTTACGTCGATACTTCCTCCTGTCTGGAAATCCGGGTAAAGTTGAAACGGTTCGTCATGCAGGTAGTTTACGGCGGCATCGCATATCTCGTTTAAATTGTGCGGCAGGATTTTGGAAGACAAACCTACGGCAATGCCTTCCACGCCTTGAGCCAACAGCAGCGGGAACTTGACCGGAAGCGTCACCGGTTCCTTGTTCCGGCCGTCGTATGAAAGTTTCCATTCCGTGGTTTTGGGGTTGAACACCACATCGAGGGCGAATTTGGAGAGCCGGGCCTCGATATAACGTGGGGCAGCCGCCGAGTCGCCGGTAAGGATGTTGCCCCAGTTTCCTTGGCAGTCTATGAGCAAATCCTTCTGTCCCAACTGTACCAAGGCATCCCCGATGGAAGCGTCTCCGTGCGGATGGAATTGCATGGTATGTCCCACGATGTTGGCCACCTTGTTGTAGCGCCCGTCGTCCATACGCTTCATGGAGTGCAGGATGCGGCGTTGTACCGGTTTGAAACCGTCATTGATGTGGGGCACGGCCCGTTCGAGAATCACGTAAGAGGCATAATCCAGAAACCAATTCTGATACATTCCGCTCAGGTGGTGCGTGATGCTGTCGTGAGGACTTGTTTCCGGTTGGTAATTGGAGTGTGCGTCGTTTTCCTCTTCCGGGCTTCCCGTAGTCAGGTCTGTCAACTCGTCTTTGTCTTCGCTCATATTTATGTCGATTATATATCTATTTTAACGCAAAAATAACATTTTAATGAAAAAAAAGGCGTACTTTTGCGAAAGATTTATCAATATTTTACGAATAGAGTATGGCTCAGGAAGATGTATTCAAGAAAATAGTGTCACATTGTAAGGAATACGGTTTCGTGTTTCCTTCAAGCGACATCTATGACGGATTGGGTGCCGTGTATGATTACGGTCAGAACGGTGTGGAGTTGAAAAATAACATCAAGCAATATTGGTGGCAGAGCATGGTGCTGCTGCACGAGAACATCGTAGGTATCGATGCCGCCATCTTCATGCACCCTACGACGTGGAAGGCCAGCGGACACGTGGACGCGTTCAACGACCCTTTGATTGACAACCGCGACAGCAAGAAGCGTTATCGTGCGGATGTATTGATTGAAGACCAGATTGCCAAGTACGAAGAAAAGATAAACAAAGAAATAGCCAAGGCGGCCAAGAAGTTCGGGGATAGCTTTGATGAGCAGAAGTTCCGTGAAACCAATCCTCGCGTGTTGGAACATCAGCAGAAACGCGATGCGTTGCACCAGCGTTACAGTGATGCGATGAATGCGGGCGACCTGAATGAACTGAAACAGATCATCTTGGATGAGGGTATCGTGTGCCCCATCAGCGGCACGCACAACTGGACCGACGTTCGTCAGTTCAATCTGATGTTCAAGACCGAGGTCGGTTCTACGGCCGAAGGTTCTTCCACTATTTACCTGCGTCCGGAAACCGCCCAAGGCATCTTCGTGAACTACCTGAACGTGCAGAAGACGGGGCGCATGAAGCTGCCTTTCGGTATCGCACAGATCGGCAAGGCGTTCCGCAACGAAATCGTGGCCCGTCAGTTTATTTTCCGTATGCGCGAGTTCGAGCAAATGGAGATGCAGTACTTCGTGAAGCCCGGTACAGAGCTTCAATGGTTCGAAACGTGGAAGAAGACCCGTATGGCTTGGCATCAGGCATTAGGTTTCGGAGCGGAAAACTACCGTTTCCACGACCATGAGAAACTGGCGCACTATGCCAATGCGGCCAGTGATGTGGAGTTCCGTATGCCTTTCGGTTTCAAGGAAGTGGAAGGTATCCATAGCCGTACGAACTTTGATTTGAGCCAGCATGCCAAGTATTCGGGCAAGAAGATAGAATATTTCGACCCCGAAACGAACGAAAGCTATACGCCGTATGTCATCGAGACCTCTATCGGAGTGGATCGTATGTTCCTTTCCATCATGTGCCACAGCTATGAGGAAGAGAAACTGGAAAACGGGGAAACTCGCGTGGTGCTCAAGTTGCCGGAGGCATTGGCGCCGGTAAAATTGGCCGTCATGCCGTTGGTAAAGAAAGACGGTCTGCCGGAGAAAGCGCACGAAATCATCAGCAACCTGCGTTTCCATTTCAACTGCAAATACGATGAGAAGGATTCTATCGGCAAGCGTTACCGCCGTCAGGATGCCATCGGTACGCCGTATTGCGTGACAGTGGATTACGATACGTTGAAAGACAATACCGTGACGTTGCGTCACCGCGACACGATGGAGCAGAAGCGCGTGAACATTGCCGACTTGCAAGGTATCATCGAAGACCGTGTGAGCATCACTTCGTTGCTGAAAAAGATTATGTAACCCTGCCTAAAAAGACAGACATTAATGAAAAAAGGTTTATTGTATCTGGCAGTCGTCATCTTCTCCGTGTGTACCTTGGGGGCTTGCAAGGAGGAAGACGATACGTATGATGCTTATGCGAATTGGCCTGCCCGTAATGCCGAGTATTTTGCTCAAATCGCTGCCGAAGCCCGTGATTCCATTGCCCGGGCAAAGGGACAGTATGGCGAACGTTGGGAAGAACATTGCAACTGGCGCATGTTCAAATCGACGACCAAGTCGCAGAATGCGGCCGGGGCGTTGACCGATTCGATTTGTGTATATATTGAACAGCGGGGTACGGGGACGGAAAGTCCGACATGGTCCGACACGGTTCGTGTCAATTATCGGGGCTATCTGATGCCAACCCAAAATATGGTAAACGGAGAATGGGTGGAAGAGCTTAAGGTGTTCTCCCAGTCCTTCATGGGCGAACTGGACAATCAGATTGCCGTGCCGGCCAAGATGGGAGTGTCGAGTGCCGTAGCCGGATTTGCCACGGCTTTGCAATACATGCACAAAGGTGATGTCTGGTGGGTATATATACCGTCTGAACTGGCTTACGGAAGCCAGTCTGCAGGTTCGGTGTTGCCTTATTCCACTTTGACGTTTTATGCCAATCTGGTAGAGTATTACGAACCGGGAGAGGATGTTCCGGACTGGAAATAAGAAGCGGAATAGTGTCGGAAAATAACCGATTCGCCTGTTTGAAAAAACAAATGGCATAATGGGATAAAGTCAGCTTTACTCGTTATGCCATTTATTTGTAGTCAACACAGCTTCCGGCTTCCCGTTACAAAGGAAAGCCGAATGCCGTGAATTCATATATTCCGTCCGCCCATGTGGCCGGATGGTTGTTGTGTACATTTATGATTTGGAATACATTGAGACGAAGGAACTTGTATGTGGAACGGTCTTCGACGGGGAGGATGTGGAATCCCACGGTCCAACTGTTTCTTCCGTCGATGAGTGTTTGGTACTCTTGTCCGTCCATGCTGCCTTCTATGGTGTATTTATAGGCCGTTTCGGAACCGTTGACCAACCGGGTGGCCAGATTGATTTCAGAGATACGGGAGGGTTGGGGCAGTTCTATGGTCAAGGAGTAAGGGTAATGGCTGCTTTTGAAATAAGGAGAGGAGGCCATGTCCGAACCGTCTGTGATGCAATCCGGAGCAGCGGAACCATCGCCCGGTGCGTGTGAAGGCACAACCGTGTCTCCCAACGTAAGATTCCTGCCGTTTTGTACCGGAATAATACCATATTGGTCATGGAACTCCACGAACCGGAAGTAGTTCATCGAAGCATATCCGTGGTTGAACGTAGCCGGAGAGATGCGGGTAAAAGTTCCGTCCGGGGCCCGGTGATGGTATTGGGCGCCCCAGTGGAAGCCCCACAGCCCTAACGTCTCACGTGTTCCGGCGGTTTGTTGTACGTAGTTGAATTGTACGCCGTAAGTTGAGTTGTTTCCTATTTCCTTCAGCGGAGACCATTTGCCGTCTATACGGTCGGCTGAGGCATACATCGTCTGGCTGGGGTACCAGCCCGATGCTTTGGAACTGAAAAAATAATAGGTTCCGTCCTTTTTAAGGATGGAAGGGGTTTCACGGTGTTGGCCTTTACATATCGTGTTGGCCAGTGCCACGGGTTTGGTCCATGTTTCATCCAACCGGTAGATGTTGATGTCGCTGTTCATATTAGTGGCCGACAGGAGATAAGCCGTCCCATCTTCATCGACAAACAGGGACTGGTCTCTGGAATCATGCCCCAAGGGGCGCTCCATGGTGCCGATTTCGATTCCGCCTTTTGGTGTGATTTGTGCCAGAAAGATTTTAGCTGCGGTATATCCGCCTTGGTCTTCATAATGGGCGGACAGTACGACATTGCGTGTCTTTTTATTATAGTGGAATCCGATGCCCTCGAAGTTCACGCCCGGATAGAATGCTATTTCCCGCGGTTTGCTCCAACTGTCTTTTAGTCCGGTTTTCGACTCTGATTCGGAAAGCAGCCAACCGTTTTCCTCCTTGCCATTCAAGTTCTTGTGGGTTCGGTGCAGACGGTAGGAGAAGTAAGTCTTGCCGATTTTAAATCCCGACGGTTTGTCCGGTGTGGTTCGGAGGTGCCGGCCGTTTCGGTTGTCGTACAAAGCCGTCTCGCCGGAATAAGTAAAGGTGCGGGTTTCTTGTGTTGCGGAACTGGCTGCTTTTTGATGTTCTCGATAAGCATCCACCCGGTAAGTGTAAGTTTTGTCCGTTTTCAGGTCATAATCATCATAAGTATTCCCTTGGGTTTCTCCGATGAGTTGCCCGTTTCTATATACCTTATAGGATTGGATGCCTTTCAGCGGTTGCCAGTTGATTTTTACGTGGTTGACTTGTCGTTCTCCGTAGAGTTTGAACGGGATGGCAGTGACGGCCCAATCGTTCGGAGCGGTGAAAGTCGTATCGGCTGTGGGATGGCCGGTGGTCTCTTGCCCGGGCAGGGAATGGGCAGGCATAGTATGAATGTTGAAACACAATAAGGCTGCAAGGCATAAACCTTTTTTCGGATGGAGTCTTTTGGAATACATGAATATGAAATTGAGGTTAATGTGTAACGGGCAAAACCACTCGTTCGTTAGTTTTGCCCGTCTTTGGATTTTATGAGAATATTTAAGTTATTCGTGATAGGAGGCCGAAGATGGCGTTTACTTCACATTCCCGACCTTAATCAAATATTCGGCAATCTGCACTGCATTCAGTGCGGCACCTTTCTTGATTTGGTCGCCTACGAGCCAAAGCGTCATGCCGTTTTCGTTAGCCAGGTCCTTACGGATACGGCCTACGTATACATCATCTTTTCCGGCCAGGAAGAGCGGCATGGGGTAAGTCTGTGTGGACGGGTCGTCCATCAGTTGCACGCCTTCGCCGTGGGCGATGGCTTCACGCACTTCCTCTACCGTGAGCGGACGTTCCGTTTCCAACCAGATGGCTTCCGAATGAGAGCGCAGGGCCGGTACGCGTACACACATGGCCGAACATTGCACGTCGCTGTGCATGATCTTCTGTGTCTCGTTGAACATCTTCATTTCTTCTTTGGTATATCCGTTATCTTGGAATACGTCGATTTGGGGGATGACGTTATAAGCCAACTGATAGGCAAACTTCTTCACGGTGACGGGTTTGCCTTCCAATACTTCACGATATTGCTGTTCCAGCTCGGCCATGGCGGCGGCACCCGCACCGCTGGCAGCCTGATAGCTGGCCACGTGGATACGTTTGATATGGCTCAGGTTTTCGATAGGTTGCAAAGCCGTCACCATCATGATGGTCGTACAGTTCGGATTGGCGATGATGCCGCGCGGACGCTCCAAGGCATCGGCTGCGTTGCATTCGGGTACGACGAGAGGCACGTCCTTGTCCATGCGGAAAGCGCTGGAGTTATCTATCATGACTGCCCCGTAACGGGTGATATCTTCGGCAAATTCTTTGGATGTGCCGGCACCGGCCGAGGTAAAGGCGATGTCGATGTCTTTAAAATCATCGTTGTGCTGAAGAAGCTTCACTTCGATTTCTTTGCCATGGAATTTGTATTTGGAACCTGCACTGCGGGTTGAACCAAATAATACCAATTCGTCCAATGGGAAGTTTCTCTCTTCGAGCACACGCAGGAATTCCTGACCCACCGCGCCGCTCGCACCTACAATTGCTACTTTCATTTCATATAATTTTTAAGAAGTTGTGATGATTCCGGTTGCAAAAATAGATAATTTATTACGATTGGACATACAAAATGGAAACTTTTTCGTTACTTTGCATATTAATTTAATACAGATACTCATGCAGATGCCCGACTTGTCTACATATTTTCCCGTCACGGATCCCACGTGGATATTCTTTTTAGTGTTGAGCATCATTCTGTTTGCACCTATTTTATTGGGTAAACTGAAGATACCCCACATTGTCGGTATGATTTTGGCCGGTGTACTTATCGGGCCATACGGCTTGCATGTATTAGACAAGGATAGCAGTTTTGAACTGTTCGGGAACGTGGGCTTGTATTACATCATGTTTCTGGCCAGTCTGGAGATGGATATGCAGCACATGAAGCGGATTCGTTGGCAGGCGTTGACGTTGGGGTTGGCGGCATTTGTTTTTCCCCTGACGATGGGCGTCGTCAGCAATGTGTTCCTTCTGAAATACAGCTTGGTGACTTCCGTTCTGCTGGCCAGTATGTATGCCTCGCACACCTTGATAGCCTATCCTATCGTGATTCGATACGGGGTGTCGCGTAACCGCAGTGTGAGTATTGCGGTGGGGGGAACTATTGTGACCGATACGCTGACCTTGTTGGTATTGGCTTTCATCTCGGGCATGTTCCGTGAGGAGGTGCACGGAGGTTGGTTCGGCGTTGTGCTTTTGCTGAAAGTCATTCTGCTTTCCCTTTTCATCGTATATTCTTTTCCCCGTATCGCCCGGTGGTTTTTCCGTCGGTACAACGATCCGGTCATTCAGTTCATCTTTGTGCTGGCCATGGTCTTTTTAAGTGCCGGCCTGATGGAGCTTATCGGAATGGAAGGGATATTAGGCGCTTTCCTGGCCGGTCTGGTATTGAACCGGCTTATTCCGCATAGCGCGCCGCTGATGCATCATTTGGAATTTGTGGGCAACGCTTTGTTCATTCCTTATTTCCTTATCGGGGTCGGTATGATTATCGACCTGCGCGTGCTGTTCGGTTCGGGAGAGGCTCTGAAAGTGGCGGCAGTGATGATTACCATGGCGTTGGCGGGAAAATGGATCGCTTCATGGGTGACGCAGAAGGCTTTTAAGATGTCGGTATTGGAGCGGGAACTGATGTTCGGTCTGAGCAATGCTCAGGCTGCGGCTACGCTTGCTGCGGTATTGGTCGGCTATAATATCATTTTGCCTTCCGGCGAGCGGTTGTTGAATGAAGATGTGCTGAACGGTACGATATTACTGATATTGGTGACGTGTGTGGTCAGTTCGCTGATTACGGATGTGGCGGCACGTAGGTTGGCTTTGCAGGACGGTAATATCAACGAGAGCCGTCCGCTTGACGAGGAGTCGGCCTTGATTGCTTTGGCTTATCCCGATACGGTGGACGATTTGGTCAACATGGCTTTATTGATGCGGAAAGACAAGTCGGATGCGCCGATGAGTGCCATCAACGTCGTGTTGGATAATGATGACAAAGCCCGGGAGAAAGGGATGAAACTGCTGGAGGCGGCTTCGG
>ENA-ORUX01001645-ORUX01001645.1-human-gut-metagenome-genome-assembly--contig:-NODE-1645-length-16484-cov-2.761215_pt1 | contig 16484 bp, 7 predicted proteins | sample MGYA00242087_ERZ509225 | MGnify/ENA primary metagenome ERZ509225 (study PRJEB26280, sample SAMEA2338864) | human gut metagenome | biome: human gut; feature: human-associated habitat; material: faeces... | reverse complement strand
AGATCATGGTTGCAACCCTCAAACTCACATCTACCAGCAGCCCTTGCCCATAGTAGATTTTGAATTTTTGATGGTATCGTTTTTCTGTCTGCCATATCTTATAAAACTATTCATTTAACTTATTCAGTGCAAATGTACAGATTATCTATGCAGTCTATCTTCATAGTAGCACGTAAAGACCGAATAATTTATCTACAAGTTCTTATAACCTTTATATTTTGTGGCATTTGATGTATGTTTGTCTTCAAACCACGAACTGTGATATTCGTAGCTCAACCTGCCAGGAGTAAGTTTAATATTATCAACTAACAGGAAACCATACCCCTTTCTGTATAAATAAACAACATCATCGTCGCAGCTAAATTCTCTTATTGGGGTGTCTCCATTGAGATATGTTTTTGCAACGTCTATAACTCTTTCTACTGTCTTTTCACGAATATATTCAATATTAAGCATAGAAAGCTGTTCCTTATATAAAGGAATAATCAAATGCTGTTCTTCTTTTCCTATCCATAGGTCAAGACAGTTCAGTACAATAGGTGGAAGTGGTATGTCTTTTTTACCGAAATCAAAAAAACTAAGGGCAGAGAGCAAATCAACAGAAGCAGCTTTCAGTAGTTCTCTGATTTTCCTACTTCTATTGCTGTTGTCATCAGGTATACAATTAGCATACAGAGAGAAGAATAGACCTGTACAACTGACTAATAGTTCTCTTATTTCTGTTCGTTTGATTACGTTACCTCCATATTTGTTCATCAATACTATGACAGCTCTCGATGCGATAGCAATGGAAGAACTTGCATTTAGCCCAGGAACTGCAATCAACTTTGGTCTGTTTACGGCCTTGTTGACTTCACCATGAATACTTATATCTGTAGTCTTCTTCAAAAGATACTGTTGCATCTTCTTCAAGAAATTTACAATGTCTAATCTCATTTTATTAGCATCGTCAACTGCTGAATAGACTTCAATCTTTTGGTGATCATAGTTAGGATTCTCTTTGTCATCATCATTGCAATTCTCATCCTTATCAATTTCAAGTAAGTCGTCATCACTCTTTTCTGTATCGTCTTTTTTGAAAAGAATCTGTTGTAAATAAGCAAGAATACGTACTCCAGAATGCATACTAATGCTCAAAGAGCTATCTTTCAGTTCATTAAAACGATCTTGGGCAACAACAATATCTTCTTTGTACTTTGTTGATGATGATTTTGTAGCAAGTCTTGCCGACTTGGTTCCATTTTCAGTCTCATTCTCATCAAATTCAATATAGCCTAAAATATGAGTGAGATTTTGTAGTAAACTATTATCATCAAGCAGACTTGACAGCTTCCTACGTTTTGGGTCTGGGTTATTACTTTCAATATGCAACTCTTTAATTATCAGGCAGCGATTTGACAAGTTTGTATCATTATCCATCAATACAGCAATATGACTCTTGGATAACGTGAATTCATCCATGAAGAGTTCAACTGTATTGTCTGATGCTATCTCTTCCTTAAAGATAATCTCTTGTTCTTTATCCAGAATAACTGCAAAGCCTTTAATTCCAGTGCGAGAAAAATGCAGATACAATTTCCCTTCTTTTTCCTCACAAGCCTTAAGTGTGGTCGTAATAGTTGAAGGTTCGGATGGATTCTGTTTGGGGCGCTCAATAGACTTGAGGTCATCTTCATTCAGCAGAACATACTGTAATCCAAGTTCGGAAACATAGCTTTTCCTTTCTAAGCTATGCAGCAACACACATATCTCATCGTTATATACTTTGTTGTTTAATCCTAATGCCATATTCCCAGCATTAGCACTACCAGACAGAAGCCAAGTCCCATTGTTAGATTGAAACTCAATAATTTTAGCATGTAGTGGGTTTGCAGAAGAATGTTTAAAGAATGCTATGTCTGTATTTGATTTAATCAGCTCGTAAGGAGCACTTTGTCTATCCAGATCAAGAACACAATTCATCCGTTCAGGGTTAAATTGTTTCTTTAATTCTGTCAATGCATTACCTTCTGTATCATAGAAAGGTGCAATGACAGTTATCTCTTCAATATCAGAATTTCCTATTGCTTCAACAATTTTATCGAAAATCTTACTTGTTGCACTATTATATACAATCGAACATTGCTCTCCGGAGTCAAGTCTAACCACATCTTCATAGCCTATGTCTTGTAACCATAGACTTTGTTCAGGAATCCAACCAATTTGCTTCTTGACAAGAGAGGGGGAATCATTTAATGCTTTTCTTAGGTAATTCCATGTTTTCAATAATAATGGATAATGAACAGATTCGTTTCCTACAACATGGAATGCATTCCATATCTCCTCATTATTAGACAACCCACTGAAAGTCAGGTTTCCACTTCCTATAACCAGAACACCTTCTTCTTCTCCAAATATAAGTGTGATCTTAGAATGAAAAACTCCATGATGTAGATTCTCCTGCCTAACCAAAGTATAGTTGATTGGTGACACTCTGTGGCATACATACGAAGCATCTGCAAGCATGTTATCATACATACGTGCATCCATTAGAACTATTACATTAGTGACACCTAAAGACCGTAATGAAGGGAGATAAACCGACTCAAAAAATATTGAATCAAAGTTATAACAAGTCAGTATGGCTGAATGATAAACATTAGACTTTTTCCTTTCGTTCAACAGTTTTATTATGTTCTTACGTTCAATCATTTTCAAGATTCATTAGAAGTTGAAGACCTTTATCTGTAACTTGGCACCCATCAATGAGCCCTAAATCCGTCGCATAATTTCTCAGCGTATCTATACGTGGTGAGCTATGTGTTGCTTCATAAGTAGATAAACCTCTGACATATCCATTTTCAATAGTGAGTTTTTGAGTAGGAATGCCATTCTGACCAAACTTACGCATAGATTCTGAATAATGTTTGTATATGATGTTTTCAGTGATGTATTGCTTAACATACGTTTCCATTGTGTCATCCATATGTTTTTCCAATGCATCAAAAGCGTCCATAGCATCATTGCTAACACTTCTGAAGAATGTACGTATAATTGTTTTGCAATCACGGTAATTGGAGTTACGTTTATAATCATCCAAAATAATGTAAAATGCGTGAGCCATTGAATCTATCGGAGCTTCTATTGATTCCCAATTTGTCAGCACCTCATTTACCGTCATATTTCTTACGCTCAGAGAGTCACAGACTTCTTCTGATAGTTGTGACGTGAAGCTATTAATGTTTTCCCATTGCCCTGGCTTGGAGCTATTTTTTAGTCTATCCAAAACAGCAGCAAAGATATTCAACGATTCAAACTGCCTGCTATCATTGAGGTAATAAGCATACCAGCCAACAGCAGCAGTACTCTTGTCAGAGCCATTATTGTATTGTTCATAAGCGTATCGAGCAAAATCAAGCTCAGAGAATTCTTTAACATCCATGTCTTTTAGGAAACTGAGCAATAAACGAAGCGTATTCTTCCTTAATTGACTTTCTTGCTCTGATGATGGATGGTCGTTTTGCAAAAGTAAATTGAGCAATAGGCGACTTTCATTATTCTTAGGAAGATTGTGCGACTGAAAATAAGGTTCCATCTCAGCCAATTGCTTACGGGTAACAACACCTTCTCTGGCACTTCTCTCGAAAGTATGCATCATATCTTCACCTATAGTCTCAGAAAAAGCATCGGCTAACTCTTCACCAGATATATAATCACCTGTCATAGGTGTGACGTTATACAAACTTGTATTGTCAACAAGAGGTAGTATTATGTTCATTTCTTGAAGTGACGCTGCATAGTATGTGCCGAATGCACCAAGTGTACCTTTCCAATATCCACCTGATGGTTTGCCTTCAGGCATCGCATCTTCATTAAAATTGATCACTTCGCCTTCTCTGCCAATAATCTCCAAAGCACGAGTAATACCAGGTACTCCACCATTGTTATTACTTTGTGCATGAATCAATGCCATAAGCAGTTCTGATTGACGAAGGTGGCGACGAAGGTCTGCCAAAGTGGCTTTAGAACGTTGTGCGTAGAATCTTTTTAATAGCCAGCAATAAAAACTGTAGTATCTGATACGTAAAGTCACAACGTTAAGACCAGGCAATAGCGTTGTAAACAGTTGTTCTGATGCTGTTCGTATTCCAAGAGGATTTAGACCAACACTGAGAGTTTTATTATCACCCATGAAGGGAGCGTAGAATTTATTGTCTTTCAACATAATAAATAGGATTAACTATTCCCTGTTTTACTCATAAGCCCACTTTAAAAAGTCTCAAACTATATTTATCTTTTTGCAGATAGTTTTGCTAAGATGGCATTAAATATGCAAATTATCTCGAAGGGTTTGTATTCCGTTCTGGGAATATAATCTTGATGCAATGTAAGTTCACTCATCTAAGATGCTTCTTTAAGAAAAATGCCTATTTTATTTCTGTTATGATATAGGAGTATAAATCTTTATCAGCCCCGTCATTGTCGATAACGTCCTCAATAGTAACTGCTCCTGTTCTATTTTGCAACTCATCAGATAATTTATAGGAACCGCAAACGGAAACTCCATTATTTTTCTGGATGAGGAAAGTCTTTCCTATTATGTCACCCTTGGACAACTTAATAGGTTCACTCTTTTTTTCTTTAACAGTTTCGCTTTGGCTGTTTATATATTTTTTCATCGATTTGTTCTTTTCAATATCAGAATGTTCCTCAACATAATTACCAAACCACTTTATCAAATGGCAAATCTGCATTACGTATGAGAAGAACAATTCCTTGTTTTCTTCCTCAATGAAATATGGAGTTTCTTCCTCTGTATGGGAGTCCGCACTTGAATAGTTCAGTGCGTTCTTTACTATCATGGCTATATCGGATGGAAAAATAGAATCTCCTCCAGCCCCATCTTTTGCAGAGCCGGGATTGCCCCATCTTATCTGTCCTTTGACTTCACGTCCTTCATAGTAGTTTATATTCAAGCCTGCCATATAACGGCTAGCATCAAGTAACACTATGTGATCTTTTTTATCGAAACATTCCTCTGCAAGTAAGCCATACTTTCTTGCTGCCCGAAATACGTATTCTACTACTTTACGAATAGGATTGCCAGCATACTCATATTTGATGTTTTTCTCTGGATAGTATAATGCGCTCAACATTCTTCTCATCAACACCCTAGCCTGATAGTCAATGATATGATTTTCTCCCAAATAAGCAAAAACATCACGATGCCGATAGAGGACAATGTTTGTTGCCATATCCTTTGCTACTCGTTGTATGTTTTCAAAGAGTCTAGCAGAGGAATTATCACTTCCGTCGACTGCGTCTTTAAGATAAAGCATATTACCCCATTCTGACTCGTGTGACGAATGTTGATATCTTGCGCCTTTGACAATTGACTCGAAGTTAGACATAGTACCAGCTGAAAGCAGGTACCATGGCAACAATTGTCTCTTCTCGCTAAAAATTGACAATAGTGAAGGGAGGATAGCAGTAATGAATTCCTCTTCTTCAATGCTATCCCGATGTATTTTACAGTTGGCATCAAGAATTACCGCAGAATACTCTTGAAAATGCTTACGTAAAGCAACTTCTGCATCCTGCCAATTGGTAAAATGTACAAGCTCGAGGTTGTAGTCCTCGGCATCCTGTAAAGTACTGGCGACAATCGTTTCGTCATCGTCAACCCAAAGAACCTTATATGTAACTTCTGTCATCATAACTAAAAGCTTTTAATGATATCAGTCTTGTGAAAAATGAGTTTGTAAGCAACAGGGAAATCCGATGCTGGATTAGAAATGAACTGTGCTTCCCCCCCGAACTCTCGCATAAGTTTGCCGACTTCGTAACCACCTATACCAAAGTGATTCTTACCATTCTTCGATGATTTGTTATAGACAAATACATCCTGCGCAAGCATCCTAGAGTCGAGCGGCTTACCATTGTTTGAAATGGTCAAGATATAATCTGTTCCTTCCGATACTATCTCTATCTTGATATAGTGTGCCACATTATCAGCTTCATCAAACCCATGGCTTGCTGCATTACTGATAATGTTATCAAAGATAATCTTGAGAGCATCAGGAGCGAAATCTACGTATTCGAGAGGATCTCCTTCGTTTATCGCGATTTCTCCTGTGGTATATTGGGTCTCTGTTACTTCGTCAAACATTACTTCAGGTATTGTGTTGCCTGACCTATGTTCATTGCCATCGTAGATGTATGTAAACAATGGACTTTGGTTCTGAGGGTTAGAAATGTATTCCTCAATAAATTCAGTCAAGGCGAAATTCTTGATCTCCAGACCATTTCCTCTATCTAATTTATTGATTTGAACTTGCAGCTTTGTAATGACCTCCTGCAAATGCATGTACACATCAGATACAGGTATAGGATGATTTCTCCCGACCATTGCGGTATCACAAACTACACCGTTTCCTTCTTTACGAGCTTTCTGGAGTACTTTCCACCAGTTGTTTAGATTGAAGATTGTTTGACCAATAGCATGCTTTTTCATGTGCATGTCTTTTCTGAACTCCTCATGAGATTCGATGATTTTGCGGTCTGACTCGGTGAGACTCTTTCTTGTGTCTTCCTTACAGAGTTCAATCTGGCGTTTTGGAGTTGGGACGACGATTTGAATAGACAAAAAGTCTTTCTTTGCAAGACGAGAAATTACGACTCCACTTGCAAGTACTTTTGCCTGTGTCTCTGTCTCTTCTGACATTATAGCACGAAGAAGATAGTCCTCTGTGACTATATTAGATTTGATTCTAAGAGGAAATAGTTCTGGTCGTAAATATACCGGACAATCCTTCGATACACCATGAAGTCTGGCAACCTTAAACTTATTGCCGACAAAACCGGCAATCAAGCAATCCTCAACCAGCATGCGATACAGTATCTTGTCGGAAGTGGGAATATCTTTGCGGTCGATGTCACAAGTAAGGTAGTTGGACGATAATTCCTTCATGCCGAGCAAAGGGAATAGCCCTTTCTCTAATGGTTGGTGCTGCTGGCTGATAGAATCTGTAGTAGAGTCTGCATTGTTCCGTCCGCTAACAGATAAAGGAATAAACTCAATTAGCTTAGACAGAGACACCAACAATTCTCCATTACTTACTTTAGGTAAGTACTGGTTAAGAAGGTATCGAGATGGCTGAAGATTAACATCTCCTGTCAGTTGGTTAGCTGTCCCTGACCAAACAAATCGTTCGTCTTGTTGTTTGATTGTCTCCAAGACAGCCTGGACCTTGAGGATATACTCTTTTAGTCCAGCAAGCTCACGACGAGAAAAGAAAATCTCTGACGATGCATCTGCAAGTATCACTTTCCCCATACCATCGTTGCGAAAATGAACCAAACATAGTTCAACGCTGCTTACTGGTTGCAACATGGCAGGAAGAGATATAACCAAGGTGCTTAACTGATTAGGCTTATCCCAAAGTAGCTTTCTAACATCAAACCAACCTGAAGTGGCATTACAGAACGACATTGGCAAAATGGCAAAGAATTCACCATTCTCTTCAAGATGTCTTGTTACCAAATTATAGATGATGTCAACTACACTCCTTGATTCACGCCCTGTCAATATTGGCGGAAAACAAAAAATGAAGTTATACTTCTTGTCGTCTTCTGCATTTTTGTCAGACAAAGGGAGACACTTTTGTATATGCGCAGTGGGATTGACTGCATTGGACACTATCTTTGATAATGCCCAAGCGCAATCATTAATTTCAAATCCTTCTACATCACAGCCTTCGCTTCCAAAGAGAAAAGAACCTTCTCCCAAAAATGGCAAATATACTGTGCTCCCTAATGAGGGCTTTGCAATTTCCATACAAAGCTCCACAAGAGAATTGGGTATATGAGTACTGTCAGGCAGAACGTGTATCATATTAGAGTTAGTCGGATCACTATAGTTGAAACAAATACTGATGACAGATTTGTATTCTGCCATCAGAACGGCAATCTCTTCCTTTGACATATAGTCATTCAGCGGAACAATGTAATCGTTGAGAATAGACAAAACCTCGTCTTCTGCAGAAGGCATGAGCTTATATAGTGAAACCATCAGTTGTTTATTGGCTTCACTAAACGGACTCTTCATGTGAACTGCTTTGAAGAAGTTGACCACGATGTTTCTAGCCTCAGTCGAAATGTTTGCAAATTGCGTCATGTACACAAAGTTTAAAGTTTAACATTCATATTCATTGTCTTGTGTTTGACGATGCAAAGGTAGAATTCATCTGTGCAATCTATATGCACAGATAAAAAAAGTTTCCTCAAAATCATAAGAACGTCATTATTTGAAATTCAATGTACGTAAATTACATTCATATAAGCTTGCACTAGAACTGCCATTTGGGCTCTGTGCTATTTGTTTCGTATCCTCAAAGAACAGCTTGCTGATGAGAGATATACATCTTACATTGTTTTTGTCAACGATAGCGTACAAACGTTGTACATTTAACTCATACTTGAGGAATGCCATAATGTGAGGTAAAGTGGCTCGAATGATATGCTGTCCCTCAAACAAATTAAATACGGTGAAATCTATTGTCCATTCTTTAACACCATTTGTCTTCAGACTATAATCAGGCGTATTGATAAATATGATTCCAGCGACAAGAGCACTTATCCTAATTGTGTAGCCAAAATGATAGCCCAATTCCGTAAGTTGACAATAAACCTTAAAGAAATTACGGGTTTTGTCTTCTGCTGACCAATCTAATCCGGGTAAGAACTTCCTGATATTGGGAGATTCCTTATAAAGCGTAGTAATAAGTTCTATCTCCTTTAATTCGCTGGTCACAAGGCCCCAATCTATTGGCTGAATCAATAAGCTATTACCTATTTGCTTTGATTTAATCTGTTCAAGATTGTAGTATTTGCCCAATATATTGTTGGGAATCTTATCCTCGTTAATATGTTTGTATTCTTTTTCTTTCAGGGCAGAAGAGAATGTGTTATATTGAGTTAATGCATTTAAAACATCCAAATCCTGTTCTTTGGATTCATTAAAGTATGTCGTAATGGTTTTCAAGGATTTTCCATCATCCTTCGAACCGTCAATAATATATCTATATATAATAGGTATAGTTCTCATGCTGGAATATGCATAAGCTCGAACAAACTCATCCAATGAAGGTGTACTCTTATCTTTGATTCGGGCGTTCAAATGTCTTATCTGTATATCCATCAAATCTCTCATACCTTCGGCATTGTTGTCTCTGACATATTTCTGGAACTGTTCCCAAACCAATTTGCTATGAAACGAATTTCCTCCTTGTTATTCTCCAACTAAGGTGTATGGCATTTGGAATGGATTAATTGACAAATGCGCACTGCATGAGCTAATGCACTCTTTTGAAGCTGGATTCTCTTTCATCAATAAAGTCAACCACAGACAGGGATGCAGCGAATTGCAATCGTCACTATAAATAAAAAAATCACAATCATCGCCATTGAGATTAGAAGAAAGACCTTCCGATTCAAGAAACTTGACTATCTCTAGAATTTTAGCTTCAGAACTGTATGATATGTAATATAAATTCCCATCACATCCACACATTCCTACACAATTACCACCCCTTCCAAATAGGAGATTGTCAAAATCATGCAATGTTATTTCGTTCTTTTCTAGTACAACATCTTCCTTTTTATCTAGTGAATCATCGGAAAATAAAGACTTAATCTTAGCAAAGAATCCTTTTTTCTTGGATACATTACTATCTTGCTTCTTCTCGTCTCGGGGATATAGCTCTGACAGAAGGGAGATAAGTCCTCCTTCAAGTTTACTATCAGCTTGTGAAACGTTTATAATGATTGAGTACCAATCTCTAATTATATTGATTGCCATAATTGATTCGTTTTTAATGAATGACTATTTCTGCTTATATGCGTTTATCATATTTTTAACTATCACTTCAAAAGCATCTGCACATTTCTTGATGTCTTCATATTCTGCAAGCTTTCTTCCTTCCAAACCTTCGCCAGTCCACTCTGAAATATCTTTGGCATAGATACCTACATTATTGTTGGAAAGGAAATTTGAAGAGAGCGCATAAGGAAGGTTGCGCAATTCCATATCATCGATTTTCTTTTTGAAGTAATCGTAGTCACCATCAATGGCAAAGCCATAATCTACAGCTATGCGATAAACGGCTTCCCAATGACGGAGTTTACTAAAGACAGCAGTCCTTCTGCTGTAGCTATAGTTTATCAACTTGATGATGCTCTTTTTGAGTATTTCCAAACGGGTAGGCTCATCCATGTCTTTGACAGATAGGCGTTCTGCTGCCATCATAACATCATCGCCATAAACTTCGTCATACCCTGTTGCACTTCCATTATTCAATACATATCGTTTGCAACTATGAATGTTTATTGGTTTTGCATTGCTTTCAAGCTCTGTTATGCACGAACCTATTGCAAATAAATACATGTCTATCAATATTTTAATTGCGACATCAACTTCCTCTTCTGTTACAGTTAAGCCTCCATGCGCCTCTGCATTGCGCAATTGTCTGACGACATCCAAGCGACTGCTGAATTCCTTTAACCCTTCGTTTGTCGTATATTTTAAATTACGCAAGGAGTCTAATCCAAATATAGCGGATGATAGAGTTGCGCTTTTATCTGGATCCTTATTCACTAATTCCTTATGATTGATAAGAAAATAAAGTTTCTTCAAGAATGCTTCATACCTAATCAACAATTGGGTAAAGTGCATCCGCCTTTCATTGAAGCTGATGTGTTCAGCGACACATAGCATATTTAAGGATTCTTTTACTAAAGAATCAATACCATCCAAACTGTCAATAGAAGACGTATTGAGTACCTTGAACAAATTTTCAACAACCTCATTCATAGGACGTATCATGCCAGCAATTTTTTCAAAACGAGGTGCATATATCTTGCACATACATGTTTTGAGGGTTTCCTCATTATACTCAGGATGGAGCTTCTTGCGAGCCATCTCAATCAACTCTTCCATAGTAAGATCTTCTGAAGAAGCAGCCTCGCTATCTGTCGTGTCATAATCGAAGTCTGCTTCTCCGTCCTCCACTTGTTTAAGCTGCTTCATGAATAACGAGAAGAACTGCTCAACATTGTCGTCAAGCATTTTTTTGAATACATCAACCTTTGCAAGATCAGGACGTTTCTTCAACTCAACCACCTTGTATATGGTCTGATTGGTCTTGTATTCCTTTAACTTATCATCTTCTGAAGTCTTGTCATCACGAAGAATTACACACAGTTTTTCTTTCTGCTTGAGATAATCAAACATTACTCCAATCTCTGTGAGCCACCTTTGGGCCTCACGTGCGTTGATGAGTTCCTGCTCGTTGAGACGACTCAGCAATTCGAGTATCTTTTCAAGAGAAACCTGTTTGGGCTTTTTCTCAGTCGGGCCTTTAGGCTTTTTACGTCCACCTCCCTTGGGCTCGTCTTCATCACCATCGTCCACATCTGTAATGCCTGGTATCTCATCGCTGTCAATTACAGTGAAGCTGAAGCCTTCTTCGTCCGACTTTTTTGTAACGTCTCTGTATATTTTGCAGAATATTTGCCAAAAATCTAAGAAGTTCTCTTCTGTATATTTGGCGGCAATGTCATAAACGTTCTTAAGTGACATAAGTGCAGAGGCATATTGACCTACAGTAAAACGCAATATTTTAGCTGCATTTTCTGGCAGGACATATCCTTCGTCACCAGGCTTTAGGTCATGCTCCTCATTTTGTTTGCGTGCTGCTTCCTCTTTAGCAAAACAAAGATTTATCCAATTTCTAATACCATTCTCCATGTCTAATGCAAAGCCGGCATCATCTTTTCGTTGAGTATAGTCATTAAACCATTGGATGTACGGTTCACTGGCAGCCATCTGTTTATAAAAGCCTGCAATGAGGTTCGCTTCTTCCTCTGGGTTAAACTGAGATATTACCATATCACAGTACTTTTTGAATGCCTGCTTAATGTTTTTGGTGTTCACATTCATCCAAGAACAGTCTATGACATGACATTCATTCTTATACTTGCAAGTACGATTGACACGGCTAATTGTCTGAATAGCATTAATGTCCTTTATCTCCTTATCGAGGAAAAGTGTATGTAACTTGGGCTCGTCAAAACCAGTCTGCAGTTTATCAACTACGATGATAAGTCCATTCTTTGCAGTCTTGAAGTTTTCTATAGCTTTTTCTTCTGCAATGTCATTGTTTACCGATGCACACGATTCGTATTTCTGACTGTCACTATATACCACCACAATAGGAGCTTTGGCATACTTAGCATACTGTGCTTCTTTGCATTTCTCGGCATATATTTCGCGTATGATTCGTGTATAACGTATAGCGATAGGTATTGACGTGACGGCAAGCATTGCCTTGCCTTCACCACGTATCTTACCATATACGAGCGACACCAAACGATCAACCACAAATTCTGCAATCTTGCGCATTCGTGGCTCAAACTCATAAACTTTTTGTTTATTCTGTTTTACTTCTGAAACATTATCTTCATCATCAATAACCAAGTCTTCTGGCAACTCAAACCCCACAGGAACATTGTAGGGTATGATGTGCTTTGTCGGGTCAAGAATGTAGCCATCGTCAATAGCCTCCTTCATTGAGTAGGTATCAAATGGAACCCATAGAGGTACAGTGGTTGCGCTGCGGAACTCTCCAAAACGGCTTAAGGTCTCATCGCTTGGTGTTGCGGTGAAACCAATGAGCAAATTCTTCTTGAAAATTTTATGTTCGCCATTATTGAAGGAGTCCTGCAGACGTTCAAAGAGATTGATCATCTCCTTGTTGTTCTCGCCTGAATTTGAACGGTGAATCTCATCAATGAGGAATGCCACACGCATATTCTTCAATTTTTTGCCACCCTCGTCAAGAGCATCCTGTAAATCAAGAAACTTCTGAATGTTAACCACAATAATGCGTCGTGTGTCGCTAAGGGCATCGATAAAAGTTTGCTTATCCGTGGCTTCCACAAACATCGACTTGTCAATGTTCATATTGAACATGCGCTCGTCCAACTGGTCACGCAATTGCAGACGGTCAACCACGAGCATTATCTTGTCGTAGGCATAACTACCATTATACCGATAGTCTTTCAGTTGCAAAGCCGTCCAGCCGATAATGTTGCTCTTGCCAAAACCGGCAGCATACTGCATAAGAAGAGAATAGACATACTTGTTGTTGCAGTATTTCTCCCTCCTTGCTATTATTTCCTCAGTCTTTTGCTGAGGAATGCCAAGTGCATAAAGTTCCCGGCGTAGTTTGTCGGTGTAGAAGTTAGGATTGCTTTCGTTGTCGAGCATCTCCTTTATTCTACCCATAATCTTGTCGCAGCCAAATTTCTGCTTGGGGCGTGGCGAGATAAGGCGACCTGTGTTGGAAGTGCGCACTCGTTTATTGTCTTTCTTGACATACTTGTATTCTATGAAGTTATAATACAGAATCTCGTTTTTTATAGCTTGTTTCGAGTACAAAGCACGCGCAACCTCTTCAAACTTCTGCTTCTCATTAAGCAATGGGGAAGTGATGGGATAAGGCTTGAATACCTTGCATACTTCTGGCACGAGCTTGTCGACAGTTGATGTGGAAGGCTTGTTGGTAAATTCTGTATGAGCTAAGTCGTACATCTGAGCCATGTTGCGCATCACATAAGTCTCGTTGATGTCGGAGGCTGTGATATGAATTGCTTTTTCATACATGGCAAGAAGCGATTTCTTTTCCTTTGCAATCTTGCTGCCCGTCTGTTCCTGCTTTACAATGGCACGTACAGCCGATAAGTAGTCTTTTGCCACTTTGCCACGACCATGCTCCATGGCGTTCTGTCCCATCGACACACACTTCAATTCCATGTAGCCAAAGAAGATGCCATTGAGGTAGAAAGTCACGTCAGGACGAAATGACGTAATTTCCACACCATTGTATTTTTGCTTGTGCGACGATTCTTCCACAGCGCAGAAAATATTCTTCATGAAGTCCTCATCTCCACGAAGTTCCGTTCCTGGCACATAGAACAAGGTTAGCTGTTCACCGTTAAAGGTTATGGTCTTGAATGTGTTGAAAAAGATGGCTACATTCTGTTTGTCCACAACTTTTTCTCTGACAGCTTCCACCAATGCGTCTTCTAATGCCTTTTTGTCGTTGTCGTATTTGCGCAACAGACGGTTCCATTCCTCAGGTTGGCTTGAGCTTATAAACTCTGCCAATACCGAAGGAATGAACATAGCATTTTCCACAATATTGGGTGCGACATTGCGATAACCCAATCCGCCATCGTCTTCACGACGGCAGATATAGTTCATCACATAGTCTTTCTGTATTTTTCTTTCGTCCATGTCGTTTCTCGTTTATAGTTTTGATTTATACCGCACGCTTGCCTGTGATTACCTCGTCAATCAAAGAACGCTTCAAGTCGGCGTATTTGCTGATCTAAGTTGGTGACGATGGTGTCTATCTTTAAGCATTTCTCGTCGAGGTAGGTGGCAATGGTGTGCTGCTCAGAAAGGGGTGGGTAAATGGCTGTTATATTGTTAAATCTGTCATTATACAACCTAAGTCGAGAATCTATTATGCCCTTTGAGTGTCTTTTGAATTCAGTTACATACATTCTACTACGAAGTAAATAGTGGTAGTAGTGAGACACTATTTTATTACCTTTATAGACGGCATATGCAGGACTGACAATACCATCATAATCAGATACTCCTAACCCTGTCTTCCATGCGAGCATTATATTCATTACCAAATCATTAGTTTTGCATATCTTGTAGCCTACTAACGAATCGGCTCTACTTTCAAATTCGTCATCAGAACTAATCTTATCTTTTCTTCTTGCAACACCATAGTATTCGGAAACAGACAATAAATCTTCTTTACCGGTAACAGAGACTTCTTTACGTTCAGTATATATATCTTTCATTCTCTTCAATTCCCAATGTTCAGGAATCTTCCCAATCCATTCAATCCCTGAGTCTTTCATTTTTACATCTGGATTAAGACCTTTGGTTACGGCACGGTTGATGATGCTTTTCTTCAGACGAAGATAAGCACCACGCTTGGAGGTGAGGAGAGAAACTTGAGTGTCTATCTCAGAAAGTTTGGTGTCTAGGTAGTCAACCATTCTTTTTTGTACTTCAAGAGAAGGAATATCTAATTCATATGATAATAGATAATTTCTTTGCAACTCAGTTTGGTTTGTAGATCCTTTCACCATAGTTGCATTGATTTCATTATATCGCAAATAAAAATGGTAGTACAAATACTTCATAAGGTTTGTACCCTTGGAGTCTCTTAATATAGTGACATGTGAATCTGCATAGAATTTATTGTCATCACTGTCAAAAAAGAATACTTTGCCAAGTACACCACCTCCTGTAGAAGCCATAAGAAGGTCTCCTTTCTTTATTTGAGCACTCTTATTGTTTTTTGATGTATAGCGAATGTTATTTTCATCAAGCCATCCTTTGCTAAAAGTAGCTTGATTCATAACTTTATTCTCTCCTTCATCAATATAATCAGGTGTTGTTCCACGAGAGACATAGTCGCATATTTCTTTTATTCTTTTTATCATAATTGAATGCCTCTAATTTCCTTTTCTATTTTGACAATTTCCATCAATACATCCTCCACTTTTTCTAGCTTCTCCGGCACATAAAACTCCTTGTTGAAGTTTATTTCAACTCCAACAATATTTTTGCCCAAAGAATAAGGTTTGAACACATACTTGTTCATAAAGGCGTTTATTTCCGCAGTATTGGCAGTCTCGTCCTTATGGTGAGGAATAATCTCATAGTCGCCAGTGGTATATGGCTCAATAGAGATTTTGTTGATAGTTCCTTTTTTGCCTGTAGAGGCTTTAAAGGCAAATGCTCCACAACCAAGGTCTCTTACTGTTCCGTCTGCCTTGGTGTGAATAATGGTGCATCGTTCGGGGCAGAAAGCATAAACACCTTCTTTTTCTGTCTCAACCGAAACGACAAGGTTCAGCTTTTCTTCTGTCACGCGTTTTGCTATAGTCTTGATGTCACTGGCAGAAAGCTTCTTGAGATCGTTATAGCATGTGTCGCCTACAGTCAGAGCTGTAGGATGCTTTATGACGAAAGCTTTACCTTCCTCGCATACAGTCTCCTCAACATATTTGCCATCATCAGAAATCTCTGTAAGTGTAAGCGATTGTTTGTTGTAATAGAAATGCTCACGGTCATAAATCTTACAGATGTCCGAAGGCTCGAAGTTTGCCAATGCCTCTACGATACGAGTTTGATGCTCTTCACCCATCTCACGGCGCTTGTCACCCTTTGACTTCTTCAAGGGTTGCCACAGGTTACTACCATCGATAAGAGCCACTTTGCCCTTACGCTCCAATGGCTTGTTCTTGTTCATTATCCACAGATAGGTATAGATGCCCGTGTTGAAAAACTCCTGCTGTGGCATCTGAATGATGGCTTCCACCCAATCCTTGTCGAATATGTATTTGCGGATATT